>ERZ894223.1664-NODE-1664-length-13701-cov-5.920856_pt1 | contig 13701 bp, 9 predicted proteins | sample MGYA00380293_ERZ894223 | MGnify/ENA primary metagenome ERZ894223 (study PRJEB32331, sample SAMN06328445) | human gut metagenome | biome: human gut microbiome; feature: stool | host: Homo sapiens | collected 2014-11-05 ...
GGTGGAATCGGCTCAGGGGATGTCAACAACCGGAAGACAATTTCTGTCTATCAGGGACTGCTGGAAGCGGGCGCAATGATCACAAGTGAAGCGTGGCTGTGCGACTATGAAAAGCGGTATGAGCAGGCGAGAGAGGAATGGAAAAAACTGGTTCTCGAAGAAACAAAACGGGTTGAGAATCCGTTTGACGCATATTCCAATCATCCGTTCTGTTTCCCGGAGGGAAGAGCGGTTACAGAACAGGACATTGCCGGGGCAGGGGTGGCAGTTTATGTGCTAAGCCGCATTTCAGGTGAGGGAAGTGACCGCAGAAAAGAGCGCGGCGACTATGAATTAAGCCGCAGGGAACAGGAAGACCTGTTATTTTTGAATGAGAAAAAGATTCCGGTAGTGCTCCTGCTGAACACCGGTGGTCCGGTAGAACTGACAGACATTTTAGAGCAGGCAAAAAATATACGGGCTGTGTTAAATATTTCCCAGCCGGGACAGGCAGGTGGTTATGCGGTGGCGGACATCCTGTTTGGAAAGGCGGTTCCAAGCGGAAAACTTACGGCGACATGGGCGAGACATTACGGGGATTATCCGTCAGCGGACACTTATGGATACAGGAACGGAGATCTGGAAAAGGAAGAATACCGGGAGGGAAATTTCGTTGGATACCGTCATTTTGACCGGGAAAATCTGCCGGTATTATTTCCGTTCGGGTACGGACTTTCCTACACATCATTCCACATCCGCCAGCGGTCTGTACGCGAGGAAACGAATTCCCTGGAACTTGCAGTGTCTGTGCAGAATACGGGTGGAACCTATGCCGGGAAGGAGACAGTGCAGGTCTATGCGACATTCCCGCAGACCGGAATGGAAAAAGAAAAAAAGCGGCTGGTGGGATTCGCCAAAACAAAATGTCTGCTGCCGGGGGAAATACAGCAGCTGGAGATTAAAATACCAAAAAACATGCTTGCAAGTTTTTCGGAAGAACAGAGTGCCTGGTATCTGGAAGCCGGAACGTATGGCATATGGATCGGTGCCGATTCACAAAAGTTAGAACAGGCATGGGAATTTGATGTGTACGAACGGACGATCACAGAGCACACATGCCGGCTGGAGGCAGCAGAGAGCGATGCAGGAAAGCTTTCTGCCGCTGAAGAGCAAAAAGTGCATCTGACCGGAAAAATACCGGCAGAGGAACTGATTCCGCTCTTATATGGCCATGTGGAACAAAACAGCAGTACACTCGGCGCGGCGGGAATCCGTGTCCCGGGATCGGCGGGAGAGACAACACATGCGCTGGAACAGCCCTATGGAATAAGGGCGTTAATCATGGCGGACGGACCGGCAGGAATCCGGCTGCATCAGTCGTATGAGGTAGACGCAGATTCGGGGAAAGTCTATGGAAAAAGTGTACTGGGAGCACTGGAAAATGGCTATCTGGAGCCGATGCAAAAGCATGAGAATGCCAAGACCTACTATCAGTTCTGTACGGCGTTTCCGGTCGGAACGGCAATGGCGCAGACCTGGAATGAGGAACTGCTGCAGTCTTTCGGAAGAGCGGTATCACATGAAATGAAAGAATTCCATATTGATCTGTGGCTGGCACCGGGAATGAATATCCAGAGAAATCCGCTGTGCGGGCGGAATTTTGAATACTATTCGGAAGATCCATTTCTCTCAGGCAAGATGGCTGCTGCGGTTGTCCGAGGTGTACAGGAGGAGGGAACCTGTGGAGCTGTGATCAAGCATTTTGCATGCAACAATCAGGAAGACAACCGTATGGGGGTCGATGTGCATATTTCAGAGAGAGCCCTAAGGGAGATCTATCTTAGGGGATTTGAGATTGCAGTCAAAGAAAGCGCACCGGTTGCAATCATGACATCCTACAACCGGGTCAATGGAGTTCACGCGGCAAACAGCAGAGCGCTATGCACTGTAATTGCCAGAGAAGAGTGGGGATTTGACGGTGTACTCATGTCGGACTGGAGTACAACAGCGCCGGAAGACGGCAGTATTCCATGGAAGTGTATCGAAGCCGGAAATGATCTGATTATGCCGGGAAGTGAGAAAGATGATGCGGATATCCGGCAGGCGTATGCAGACGGAAGGCTGTCGGAAAAGGAAATCCGTCTCTGTGCGGGAAGAATTATTTCACTGATAAATAAATTAGATAAAAAGACAAAAAAGTGACATTGGAAAGACAAGAAACAGGTAGTCTCCATGACTGTCTCCTGTTATACTCTGCTCATAAGGTACACTTATGGAAAGGAGCACAAACAGGGGGGAATCATGGAGATTTATTCAATTAAAGACGAAAAGTTCCGCAGGTATGGGAAAGTCTGGAGCGGCTTTGACTGCACGAGACTGATCCGCGAGATGGAACACACGCCGCTGCCGGAGGATGTCATTTATGTGCCATCCATGGAGGAACTGGAGGTGCTGCCGGAGGCGGGAGAGTTTGCCAGACGGATCTACGGCGGACTTCCGATTCAGATCGGTTATTGTAACGGCAGCAATCACAGATTAAATGCGTTGGAGTATCACCGCAATTCGGAGATCAATATTGCGGTGACCAATATGGTGCTGCTGTTAGGATGGCTGCCGGATGTGACCGATGCGTTTACTTATGACACATCCAGGGTGGAAGCATTTTTTGTCCCGGCGGGAACGGTTGTTGAGATGTATGGAACGACACTTCACTATGCGCCGTGCAATGACGGGGAGGAAGGATTTAAATGTATTGTGATTCTTCCGAAAGGAACGAATACGGAGATTGATTTTGCCTTGCCCAAAAGCGGAGAGGATGCGCTTATGACTGCGAAGAACAAGTGGCTGATCGCACATGAGGAAGCAGGAATCCGTGGTGCTTTTAACGGACTTTTGGGGGTCAATATTGAGGTGTAAGAAAGATACAGGAAAAACGGAACAGGAAGGTTTCTATTTTTGAAACGGAAAGGAGATTTTTATGAACAAAGAAAATATGCCGGAGATTAAGATCGGAGTTGTGGCAGTCAGCAGAGACTGCTTCCCGGAGAGCCTGTCGGTGAACCGGAGAAAGGCGTTAATGGACGCTTACACGAAAAAGTACGGAAAGGATCACATCTATGAATGTCCGATCTGTATCGTGGAGAGTGAAATACATATGGTGCAGGCACTGGAGGATGTGAAGGCGGCCGGGTGTGATGCACTTGTCGTATACCTCGGCAATTTTGGACCGGAGATCGCCGAGACACTGCTGGCAAAGCATTTTGACGGACCGAAAATGTTTATTGCTGCGGCGGAAGAATCCGGGGACAGTCTGCTGGATGGCAGAGGGGATGCTTACTGTGGAATGTTAAATGCCAGCTATAACTTAAAGCTTCGCAATATCAGGGCATACATTCCGGAGTATCCGGTTGGAACGGCAGAGGAATGTGCGGACATGATTCATGAATTTGAGCCGATCGCCCGCGCGGTAGTTGCGCTTTCCAATTTAAAGATCATAAGCTTCGGACCAAGACCGTTAAATTTCCTTGCCTGCAACGCACCGATAAAGCAGCTTTACAATCTGGGTGTGGAGATTGAGGAAAATTCAGAGCTTGATTTATTCGAGGCGTTCCATAAACATGACGGGGATGAGAGAATCCCGGCGGTTGTGGCAGAGATGGAGGCGGAGCTTGGAGCCGGGAATAAAAAGCCGGAAGTGCTTGCAAAGCTGGCGCAGTATGAACTGACCTTAAAAGACTGGGTGCGCGATCACAAGGGCTACCGCAAGTATGTGGCGATTGCGGGCAAGTGCTGGCCGGCATTCCAGACACAGTTCGGTTTTGTCCCGTGTTACGTCAACAGCCGTCTGACCGGACAGGGAATTCCGGTGTCCTGCGAGGTGGATATTTACGGCTGTTTAAGCGAGTTCATCGGCACCGTGGTGAGCGAAGATGCCGTGACACTGCTTGACATCAATAACTCGGTGCCGGCAGATATGTATGAGGAAGAGATCGAGGGAAAATATCCATATACGTTAAAGGACACCTTTATGGGATTCCACTGTGGAAATACCACTTCCGGAAAGCTTGCGTTCTGTGAGATGCGCAATCAGAAGATCATGGCGAGAAGCCTTCCGGTCGAGGTGACAAACGGAACCCTTGAGGGGGACATCATGCCGGGGGACATTACGTTTTTCCGTCTGCAGAGCACCGCAGACTGCGAGCTCCGCGCTTATATCGCACATGGGGAGGTGCTTCCGGTGGCGACAAGATCTTTTGGATCGATCGGTGTTTTCGCCATCCCTGAGATGGGAAGATTTTACCGCCATGTGCTGATTGAGAAGAATTTCCCGCACCACGGCGCGGTGGCATTCGGACATTACGGCAAGGCGCTGTACGAAGTATTTAAGTATATCGGTGTGCCGGTGGAGGAGATCGGTTATAACCAGCCGGCAGGCGTGCGCTATCCGACGGAAAATCCGTTTGCATAGAAAAGTCTTGCAGTGCATAGCGAAGTCTTGCAATGATAAGAAAAGGGGAGAGTATGTTATATATAGGAATTGATCTTGGCACATCAGCAGTAAAATTGCTGCTGATGGATGTCGATGGTAAAATAAAAAAAATTGCATCGCGCACCTACGATCTTTCATTTCCACATCCGGGCTGGTCGGAACAGAATCCGGCAGACTGGTATGAACAGTCGATCGACGGCTTAAAAGAACTTCTGGCGGAATGTGATAAAAGCCGGGTGGCGGGGATCAGCTTCGGGGGGCAGATGCATGGTCTGGTGACATTGGATGAGCGGGATGAAGTGATTCGTCCGGCGATCCTCTGGAACGACGGTCGCACGGCAGAAGAGACCGATTACTTAAATCAGGTGATCGGAAAGGAAACACTGTCGGGATATACCGCGAATATTGCCTTCGCCGGATTTACGGCGCCAAAGATTCTCTGGATGCAAAAGCATGAGCCAGATCTGTGGAAACGGGTGAAAAAGATCATGCTGCCGAAAGATTATCTCGCATACCGCCTGTCCGGAACGTTCTGCACCGATTATTCGGACGCCTCCGGTATGCTGCTCCTTGATGTGGAACACCGGGCATGGTCGGAGCAGATGCTTGAGATCTGCCATGTGGAAAGAGAGCAGCTTCCGAAGCTTTATGAGAGCTATGAGGTGGTGGGAACCTTAAAGCCAGAGATCGCGGAAGAACTGGGACTTTCTCCCGAGGTAAAGATCATTGCGGGAGCAGGCGATAATGCGGCGGCAGCCGTCGGCACCGGGACGGTCGGTGAGGGGAGATGCAACCTGTCGCTTGGAACGAGCGGCACGCTCTTTATCTCCAGTGAAAAGTTTGGTGTGGACGCACACAATGCCCTGCATTCCTTTGATCACGCGGATGGCGGTTATCATCTGATGGGGTGTATGCTCTCGGCGGCATCCTGCAACAAGTGGTGGATGGATGAGATTTTAAAGACGACGGAGTATGCGCGGGAGCAGGAAAAGATTAAAAATCTGGGAGAAAACCGGGTATTTTTCCTGCCTTATCTGATGGGGGAGCGCTCTCCGCACAACGACCCGGATGCGAGAGCCATGTTTCTTGGAATGTCGATGGACACCACACGGGAAGATATGACGCAGGCGGTGTTAGAAGGCGTAGCGTTCGGCTTCAGGGATTCCCTCGAGGTGGCGCGCAGCCTGGGCATCCGGATCGAACGCTCCAAGATCTGCGGCGGCGGTGCAAAGAGCCCGCTGTGGAAGAAGATCCTTGCGGCTGTTTTAAACCTTAAGCTTGATCTCATAGAGAGCGAGGAGGGACCGGGATATGGCGGAGCGATCCTTGCGGCAGTGGGCTGCGGGGAATATGAGAGTGTACAGGCGGCATGTGAGAAGCTGGTGCATGTTGTTGACACCGTTGAGCCGGATCCGGTGCTGGTGGAGAAGTATGAGGCGCGCTATCAGGAATTCCGGAAGCTGTATCCGGCTGTGAAAGAGTTTTTCTGATGGTGCAGATGGCGAAGCATCCGTTGGCGGATCATGGAATGGAAAAGTTTTAGGCGGATGATGGAGCGGTTTTTGGAGACTGTAGACAGATACGGGAGAGTTATGGAGGCAGAAGCAGAACAGAAGTATTTAAACTTGTTGGAGCAGCAGATTGCAGAGGGGAGTTATCGACCGGACTGGGCGTCGCTTGCGGGGGCGCCTGTGCCGGACTGGTTTTTGCGGGAAAAGCTTGGAATCTTTTTACACTGGGGACTTTACAGTGTGCCCGCCTGCACCAATGAATGGTATTCCAGAAATATGTACATCAAAGGAATGCCGGCGTATGAACATCACAGGAAAACGTATGGAGAACAGCGGGAGTTTGGTTATAAAGACTTTATCCCGCTGTTTTGCGCGGAAAGATTTGATCCTGCGTCATGGATGCAGCTTTTTAAGGAGGCGGGTGCCGGCTATGTGTTCCCGGTGGCGGAGCACCATGACGGGTTCCAGATGTATGAGAGCGAACTTTCGCATTGGAACGCGAAGGAGATGGGACCAAAGAGAGATCTTCTCGGGGAATTAAAGTCGGCAGCAGAGTCTTGCGGGCTGCAGTTCTGCACTTCAAGCCACAGGGCGGAACACTGGTTTTTCATGGGACATGGAAGGGAATTTGACAGCGATGTGAGGGAGCCGATGAAAAAAGGGGATTTTTACTGGCCGGCAATGCCGGAACCGGACCCGCAGGATCTTTTCAGCAAACCCTTCCCGAGCGAGGAATTTCTGGACGACTGGCTGGCGCGCACGGTGGAGCTGATTGTGAAGTATCGACCGAAGCTTTTGTATTTCGACTGGTGGATTCAGCACGAGGCGTTTCATCCTTACTTGAAAAAGCTGGCAGCGTTCTATTATAATTGTGGTAAAAGCTGGGGAGAGGATGTCATGATCTGCTACAAGCATGATGCCATGATGTTCGGAAGCGGGATCGTGGAGGTGGAACGCGGCGGATTTGCGGAGGCAAAGCCGTATGCGTGGCAGACGGACACGGCGGTGGCGCGCAATTCCTGGTGTTATACAGACAGCCTCGATTATAAGAGCAGCAGGGAAATCTTATGTACCCTCGTGGATGTGGTAAGCAAGAACGGCAATCTGCTTTTGAATATCGGACCCAAAGCGGATGGTACAATTCCCGAGGGCGACCGGCAGATCCTTTCGGATATGGCGTCCTGGATGAAGGTAAACGGCGAAGCGGTCCGTGGGGCAAAGGTGTGGAGAAAAAGCATGGAAGGACCGACGCGGGCGGTGGACGGACAGTTTGCGGACGCGGCAGAGATCATGTATACACCGGAAGACTATCGCTTTACCGTGAACGGCGGCTGTATCTATGCGATCTGCATGCGCTGTCCGAGAGACGGCAGATTTCTGATCCGTTCGTTTGCAAAGAGTACCAATCAGAATCTACCGGAGTTTCACGGAATTCTGCGTGCGGTTACGCTGCTCGGTTATGTGGGGCAGGCTGCGTGGCACGTAGACCGGGAAGGGCTTCACATAGCGGCGCCGGGGATTGAGAGTGATTTTCCGGTGGTATTCCGGTTGGAAGTGGATTAGCAGACAAAAAGGAGAGGGCAATGTACGAGAAAATATGGAATCAGAATAAAATTGCGTTTGGCGGCGACTACAATCCGGAGCAGTGGGATGAGGCAACCTGGGAGGAAGATATGCACCTGTTTGGGCTGGCGCACATTGATACGGTGACACTCAATGTGTTTTCCTGGGCAATGCTGCAGCCGGACGAGAGCACCTATGATTTTACAAAACTGGACCGCATTATGGAACTGGTGAAGAAAAACGGGCTGAAGGTTGTGCTTGCAACATCGACCGGCGCGCATCCGGCTTGGATGGCACACCGGTACCCGGAAATCCTGCGCACGGAGTTCAACGGAATGAAGCGCAAGTTCGGTGGCAGACACAATTCCTGCCCGAACAGTCCCGTCTACCGCATGTATTCGGCACGGCTGGCGGAGAAGCTGGCGGAACATTACAAAGACTATGACAATATTGTGGCATGGCATATCTCCAATGAATACGGCGGAGAGTGTTACTGCGAAAATTGCGAGAAGGCATTTCGCGTGTGGCTGAAAAAGAAGTACCACACGATTGAGGAGGTGAACCGCGTCTGGGATACGGCATTCTGGGGACATACGTTCTATGACTGGGAAGAAATTGTCCTGCCGAATCTGCTGAGCGAACATTTCGCCTATGAGCGCACGATGTTTCAGGGAATCTCCTTAGATTACCGGAGATTTAATTCGGACAGTATTTTAGAGTGTTATCGCCTGGAATATGAGGCGGTGAAGCGGCATACGCCGGACATCCCGGTCACAACCAACCTGATGGGATTCTATAAGCCGCTGGATTATCAGAAGTGGGCAAAATACATGGATATGGTATCCTGGGACAATTACCCTTCCAACCAGGACACACCGGCGCAGATTGCCCTGTCCCATGAACTGATGCGCGGTATCGGCGGCGGAAAGCCGTTCCTTCTGATGGAGCAGACGCCGAGTGTGACGAACTGGCTGCCGTACAATGCCTTAAAACGTCCGGGGGTCATGCGCCTTTGGAGCTATCAGGCGGTGGCGCATGGGGCGGATTCGGTGATGTTTTTCCAGATGCGCCGGAGTATCGGTGCCTGTGAGAAATATCACGGAGCGATCATTGACCATGTGGGAAATGAAAATACCAGAGTGTTCCGGGAAGCAGCAGCCCTCGGCGCCGAACTAAAGGCGCTGGGAGATGAGACTCTGGGCGCGCGGGCAAGGAAGGAGACAGCGATTCTGTTTGACTGGGATAACTGGTGGGCGATCGAGTATTCCGCAGGACCGAGCGTGCTGTTAAAGTACCGCGATGAGATCCAGAACTATTACACGGCGCTCTACGAGCAGAATATGGCGACCGATATCATCGGGGTGGAGGATGATTTCTCGGACTATCGCGTGATCATCGCCCCGGTCTTATATATGGTAAAGCCGGGTGTGGATGAGAAGATCAAAGCGTTTGTGCAGGCGGGCGGTATTTTTGTAACCACTTTTTTCAGCGGCTATGTGGATGAGCATGATCTGGTGGTGACCGGAGGGTATCCGGGGAAACTGCGTGATCTCTTAGGCATCTGGGTGGAGGAGAGCGATGCCCTGCCGGAGGGAGAGACGAATCATTTTACATGGAAGGGCGCGCGGCATGAGGCGGTTCTGCTGTGTGATCTGCTGCATCCGGAGGGAGCCGAGGTGCTTGCAACCTACGAGGAGGATTTTTATGCGGGAATGCCGGTGCTCACGAAAAAACGTTACGGAGCGGGAGCGGCATACTATGTGGCGGTGCGGTCGGACGCGCTATTTTATGAAGCGCTGATACGCGAGATCTGCGAAAAAGCCGGGATCACGCCGGTGGCACAGACTCCCGGGGGCGTGGAAGCGGTCTTACGTGTGGGACGCGATGAAAAAAAGGAGTTCCTTTTTCTGTTAAATCATGAGAAAATAGAGCAGAGTGTGCCGGTGGAGCAGGACGCAACGGATCTTGTGACCGGTATGGAGTGGAAAAAGGGGAGCAAGCTGACACTGCCGGCGTACGGCGTGGCAATACTGAAACGAAGCGTATGAAGACAAAGATAAAACAACTGATAAACCGGATACTGGGAATGAAGCTCGTCTACCGCATGATTTTAATCTATGTGATAGGCGGGCTTTTGCCGCTTTCCGCCATTATCGGCTATCTGATTCACGGAACCAATCAGGTGCTGGTGAGTCAGGCGGAGAATGCGGAGATTGCGGAACTGCAGACGATCGGAAGACAGATCCTGGAATTGGAGAATACGATGACCACGGTCTCTTCGTACTTTTATTTCGATGACAAGCTCGAGGAGATTGCGGCAAAACAGTATACGGATTATCAGGAGATGATCAATGACTACAGAGGCTATACCGCTTTTAAGGAATATCAGAGTTACTACAACACGATGATCTCCAGAATCAGTATTTTCCTGCAGAATCATACGCTGCGCGGCAATTCGGACTTTGTGGTTGTGGATGCGGACACGGAGGTCGAGGCCTGGTATCAGAGAGTGAGTACAGAGGGAAGCGGCTGCGTGTGGACGTGTCTGCCGATCAGCCTGCCCAAATATGACCATGCACCTGCCATTGCCCGTATGATTAAGACCAAAAAGAGCGAAAATGTCGGGGTGCTTGTGATCTATCTGCGCCCGCAGCAGTTTGAGAAAATGATCTGGGAGCGGGAGGGAAGTACCTATATTGTGCTGGATGGCGAGACCTTGCTTACGAGCCGTCATGAGACGATTCCTTTTGAAGAATTAAAGCAGTATCTGCCGGATGCCGCCGAGGAGAAGTATCAGACGCGCATCAAGGCAGGGGAGGAAGAATATGTCCTCACCTGTGAGAATGTAAAGCAGGAGGATACCAGCGATTATTTTCAGGTGGTCAGTGTGCGTGCGGTGGATGAGATCTTAAGGGAAGCGTATGCACAGCAGCGAAAGAGTATCTGGCTGTTCCTTGGGAGCGTTGTGCTTGCCGGGACGTTGATTTTTGCATTTTCCTGGTCGTTTGCAAGGCGTGTCGGCAGATTCCGGGAACAGATGCAGAAAGCGTCTGAGGGAAATTTTGAACTTGAGGAAAAGCTTGGAGGAAATGATGAGATCAGTCAGCTTTATGATTACTTAAGCGTCATGATCTGGAGAATTCAGAGACTTCTGGCGCAGGTGTATCAGGAGAAGATTCACGCGGAGCGGCTTAAGACCAGCCAGAAGGATGCGGAGTTTAAGATGCTCACCAGCCAGATCAACCCGCATTTCCTGTATAATACACTGGAAACCATCCGCATGAAGGCGCGCATCAACAAGCAGTATGAGATCGAGGAACTGGTGAAGATGCTCGGAAAGATCCTGCGCAGCAGCATCCAGGCAGGTTCAAAGGATATGACGATCCGTGAGGAGGTGGAACTGGCAGAGTATTATCTGAAGATTCAACAGTACCGCTTCGGCGAACGGATTCAGTATCAGATCTATGTGGAGGAAGGGATCGAGAGGCAGAAGATCCTTCCGCTTCTGATCCAGCCGCTGGTGGAAAATTGTATCATACACGGACTTGAGGGAAGAGAGGACGTCGGTCACATCGATATCTGTGTCAAACGCAGCGGACAGAATGTGGTCATCACGGTTACCGATGACGGCGCCGGCATCTGCGGGGAAAAGATTGCGGAGATCCGCAGAGAACTTGCAGGCAACCGCACAAAGGGAGAACATATCGGCATCTGCAATGTCAATCAGAGAGTGCGGCTGCGCTACGGGGAGGAGTACGGCGTGACAGTGGAAAGCATCTGCGGCGAATATACCCGGGTGGAGATAACGCTTCCCGGTGACTGGGAAGAAACAGAATCATAAAATACAAAAGCCTGTTCTGAGGGAGAAAAAACGATCCGCAGAACAGGTCTTTTAATACATGCAAAAGCCGTTATAAAAGATGCAAATTTTATGGTAAAAATAATGAAAATAGTAAGGTATTAAAATTTTGCTCCCAATCCTATAATGAGGATGAAAAGAGGAGGAAAACGATATGAAGACAGAAAAGAAACAGAAAGCCAAAGTGGTCAAACAGAAATTCAGCTGGCAGCTTATGTGGAAGCAGCGGTATCTGCTGTTGATGTCGGTACCTTTTGTCATCTGGCTCATCATCTTTAAATATGTTCCGCTGTGGGGGTGGACAATGGCGTTTCAGGAGGTAAAGCCAAACAGTTTTGCACTTCCGGTATGGCAGAGAAAATTTGTGGGGGTTGACAATTTTAAGAAGGCATTCACAGACCGGCTGTTCGGCCAGACCATGATCAATACGATTGGTCTGAGTGTGCTGGGGATTGCACTTGGAACCGTCATGGCGATCCTGTTTGCACTCATGCTCAATGAGATCTGCTTCAATCGTTTTAAGAAGGTCACACAGACCATTTCCTATTTGCCGCACTTCGTATCCTGGGTTGTCATTGCAAGTATTGCAAAGAATATTTTCAACGACGGCGGTGTTGTTGACAGTATCTTCGGCAAGAACCTGCACCTGATGAGTTCCAACTCACCGCTTATCTGGGTAACCATTATCCTGATTAACTGCTGGAAAGAGGTTGGCTGGAACGCAATTATTTATCTGTCCGCCATGGCAGGTATTGATCCTGGTCTTTACGAGGCCGCTGATATGGACGGTGCAAGCCGTCTGCAGAAGATCTGGCACATCACTCTGCCGGGTATCCGACCGACCATCATCGTACTGCTGATTATGAGCATCGGTGGCGCCCTGAACGTAGGTATGGAGCGTCAGATGCTTCTTAGTAACCCGCTGGTTGAGGATCACACGATGGTACTTTCCTGGTTCTCTTATAAGAGAGGTATCGGAAACAGCAACTACGGTCTTGGTACCGCAATCGGTGTATTCCAGTCTGCAGTCAGCGTTACCCTGCTGCTGATCGCCAATAAGATTGCCGGTCTGGTAGGCGAAGATAAACTTATGTAGGAGGACGCGAATATGAACAAGAAAGCAAAAAAATTTGACTACGTACTGGCGGTAATCTTCGTATTCCTCGTCATCATCACCATTTATCCGTTCCTGAACGTACTGGCGATTTCGTTCAACGATTCTACGGATACCATTAAGAATGTAAACTTCATCATTCCGAGAAAGTTTACATTAAGCAACTATAAATATGTATTTAAAGACGGCGGCATTGCAATGCCGGCTGTGATTTCTGTAACAAGAACCATCATCGGAACAATCGTAGGTATTGTATGTACCTCGATGGTTGCTTACACATTAAGCCGCAGAGACTTCGTACTCCGCAAACCATTCCAGCTTCTGTTCGTTGTTACCATGTATGTCAGTGGCGGAATGATTCCGGAATACCTTCTGATTATCCGTACCTTAAAGCTGGGCAATAACTTCATGGTATACATTCTGCCTGGTCTGATGTGGGTTTATAATATGATTCTGGTTCGCTCTTATATCGACGGACTGCCGATGGCTCTGCAGGAGGCAGCAAAGCTCGACGGAGCAAACGATTTTCAGATCTGGTATAAAGTCGTTATGCCGCTTTGTAAACCGGTTATCGCAACCGTAGGTCTGTACTATGCAGTAGGACAGTGGAACTCCTTCATGGATACTTACCTGTATGCGAAAAAACTCCCGACTCTGCAGTACAAACTGTATGAGATTATGAACCAGGCGACCATGAAAATGGACGTTCATGCAGGAACCAATGTACAGACGGCCGTAACACCAATGTCCGTACGTATGGCCGTAACGATTGTAGCAACTGTGCCGATCGTTATTGTATATCCGTTCCTTCAGAAATACTTTATCGGCGGTATGACACTTGGTTCTGTTAAAGACTGATAAAAAACAGTATTAAAAAATTTTTAGAAAAAGATGATGTTTATTCCTGCCAGGCGAAAGCAAGAGTGCAGGATGACATAAACCATTTTAAGGAGGGCTTTTATGAAAAGAAAAGTAGTATCACTCATGTTAGTATCTGCTATGGTGGCCGGAATGCTCGCAGGATGCGGTTCCGACAGTGGCAGCAGCAAGGGAGGGTCCAGCACAGAGACTGGATCAGCGGCAGAGGCAAGTTCTTCAGGCGAGACAGCAGATGATGCAGATGACAAATCTCCGATTACCTTTGAGTATTTTAACGCTGATGGTAAAAACGGCAACTGGGATAACC
>ERZ894223.1670-NODE-1670-length-13674-cov-4.401424_pt1 | contig 13674 bp, 7 predicted proteins | sample MGYA00380293_ERZ894223 | MGnify/ENA primary metagenome ERZ894223 (study PRJEB32331, sample SAMN06328445) | human gut metagenome | biome: human gut microbiome; feature: stool | host: Homo sapiens | collected 2014-11-05 ...
CCGAGATCTACACCTAAGCCTTCGTCGGCAGCGTCAATGTGTATAAGAGACAGGTCGTGATGTGCGGGGCGATCGGGTAGAGCGTGCGCAGCAGGATCGAGGCACATTCGCAGAGAGCCGCCAGATCGGCGGGCGTCTCGCCCTTGAAGCCTTCGATCGTGTTGAACATCTTCATGCAGGCGGAGACGACCGTGTTGTACTGCATGCGGCTGAAGTCGTACTCGGCCTGGCGAAGCGTCGTGTGGACTTCGCGGCGCAGGGTCTTGGCGTCGTGCGGAAGCATCTGGCCTTCAAGGGCACCTGCACTTGCGATGAGGTTCTTCTTCGCGAATGCCCAGTTCCAGATGCGGCGCAGGAAGCGGTAGGTGCCTTCGGCGCCGGAGTTGGACCAGGCGGCGGACTGATCGGGAGGACCAGCGAACATCACGAAGCTGCGGGCCGTGTCGGCGCCGAATTTCTTGATGATGTCGCGCGGCTCGACCACGTTGTTCTTCGACTTGGACATCTTTTCGATGCCGCCGAGGGTGACGGGCTGACCGTCGGCCTTGCAGACGGCACCGACGGGGCGGCCCTTCTCGTCGTACTGGACCTCAACCTCGTCCGGGTAGAACCAGACCTTGCGGCCGTCGTCGCCGTTGCGGTAGTAGCAGTCGGCCATCAGCATGCCCTGGGTGAAGAGGTTCTTGAACGGCTCGTCGTACTTGACGAGGCCGAGATCGCGCATCACCTTCGTCCAGAAGCGGGCGTAGAGCAGATGGAGCACGGCGTGCTCGATGCCGCCGATGTACTGGTCCATCGGCATCCAATAGTCGGCGCGCTTGTCGACCATGGCCGTGGAGCAGTCGGGCGAGCAGTAGCGCTGGAAGTACCAGGAGCTGTCGACGAATGTGTCCATCGTGTCGGTTTCGCGCTGGGCGTCGCCGCCGCACTTCGGGCACTTGACGTTGAGGAAGGATTCGCACTTGGTGAGCGGGTTGCCGGAGCCGTCGGGAATCAGGTCTTCAGGCAGCACGACAGGGAGATCCTGCTCGGGGACGGGCACGGGGCCGCAGCACGGGCAGTTGATCATCGGGATCGGGGTGCCCCAGTAGCGCTGGCGGGAGATGCCCCAGTCGCGCAGACGGAATTGGACCTGTTTGTCGCCGAGGCCGCGGGCCTTGAGGTCGGTGGCGATGGCGTCGAAGGCTTCGTGGATACCGAGGCCGTCGAACTTGCCGGAGTTGACGAGACGGCCGTCAAGCGTCTTGTCGCCGTACCAGTCCTGCCATGCTTCGGTGGAGTAGGTCTCGCCCTCGACGGCGATGACCTGACGGATCGGAAGACCGAACTTTTTGGCGAAGGCGAAGTCGCGCTCGTCGTGGGCGGGCACGCCCATCACGGCGCCCTCACCGTAGCTCATGAGAACGTAGTTGGCGATCCAGACCTCGACGTTGTCGCCCGTGATCGGGTGGCGGACGTAGAAGCCGGTGGGCACGCCCTTCTTTTCCATGGAGGCCATGTCGGCTTCGCTCACGCTGCCCTTCGAGCATTCCTCGATAAAGGCCTGAAGGTCGGGGCGGTTGCGGGAGACGTAGGCGGCGAGCGGATGCTCGGCGGCGATCGCAACGAAGCTCACGCCCATGAGCGTGTCGGGGCGGGTCGTGTAGACACGCAGAAGCTTCGGGGTGCCCTCGAGTTCGTACGGGAAGGAGAGGTTCACGCCTTCGGAGCGACCGATCCAGTGCTCCTGCATGCGGCGGACCTGCTCGGGCCAGCCCTGAAGCTGGTCGAGGTCGTCAAGGAGTTCCTGAGCATACTGCGTGATGCCGAGGTAGTAGCCGGGGATCTCGCGCTTTTCGACGACGGCACCAGAGCGCCAGCCGCGGCCTTCAATCACCTGCTCGTTGGCAAGCACGGTCTTGTCGACGGGGTCCCAGTTGACGATCTGGGTCTTGCGGTAGGCGATGCCCTTCTCGAGCATCTTGAGGAACATCCACTGGCTCCAGCGGTAGTATTCGGGCTTGCAAGTGGCGACTTCGCGCGACCAGTCGAAGGCGAGGCCGAGCGGCTCCATCTGGCTCTTCATGTCCGCGATGTTCGAGTACGTCCAGGCGGCGGGAGCAACCTTTTTGGCGATGGCGGCGTTTTCAGCCGGCAGGCCGAAGGCGTCCCATCCCATCGGGGTCATCACGTTGTAGCCTTTCATGCGGTAGAAGCGGTACATCACGTCGTTGAGCGTGTAGTTACGGACGTGTCCCATGTGAAGCTTGCCGCTCGGGTAAGGGAGCATGGAGCAGACGTAGAACTTGGGTTTGGGCTGTCCGTTGTTGTCGACCGCGTTCTCGACGGCACGGTAGACGTCCTTGGCCTTCCACATGGCCTGGACTTTGGATTCCACTGCCTGAGCAGAGTAAGTCTCGCGCATAACGCCTTCCAAAGAAGAGGGTTCAAAAAAAGAATAATTGCCTAGTATACCTGTTGCGGAGCGCCTTCGGCATTGCAGGGACTGCCTAGCGGACGGCATCCAGGTCGTGATTTCGGGCGTTTGGGAGGGGAGCGGGGGCGTGAGCCTGTCGTCGAAATGTGCTACCTTTTAGCCCGTCCGGCCCTTCCTGCCGGCTTCCGAATTCTTCGCCGGAGGTTTTCCCGCATGTCGTCCGATCTTCTTCAGTCCCTCAATCCCCGCCAGCTGCAGGCCGTCACGGCCCCCGAAAAGAGCGCACTCATTCTGGCGGGCGCGGGTTCGGGCAAGACGCGCGTGCTGACGACGCGCATCGCCTGGCTCTTGAGCGAGCACAAGGCCCAGACGGGAGACATTCTGGCTGTGACCTTCACGAACAAGGCCGCCAAGGAGATGCTCGTCCGACTGGAGGCTATCCTGCCCTACGATCTGCGCCGCATGTGGGTCGGAACCTTCCACGGCCTGTGCAACCGCATTCTGCGCACCCACGCCCAAGACGCGGGGCTCCCGAAGACCTTCCAGATTCTTGACTCGAGCGATCAGCTCTCCATGGTCAAGCGCGTCATGAAGGCGCTCAACATCGATACCGAGAGCTACGATCCCCGTCAGGTGGCGAACGTCATCAACTGGTACAAGGAAAACGGCATGCGTGCGTCGCACGCCGCAGGCCAGCAGGGCGGCGACGAGACCGCCGTCAAGGTCTATCAGGCCTACGAGCAGCAGTGCCAGCGCGAAGGCGTCGTGGACTTTGCCGAGCTTCTTCTGCGCTGCTACGAGCTTCTCGACCGCAATGAAATCGTCCGCTCGCATTATCAGAACCGCTTCCGTCACATTCTCGTCGACGAGTTCCAGGACACGAACGTCCTGCAGTACCGTTGGCTTCAGATGCTGGCGGGGTTCGGACGAGGCCCCGGCGGCGCACCGATGAACGCCGTCTTCGCCGTGGGTGACGACGACCAGTCGATCTACGCCTTCCGAGGTGCGAACGTGGGGAACATGAGCGACTTCCTCCGCGACTTCGGCGTTGAGGAGCCCATCAGGCTTGAGGAGAACTATCGCTCGACGGGGACGATTCTTGACGCGGCCAACGCGCTCATTGCACACAATTCGAACCGTCTCGGCAAGAATCTCTGGACGTCGGGCAGCCGCGGCGACCGCATCTGCGTGGCAGAGCTTGACGACGACCGCGCTGAAGCAGAGTGGATCGCCCGCGAAATCGAGGCGGACCGCTCCCGAGGCCGCGCCTGGCGCGACCATGCGATCCTCTATCGTGCGAACGCGCAGTCGCGTGCGCTCGAAAGCGCCTTTGCTGCCCGAGGGATTCCCTACCGCATCTACGGCGGACAGCGCTTCTTCGAGCGTGCCGAAGTCAAGCACGTGCTCGCCTATCTGCGCCTGATGGACAACCCGGGCGACGACACGAGCTTTCAGCGCGTCGTCAACTTCCCGCTTCGCGGGATCGGTGCGCGCACGATCGAGACGCTGGCGGAGGAAGCCGCCGCACGCGGACTCACGCTCTTCGGCACACTCTTTGCGCCCGACTACAAGGTGCCCCCGAAGCTCGCGGCCTTCCGCGAGCTCATCATGAACATGCGCGAGGAAGCGGATTCCCTCAGCCTTCAGGACGCCATCAAGCTCGTCATCGTGCGCTCGGGTCTTGAGGCCCACTACAACGCCGAGAAGGACGGCGAGGACCGCATTGCGAACATGCGTGAAATGATGTCGGCTGCGGCGGGCTACATCGCCAACGAGGGTCTGCCCGACAGCATGCCTGCCTTCAGGCCCGCCGATGAAGGCGGTCAGACGCCGCTTCAGGGCTTTCTGACTCAGGCGACGCTCGAGGCGGGTGACAAGAACGAGCAGGGTGATGTGGACGCCGTTCAGCTCATGACGGTGCACGCCGCCAAGGGTCTGGAGTTCCCGCAGGTCTTCATCGCCGGTGTCGAAGAAGGACTCTTCCCGCACTTCTCCGCCCTCAAGGACGAGCGGGGTCCAGGCGTCTCCGAAGAACGCCGCCTGATGTACGTGGCCATCACGCGCGCCAAGCAGCGTCTGGTCATCACGTATTGCAAGAGCCGCATGCAGTACGGCGAATACCGCAGGAACGAACCCTCAAGCTTCCTTGACGAGATTCCTGAGCAGCTGGTCGACAACAAGGACCTGACGGCCGAAGCACAGGGCTACAGGAGTTCGTACGGCGGGCAGAGTCGTGCAAGTGGTTACGGTTGGGAGCGTCCGTCCTTCGGCGGATCGCGCGGTGGCGAGCGAAGCTACGGCCGCTCGTCCTCTTCCTCCCGCAGCTGGAGTTCGTCTTCGTCGTCCCGCGGTGGCTCGTCCTCCTACGGTTCCTCGCGCTCGTCCGCTTCTCAGGACAAGGACGACTGGCGCAGGGGACTCTCGGGCGCAGGCGGCACTTACCGCTCGGGTGAGGATCCCGTCGTGAAGAAGGCGGCCGCGCGCGCAGCAGGCTCTACATTCGGCTACGAGGCGGGCGACAAGGTAGAGCACAAGAAGTTCGGTCGCGGCGTGATTGAGTCGATCACGGGCTCGGGCAATGATGCCCGCGTCTACATCCGCTTCAACGACGTTGGCCGCAAGGAGCTCCTCCTTGCGCTTGCAGCGAAGAACATGCAGAAGAAGTGATGCACGGGACTGGCTTTTTGCAAGGACTTCACTGCAATCGGTCAGGATCTGCTAGAATTCACTACCCTGACGTAAGACAGGACGGTGGTGGCCATAGTTCAACTGGATAGAACTGTCCCCTCCTAAGGGACGGATCTGGGTTCGAGTCCCGGTGGCCGCACCAGGCACATCTTGACGTCAAAACGAAGTGGCTCGTTCAATGTGAACGGGCCATTGTCGTTTCTGGAGAGTCCCTGTATTTGTTCAACAGCTGCCTTGGCTGCGGCCGTGCCGCCGCTGTGATGAAAAAAAGCCCTGAACCTTTCGGATCAGGGCTTTTCAAGACTTGAGTCATGCGCTTCAGCAATCATGTGAAGCGCAGGCGGAGACTTCGATTAGTAGAGGTCGAAGTACTTCTGGACTTCCTTCCAGTCGGAGGTCTTCGTCAGGGCGAGCTGCAGGAGGACGCGGGCCTTCTGCGGATTCAGTTCGCCGGAGGAGACCCAGTGCTGGGCCTTGTCGTCCACTTCAGCGTCCTTCGTGGTGGCGCCCGTCGGAACGCGGGAGGAGCGAACAACGACGGCACCGTTCTTCGTGGCCTGTTCAAGAACCGGCCAGATGGACTTGTGGATGTTGCCGTTGCCGACGCCGGCGTTCACGATGCCCTTGTAGCCGGCCTTGACGAGCGCTTCAGCCTGGAGGCCTTCCACGCCGGCGTGGTTGTAGACGATGCCGACCTTCGGGAGTTCCTTCAGACCCGTGACGTCGAACGGCGTGGCGGTCGTGTGAGCACGAACCGGGAGCGTGGAGTACGTCACCTTGTTGTTGAAGATCGTGCCGACCTTGCCGAAGTTGGCGGCCTGGAACGTTTCGGGCTGAACCGTGTTGGTCTTGATGACTTCACGAGCGCCGACGACGATGTTGTCCATGGCGACCACGACGCCCTGCTTGGCGGTTTCAGGCGTGGCAGCGGTCAGAACGGCGTTGTAGAGGTTGCGCGGGCCGTCAGCACCGAGGCCCGTGGACGGCAGCATGGCGCCGACCATGGCGACGGGCTTGTCGCACTTGAGCGTGAGGTTCAGGAAGTAGGCGGTTTCTTCCATCGTGTCCGTGCCGTGCGTGATGACGAAGCCGTCATACTTCTTGCAGTCGGCGTTGATCGTCTGGGCGCGCTTGAGCCAGACTTCGTCGGACATGTCCTGAGAGCCGATCTGGGCGACCTGCTTCGGGGTCACGTTGGCGATGTTGGCAAGTTCCGGAACGGCGGCAACGAGATGGTTGACGCTCACCTTGCCGGCCTGATAGGCAGTGCCCGTAGCGGAGGCGCCGGCACCGGCGATTGTGCCGCCGGTAGCGAGAACGGCGATGTTCGGAAGGGCGAGGGCGGCGCCGGAGGCGGCGACGAGGCCGAGGCCGATCAGGGTCTGCTTCATGGACATGGTTGTTTGCTCCTCTAGTTTGGAGCGCGTCAGTTGAATGGCGCTCCTGTTGTTTGAGTGTCCGCCGCTTGAAAAGTGGCGGACTGGCCGTCAGGCGTACCCTGCAGTTCGTTTTCATGGTCCTGAAACCGCAGTACCTTCAGGTAACTCGTTCAGTCTATACGGATTGATTGAGGTCAAGCAATCAACAGTGCATTGCGTTTGATCTTGGACTAGAAAGATTGAAAAATAGGAAAACCCCTATGGAAAAAAGTAAGAGTGTCACTCTGGACTGTTTGTAACGGAATATTGGTTTTGCCTCTTGTGTAGGCGAAAGGACGGAGATGTCGTCGATAAGCGGCAGTGTGAAAGGAACGTGGAGGGAAGAAAGCCATGTCGGCAGCCTTTGGAGGTTGCCGACATGGCTTGTGAGTCGAAATCGACTTTAGAGGTTTGGATCGCTGTCGATGCGAATATCTCCGTACATGGTGCGAAGCTCCGAGACAGGGCGGTCGTATGTAAAAGAGGAAATGTCGTTTTTGGGGTTGTAAAACGGCCATTCCTTGAGACCGAAGACGCCGCAGAGCGAGTCGAACATCATGTCGTTCGTAAACGGTTTCACTGCGTTTTCCTTGAGCGCGGCGACGGTCTGAGGGTGCTTTTTCACGAAATCGTCCGACATGGCAAACCACAGGGGAATTCTGGCCATGTCCCAAGTGAAATGAGCCGGCCTGTGTCCGAGCTTTGGATTCTCTCCGTGGTCGGCCATATAAATCATGACCTGAAAGTCGGGACGTGCCTTGAAAGCCTCATAAAGTTGGGAAAGCACCCAGTCGTTGTACCTGAGGGAATTGTCGTAGGCATTCGTCCTGTCCTGCTCGTCCCAGAACTTGTATTCCGGGGGGTAACGATTGGGGTAGTCGGTATGACTGCCAACGAGATGGATGAAGATCACAGTAGGCTTCCCGTCTTGGGTGGGAAGATGCTTGAGGAGTTCTCCGTCATAAGTTTCCCCAAGCCAGACGTGATGATCCGCGTTGCTTGAAATGATCGATATGGGTGTGGACCAAGGCGAGATTTTGCTCTGATTGCTCAGCCAATACGTTTCATAGCCGGAGGCCCTGACGACCTCGACGATGGAAGGACTGTCGTCATAGCTGATGTCGTTGTATTGGTTTTTGGCCGTGAGTGCATAGGTGAGCGCTGACACGGTTGCGACATACGACGTATACGCCTTGTCGAGCAGAATGAAGTTTCTGTCGGAACGCATGTCCTTCAGCCAGGGAGTCGTTTCGTGTTCCTGAGGGCCGTATGCCGTCATGCGGTCACGGGTATGCGACTCGCCGATCACGAATACGAATAGACCGCTTCGACCTTTCTGACCGGCTTTGGCCAGTTCTTCAAGAATCGCCTTGCGCTGTTCATATCCTTCTTCGAAGCGACCTGTTTCCCTGATGTGGATGTAGGCGTTATAAAACGCGTAAAGCGATACGTTGTTGGCACTTTTGAAACTGGAGATGGCCGCCAGACAGCAAGTTGTCAAAACGGCAATCCTGAAGGCGGTCGTCTGGGGCAGGGAGCGGGAGTGCATTCCTTTTTTGAAGGCTGCTACGGACAGGGCAAGGAGTGTAAGGCACGCAAGCGCAACAACGCCCATCATGAACGGTCCCATAAAGGTCAGGTATTCCCAAGCTTCATTCGGATGGGTCTGAGCAAGCGCGAGCACGATGTCCGGAGTCAGAAGTGCGTCAAAGCCGATCAGGTAGACCAGAAAGCTCGCGATTGGCAGGAAGGCGAGAATCCAGCAGCAGGTCATGAGGGCGGCAGCGGAAAATCTGACGGCACGATGTCGGATCAGGCCCGTCAACCCAGTTCCCGCAATGAGGAGGACGGCTTGAGTCATGGCCCAGACATTGTTCTCAGCAATGTCAAGGGTTGAGAGAGGCTTTGTTTCGAGAAAGGCAGTTGTAATCGGAGGGATGCTGAGGATAAGCCAAAGAACAAAGCCAAGGGCCAGATCGCGGTGGTTATTTCTATAGAGGCAAAGAAAGGCGGCGAGAGGGACGGCTCCTAGAGCCGTGTGAGAAGCCTTGCCGAGCAGACCATGGAGAGAACCCGTCAGTGCTGCATTTGAGGCGACGAGCAGAAAAACGGCGGCGATAAAGTACATCAGGCACTGTCCCAGAACAGGCAGCAGTTGCCTGATGCGGGCAAGCAACGGATAGGCTTCGAGCTTGAGAAAATTCATTTTGTGTTGGTAATGCGATTTTCTGACGAGGAGGTGGAATGTCAGCAGGAAGGCTTTCGGAGAATGGGCCATTATGCAAAGTCCGTCGGAGAAATGCAATTCTGCGTGCCGACTTGCATGCTGCAGGTGTTTTTTGTTGCTAAGGCGGACAAATGCGGTCATATGTCGACCATTTGTCTGTTGTTCTCAGACCGTCTAGGTACAACTCCTCAAGCTGTTTGAGGACTCTTCAAAAAGTCTCACATAGTGGCGTTCGGAGGCGGCAGGCGGGGCTGAGAGAGCGGATAATCATCGCCACAGGCCCCAGGTTGCTGGGTAAACAACAACACGAACTCACAAGAAACTCAAAACATGTCTGAAACGATCCTTCAAAGCGTTCCCGTCGGCCAGAAAGTCGGCATTGCCTTTTCCGGCGGCCTCGATACGAGCGCTGCTCTTCGCTGGATGAAGAACAAGGGCGCTCTGCCTTACGCCTACACGGCCAACCTCGGCCAGCCCGACGAAACCGACTATGAAGCCATTCCGCGTCGCGCCATGGAGTACGGCGCCGAAAACGCCCGCCTGATCGACTGCCGCGAACAGCTCGTGAACGAAGGCATCGCCGCCATTCAGTCCGGCGCCTTCCACATCTCGACGGCCGGCCAGCTCTACTTCAACACCACCCCGCTCGGTCGCGCCGTGACGGGCACGATGCTCGTCGCCGCCATGCGTGAGGACGGCGTCAACATCTGGGGTGACGGATCCACGTACAAGGGCAACGACATCGAGCGCTTCTACCGCTACGGTCTTCTTGCCAATCCGAACCTCAAGATCTACAAGCCCTGGCTCGACGTGCAGTTCATCACCGAGCTCGGCGGCCGCGCCGAAATGTCCGCCTTCCTTCAGAAGGAGGGCTTCAACTACCGCATGAGCGCCGAGAAGGCCTACTCGACCGACTCGAACATGCTCGGCGCCACGCATGAGGCCAAGGACCTGGAAAGCCTCGACTCCAACATGAAGATCGTTGAGCCGATCATGGGCGTCGCCTTCTGGCGCGACGACGTTGAAGTCAAGCCTGAAACGGTCACGGTTGAATTCAAGGAGGGCGTTCCCGTCGCCATCAATGGGCAGAAGTTCTCGAATCCCGTCGCTCTCATGGAAGAGGCCAACCGCATCGGCGGCCGTCACGGTCTCGGCATGTCCGACCAGATCGAGAACCGCATCATCGAGGCCAAGTCCCGCGGCATCTATGAAGCTCCGGGCATGGCGCTTCTCTTCCTTGCCTACGAACGCCTCGTCACCGGCATTCACAATGAGGATACGATCGCCGAATACCGCATCAACGGCATCAAGCTCGGCCGCTACCTCTATCAGGGCCGCTGGTTCGACAGTCAGGCGCTGATGATCCGCGAAAGCGCCATGCGCTGGGTCGCCCGTGCCGTCACCGGCGAAGTGACGATCGAGCTGCGCCGCGGCAATGACTATACGATCGTCTCCACCAAGAGCCCGAACCTGACGTACGAACCGTCCCGCCTCACGATGGAGAAGGGCGACTCGATGTTCACCGCCGTCGACCGCATCGGTCAGCTCACGATGCGCAACCTCGACATCACGGACACGCGCGCCAAGCTCGGCATCTACGCCAGCGCGGGGCTTCTCGCAGGCAGCGGCTCGGTGGCGATGCTCACCGGCAAGTAAGTCCTGTCGCCGTCCGAGGGCATGCCTGACGGAGGCGGAGGCTTTATAATCCGTCTCAAATCAGAACAAAGGCCCGGACAGCCCTGAGGATGTCCGGGCCTTGCGCTTGTCTGCGCGCAGCAGAGGTCAACAACGGCACCATTCATCATGTCCGAACAGAAGCATTTCGACGACGTTTTTCAAAAGCCCGAGCCCAACTCCGAGTTCTCGAGTCACGGCCGAGGAGACAGCCACTGGCTTCATGCGGCCGAAAAGACGAAGACGAGCGTGCTGGGCTTCGCGGTTGCGCTCACGCTCAGCTTCTCCGTCATCGAGCTTGTGGGCGGCCTCTGGGGCAATTCTCTTGCTCTGATCGGCGACGCCGGGCACATGGTGACCGACTCGGCGAGCCTGCTTTTCGCGTTAGTTGCCAACAAGATCGCCCAGAAGGGGGCGGACGACGACCACTCCTTTGGTCACGGCCGCGTCGAGGTGCTTGCCGCCTTCATTAACGGTCTCGTGATGCTCTGCGTCGTGGGATGGATCTTCTTCGAGGCCGTCTCGCGCATCATGACGCCCGAACCCGTCTCCGGCCTTTCCGTCATGGCGATCGCGGCTGTGGGTCTGGTGATCAACATTCTCGTTGCCTGGTCCCTCTCCCGAGACCGCAAGAATATGAACACGCGCGCGGCGCTTCTGCACGTGATGGGCGACCTGCTCGGCTCCGTGGCGGCCATCGTTGCGGGCGCCGTCATCTACTTCGGCGGTCCGACGATTGCCGACCCGATTCTCTCGCTCGTCGTCTGCTGCCTGCTTCTGCATGCAACCTGGGAGATCCTCCGCGACTCGACGCGCGTTCTTCTTGACAGCGTGCCTGAAGGCGTCAACTATTTCAGCGTCGGTCGCACGATCGAGGCTATCCCAGGCGTCAACCGCGTGCACGACCTGCACGTCTGGACGATGAGCCCCGGTCACGGCGCCATCCAGTGCCACGTGCACATCGAAAGCCCCGAGTGCTGGCCCAAGATCCTCGACGTGTTGCGCAGGCAGCTTCATGAGGAGTTCCAGATCGACCACGTCACCGTGCAGCCCGAGTGGGACTTTCGCGGCAGCGACGAAGAGTGCGAGGTCTGCCGCTATGCGGAGTTCGAGGCCGCCTGCCGCGCGGACTTCGACGATCCGAGGGCCGCGCCTGCGGCGCCCGTGCTCGATGCGGAGAAGCTTCTCTGAGCCCGAGGGCTTCCTCCGTACGCGTAGGCCGGGCGGGGAAGCCCTTCGGGAGTCCCGGCAAAAAGTCGTGTCGGCGTCGGGAGAATTCTCGTACAATGAATAATCGGCCTGATTCGGAGGCGGCGCGGAAGCGGAGACGTTTTTCGGGCGGTATGCCGAACTTCAGGTATAATCTCGGCTTTAATTTTTTCCTGTACCTCCTTGCGTGGGGCTCTTCTTCATGACCAAGTACGTATTTGTGACCGGCGGCGTTGTCTCTTCTCTCGGCAAGGGCATCGCCGCCGCTTCGTTAGCGGCTATTCTGGAATCTCGTGGTCTGAAGGTGACCATGATCAAGCTCGATCCGTATATCAACGTCGACCCGGGCACGATGTCGCCTTTCCAGCACGGTGAAGTTTTTGTGACGGAAGACGGGGCGGAAACCGACCTCGACCTCGGTCACTACGAACGCTTCATCTCCACGAAGATGCACAAGCCCAACAACTTCACGTCGGGTCAGATCTACGAGAGCGTGCTTCGCAAGGAACGTCGCGGCGAATACCTCGGCAAGACCGTTCAGGTGATCCCGCACATCACGAACGAAATTCAGGAGTTCATCCAGCGCGGCGCCGCCAGCACCTTTGACGGCAAGCCCGACGTGGCCGTCGTTGAAATCGGCGGTACGGTCGGCGACATTGAGTCCCTGCCGTTCGTCGAGGCCGTCCGCCAGATGTCCTTCCGCGTGGGCCGCAACAACACCTGCTTCATCCACCTGACGCTCTGCCCGTGGATTCCGTCCGCCGGCGAGCTCAAGACGAAGCCGACCCAGCACTCCGTTCAGAAGCTCCGCGAAGAGGGCGTCTATCCCGACATGCTCCTCTGTCGCGCCGAGCACATGATCCCGGAAGGCGAGCGCGCCAAGATCTCGCTCTTCTCCAACGTGCCGATGGACTGCGTGATCAGCGTCGCCGACGCCTCCACGATCTACGAAGTGCCGCTCATGCTCCACGCCCAGCATCTTGACGACCTCGTCTGCAAGAAGCTCGGCCTTGAGACGAAGCCCGCCGATCTCTCCGCCTGGGAGGACATCGTCCGTCGCATCAAGAACCCGCAGCGCGAGGTCACGGTCGCCATGGTCGGCAAGTACGTCGACTACGCCGACAGCTATAAGTCCCTCAACGAAGCGCTGATCCATGCCGGCATCCGCACGGAGACCCGCGTCAAGATCCGCTACGTCGACGCCGGCCAGATCGAAGAGGAAGGCGCCGAGAAGATCCTTCAGGACGTCGATGCGATCCTCGTCCCGGGAGGTTTCGGCAAGCGTGGCACGGAAGGCATGATCAAGGCCATCGAGTTCGCCCGTGAAAACAAGATCCCGTTCCTCGGCATCTGCCTCGGCATGCAGATGGCCGTCATCGAGTTCGCCCGTCACGTGTGCGGTCTCGGCGGAGCCAACTCCACCGAGCTCGATCCCGACACGGCCCATCCCGTCGTCGCCCTCATCACCGAGTGGAAGGACCGCACGGGCAGCGTCCAGAAGCGCGACGAGTCGTCCGACCTCGGCGGCACGATGCGCCTCGGCCGTCAGGAAGTTCCCGTCGAAAAGGGTACGCTCGCCCACAAGATCTACGGCGACGTCGTGGCTGAACGCCATCGTCACCGCTATGAGGTGAACAACGCCTATGTGGCCCAGTTCGAGGAAAAGGGTATGGTCATTTCCGCCAAGACTCCGACGGAGCACCTCCCCGAAATGATGGAGCTCCCGGGCCATCCCTTCTTCTTCGCCGTCCAGTTCCATCCGGAATTCACGTCGAGCCCCCGCTTCGGCCATCCGCTCTTCAAGGCCTACATTGAGGCCGCGATCGCGCACGCCGATGAAAAGAAGGCTCAGGCCTAAGCCGGACTGATCCGACCTAGACGCAAGGCAGCTCAACGGGCACTGCAGTTCGTGGGGCTGCCTTTTTCATTTCGGGCGCCGTCTTGTCTGGACGACTTTTCCGGGGCGCGCCCTCCTGCAAGAGGACAACAAACATGAAGCTCTGCGGCTTTGACATCGGGCTCGACCGCCCGTTCTTCTTGAT
>ERZ894223.1672-NODE-1672-length-13649-cov-6.704502_pt1 | contig 13649 bp, 13 predicted proteins | sample MGYA00380293_ERZ894223 | MGnify/ENA primary metagenome ERZ894223 (study PRJEB32331, sample SAMN06328445) | human gut metagenome | biome: human gut microbiome; feature: stool | host: Homo sapiens | collected 2014-11-05 ...
AAATAGAACAATAATTGCTATGGATGCATGTGAAAACTTTCAAAAACAGACCGGAATATCATTAAATATCTATTGAAATAGCAAAAAACGCAAGAAAAGATGTCTGAAAATTCATTTTTGACTTGATTTTATAAAAAATATCCATATAATTAGGATAAGGGAAAAGCAGGAAACATTTTCCACATTGGTATGACACTAATAATATCGAAAGAAAAGGGGTATTGGACATGGCGAAGATTGATTTGAGCAAATATGGCATTACAGGAACAACCGAGATCGTGTATAATCCTTCCTACGAGACTCTGTTTGAGGAAGAAACGAAACCGGAACTTACAGGATATGAGAAAGGACAGGTCAGTGAACTTGGTGCAGTCGATGTTATGACTGGTATTTACACAGGTCGTTCTCCAAAAGATAAATTTATCGTAATGGATGAGAAGTCTAAGGACACCGTATGGTGGACATCTGAGGAATACAAGAACGATAACCATCCGGCTACACAGGAAGCATGGAATTCTGTAAAAGAGTTAGCAGTGAAGGAGCTTTCTAATAAGAAACTCTATGTTGTAGATGCATTCTGTGGAGCAAATAAGGACACTCGTATGGCAATCCGCTTTATCGTAGAAGTAGCATGGCAGGCTCATTTCGTAACTAATATGTTCATTAAGCCGACGGAAGAAGAACTGAAGGACTTTGAACCAGACTTTGTTGTATACAATGCTTCTAAAGCAAAAGTAACGAATTATAAAGAACTCGGACTGAACTCTGAGACAGCTGTTATGTTCAATATTACAAGCCGTGAGCAGGTAATCGTGAACACATGGTACGGCGGAGAGATGAAGAAAGGTATGTTCTCTATGATGAACTATTTCCTGCCGCTGAAGGGCATGGCTGCAATGCACTGCTCAGCTAACACAGACCTGAACGGTGAGAACACAGCTATCTTCTTTGGTCTGTCAGGAACAGGTAAGACGACATTGTCTACAGATCCTAAGCGTCTGCTGATCGGTGATGATGAGCACGGCTGGGATGACAACGGTGTATTCAACTTCGAGGGTGGATGCTACGCGAAAGTTATCAACCTCGATAAGGAATCTGAGCCGGATATCTACAATGCGATCAAGAGAAATGCATTGCTTGAAAATGTAACTCTGGACGAGAATGGTAAGATTGATTTTGCTGATAAGAGTGTGACAGAGAATACACGTGTATCTTACCCGATCGACCATATTCAGAATATCGTACGTCCGATTTCTTCTGCACCGGCAGCTAAGAACGTAATCTTCCTGTCAGCAGATGCATTTGGTGTACTTCCGCCGGTATCTGTACTGACACCGGAGCAGACTCAGTACTACTTCCTGTCAGGATTCACAGCTAAGCTTGCAGGTACGGAGCGTGGAATCACAGAGCCTACACCTACATTCTCAGCTTGCTTCGGTCAGGCATTCCTGGAACTGCATCCAACCAAGTACGCAGAAGAGCTTGTTAAGAAGATGGAGAAGAGTGGAGCAAAGGCTTACCTTGTTAATACAGGATGGAATGGAACAGGTAAACGTATCTCTATCAAGGATACCCGTGGAATCATCGATGCAATCCTGAACGGAGACATTAAGAATGCACCGACTAAGAAGATCCCATACTTCAACTTCGAAGTACCGACAGAACTTTCAGGTGTAGATCCTGCAATTCTGGATCCAAGAGATACTTATGCAGATGCTTCTGAGTGGGAAGCAAAGGCAAAGGATCTTGCTTCAAGATTCGTAAAGAATTTCGCAAAATATGAAGGTAATGAAGTTGGTAAGGCACTGGTATCAGCAGGACCGGAAGCATAATCAAAGATATCAGATACCCTTTTATAAAAATGTGATAAATTAATAACAAGGCTGTCGCACTATTCGATTAGTGCGGCAGCTTTGTTGCGTATAAAATCAAATGATATATTAGTTGTCCCAGATGAAAAATTGAACAATTAAGAGCACTTCAGAACAGCGAATGTTTAAAAAATGACCAAAAGTCAAAAAAGGTCAAAAATAGTGTTGACTATTGCTTTTTGTGGGAGTATAGTTCCAGTGTAATAAAAATGACTACCGGTCATAAATAAAGGAGTGGACATCATGGTTAAGGTAGGTAAATGGATAGCCAAGCAGAGGGTCTTAATTCTGCTTATCGGATTCCTGTTAATAATCCCATCAATCATCGGAATGGCTAAGACAAGAGTAAATTATGATCTGTTAAGCTATCTGCCGGAGCATCTTGAGACGGTTAAGGGACAGGATATTCTGGTAGATGAATATGGCATGGGAGCATTCTCCATGGTCGTAGTAGAAGATACGGATCTGAAAGATGTACAGAAACTGGAAGAGAAATTTGAAAAAGTCGATCATGTCAAAGATGTTCTCTGGTACGACGATGCAGCAGACATCAGCCTTCCGGTAGAAATGATTCCAAAGGATTTGAGAGAATCATTCTTCGAGGGAGACGCTACGATGATGTTGGTGTTATTCGATAATACAACATCTTCCGATGATGCAATGAATGCAGTCACAGAACTCAGATCGATTGCAAGTAAGCAGTGTTTTATCGCCGGTATGACCGGTGTTGTAACCGATATTAAGAACGTGGCAATGCAGGAGCTTCCAATATATGTCGTCATTGCAGCGGTATTAAGTCTGATTGTGCTGGAACTTACATCAGGATCTTTTGTAGTTCCGTTCTTGTTCTTGTTAAGTATCGGACTTGCGATTTTATATAATCTGGGAAGTAATATTTTCCTCGGTGAGACATCATATATTACAAAAGCGTTGACCGCGGTATTACAGCTTGGTGTTACAATGGATTATTCCATTTTCCTGCTGAACAGTTATGAGGAAAATAAACTAAGATTCCCGGGTGATAAAGAAAGAGCCATGGGACATGCGATATCCAACACGTTCAAGTCTGTTGCAGGAAGTTCTGTAACAACCGTCGCAGGATTCCTGGCACTGTGTGTTATGACATTTGCACTGGGACGAGATCTCGGTATCGTAATGGCAAAAGGTGTATTAGTCGGAGTTATCTGTTGCGTAACAATTCTTCCGGCACTGGTACTGGTATTTGATGGACCGATTGAAAAGACCAGACATAAGTTATTACTTAGCAATCTCGATAAGCCATCTGCATTTATTACAAAACATTATAAAGCCTGGATCGTTATTTTCCTGGTATTGTTGTTCCCGGCAATTTACGGTAATAACCATACAAAGATTTATTATAATATTGCACAGTCGCTTCCGAGTACATTGGATTGTAACATTGCAAATGATGAATTGAAAAAAGATTTTAACCTCAGCAATATGCATATCATCATGCTGGATAAAGGTATGAGTGTAAAAGATAAAGAGGAAATGTTCAAGAAGATTGACGATGTCGATGGTGTGAAATGGACATTGGGAATGAACTCTCTGGTAGGTGCCGGAGTTCCTGATTCTATGATCCCGGATGATGTCAAGAGCATGCTCGAGAGTGATGATCATGAACTGGCATTTGTATGCTCCAAGTATGAGTCGGCGACAGACGAAGTAAATTCGCAGATTGCAAAGATTGATAAGATTGTAAAGAAATACGATGATACCGGAATGGTCATCGGTGAAGCACCATTGATGAAAGACCTGGAGGATGTAACTAATGTAGACCTGGTAAGAGTCAATGCGATATCAATCATAGCAATATTTATCATTATCTTACTGGTATTCAAATCAATATCCTTACCGATCATATTGGTAGCAGTTATTGAGTTTGCAATATTTGTAAATATGGCAATCCCGTATTATCAGGGAATCAGCCTTCCGTTCGTGGCAAGCATTGTTATTGGAGCGATCCAGTTGGGAGCTACCGTAGACTATGCGATTCTGATGACCACACGTTATCAGAAAGAGCGTATGAAAGGAAAAGATAAGATGGAAGCAATTGGCATTGCACATAGAACAAGTATGCCGTCTATCATCAGCAGTGGACTGAGTTTCTTCGCAGCAACATTCGGTGTGGCCTGCTACTCAAAGGTAGAGATGATCGGATCTATCTGTACATTGTTAGCACGAGGAGCAGTCATCAGTACGGTTGTCGTTCTGCTTGTATTGCCGGCAATGTTCATGATATTTGATAAAGTGATCATCAAGACAACGAAGGGATTTAAGCAAGAACAATTAGAAAGTACACCGAGTGCATCATAAAGAAAGGGGATAGTCATCATGAAAAATAAATTGAGTAAACGTGTCATGGCAGGATCAATGGCAGCAGTGCTTGCTGCGGTTGGAGCAAGAACTTATGGATTTGAACAGAAGTCCATGTCAGAAGTGAAGGCAGAAGAGGAAGATACAGAGACTTTGAAAGAGGCAGCGGAAACTGTCCTTGGCGATACAACAACAGAAAGTAACGGAGAAACTTACAAAGATGAATCTGTGTATGTAAATGCAGATGCATCCGGTAAGGTGAAAAAAACAACGGTTACAGAGTGGTTGAAGAATACCGAAAAAGGTTCTGTAGATGACGAAACAGTCCTGGAAGATGTAGAGAATGTAAAAGGTAATGAAAAATATAAAGAGGGATCAGATGATTCGATTGTCTGGGAATCAAAAGGAAAAGACATTTATTATCAGGGAACTACAGACGAAGAGCTTCCGGTAAATATGAGCATCACCTACAAACTGGACGGCAAAGAAATCTCTCCGAAGGATCTGGCCGGCAAGAGCGGAAAACTGGAGATGACAATCAACTATGAGAACAAATCCAAACAGAATGTAGATGTAGATGGACAACAGACAGAGATGTATACTCCATTTACCTTAGCAACAGCAATGATGCTTCCGACAGATGAGTATACGAATGTCACAATCGATAATGGGAAAATCGTATCTGACGGAGATAAAAATATCGTTGTAGGTGTTGCATTTCCGGGATTAAGTGAGGATCTTGGATTAGACAGTTCAAATCTGGATGTTGATATTCCAAGTAGTGTAACGATCACTGCTGATGTAACGGATGTGAGTGTAGGAGCAACTTATACCATGGCATCTGCGAACTTGTTAGACAGCATCGGTCTGGACGATGTAGACAGCTTCGATGATCTGGATGATTCCATTAATAAACTGGAAGATGCAACCAATCAGCTGGTAGACGGATCAAAAGAACTGGCAGAGGGTACAAACACACTGAACGGCAAGAGTGGAGAACTAATCAGCGGTGTGGATAAGCTGGCAGATGGAGTGACAGCATATACGGATGGAGTCGCAGGCGTAGCGGATGGAGCAAATGCAATAAATTCTAATATGGCACTGGTTAAGAATGGCGTAAGTGCAGCGGTAGAAGGAACTGGCAAGTTGGCAGCAGGGGTTTCTGGTGTGCAGAGTGGACTTAATACAGTGGCATCAGGCATTAATACGGCTATAGACAACTTGAATCAGTCCAGTGAAAATATTAAGGGACTGGCAAATCAGACAGCATTAACGAATGAAGAAAAACAACAGATTGTCAGTAAGAGTAAGGTATCTGCCGGTCTTGACCAGGCTGGACTGAGTGAGGAGCAGAAAGCTGCTGTAGATTCCGCGATAGCTAGTGCGGTAAGTGCGGCTTCAGATGAGACGAACACAAAAGTGGCATATGCAGCAAACGAGTACAGTGAAGGAATGTCAGGTGCCGCATCTCAGTTAAGTGCCGCATCTTCAGCTTTGACAATGGTAGATCCGGCTAATCCGACAGCTACAGTTGCTGGTGGAGTTGCAGCAGTTAGTGCAGGTATTGATGAATTACAGACAAAGCTTGGAACCGGAACAGCAGACCAGCCGGGACTTACAACGGGAGTTGAAGCATTAGCATCCGGAGTGAGTCAGCTTGCAGACGGAGCTAATGAATTAAATCAGAAGAGCAGTACACTGAATTCCGGTATGTCTATATTGAAGAATGGCGGTGAACAGCTTGTGAGCGGCGTTGGCGTGTTGGCATCCGGAGCAGATACATTGGCAAGTGGAATTGCAGAGTATAAGTCAGAGGCAATTGACAAACTGGCAGATGCTTTTGGTGGCGATATCAGTAAGGTGACATCAAGAATTGATGCAATGAAAGAGCTCAGTGCAAACTACAAATCATATGCCGGAATCAAAGACGGAATGAATGGTAGTACGAAGCTTATCATCGAAACAGAAGCTGTAAGTAAATAATTGCTAATTACAATAATAAAAGGAGAAGTCGTGCATGAAGTGATTCGTGCACGGCTTCTCCTTTTTGCATTACTGATGATTTATCGTAATCTTCGTTTTAACATCTCTGGATTGGTTGCGTAGGTCAGGGCCGTTTCTTCGGTAATTTTACCGTCTTTATATAATCCAAGAAGACTTGTGTCCATAGAAATCAGGTCATTATTCGCAGAGGAATAGATCAAACCGTCAATCTGTGGGATTTTGTTATCGCGGATCATATTGCGAATTGCCGGGGTAACGGTCATGATTTCAAATGCAGGTACCTGTCTGCCATCGGTGGAAGGTACTAATTGCTGAGAAACGACTGCCTGAAGTACCATGGATAACTGGACTGCGATCTGACGCTGCTGGTTCGGTGGGAATACGTCAATGATTCGGTCAATGGTATTGGCCGCACCGATGGTATGCAGTGTAGAGAAGATCAGGTGACCGGTCTCGGCAGCAGTCATGGCTACCTGTGTAGTCTCATAGTCACGCATTTCTCCGAGGAGAATGACATCTGGGCTCTGTCGCAGGGATGCGCGAAGAGCAGTAACGTAACTCTCAGTGTCGGCATTGATCTCTCGCTGGCTGACGATGCTCTTATCATGCCGGTGCAGGTATTCCAACGGATCTTCCAATGTAATGATATGTTTTTCCTGTGTGTGATTAATATGGTCAATAATACACGCCAGTGTAGTGGATTTACCATTGCCGGCCGGTCCGGTTACCAGAACAAGTCCCTTGGAATAATCGGCAAGATTAATGATGCGTTCTGGAATGTGTCTTTCGCGGCGATCCGGAAGTTCAAAAGAAATGACACGGATAACGGCAGAAAGTGATCCGCGCTGTTTGAAAGCACTGACACGGAAGCGAGACAGATTCTGAACAGAGAATGAAAAGTCATCGTCTCCGGTGCGGATCAGAGTGTCCATATCACGATCATCGGCCAGCTGATAAATCTGCTTCAGAAGAAGGTGTGTATCGTCTGGCATCAGGCGTTCGGTATTTTCCATGATGATGCTTCCGTTCAGTCGGATCGAAGCCGGGCGTCCGGCTACGATAAAGATATCGGATGCATGCAGGGCAACTGCTTTTTCCAGTAATTGCTGAGTAGTGAGATCCATAAAGTCCTCCTTATATCTGTGCGTGTTACTTATGTGTGGGCGCATTATAAGATATGCGCGTTTGTTATTTGCTCATGAGATTAAGGGAATTATCACCGTTCCATTCGCGGGTTGAAATGACCTGCCAGGCTGTGATCTGGTACAGCACCGGCTGTGAAAGTTCAGATGCATCTTGTGATGTGTCTGCTGCATCTCCGGTCGCAGTAGCCGGATAGAGCACATCGAGACTGACCTGTAGTGCCTGTGAGTCACTGAGATCATTTTTCCAGGACAAAGTCATTCCGGAGTCTGTTTCTGATAAAGAGACACCTGTAGCATCTGCATAATGAGCACGGATCAGATCATAATAAGATGCCTGGTCGGGTGTGTCTCTCCATGCAGTCTGTAGGACTTCGTCGATGGAAGCAAGCTGCTCCTCGGCTTGATTCGATGCTTCATAATAATCATGGACATGAGCGGTGGATTTTTCCGCAGCCTGATGATCGGATACGGCAGTTGATAATGAAAGCGCGGCAAATGTAACCATGCATAGCACGATCAGAATCATCATCAATGTAACGGAGCCAATATTTGTGATTGGAAATTTGCGTCGGTTCGAAGCGTCCATACGATCTTCTGTTATCCTTTCTTTGTATAAAGTTCTAAAGTAAGCTGATCAATTGTAGTATCATCCTTTGTCCGGGATGTGGTAATTGTGTAAGTTCGAATATTTTTGCTGTTCAGGTCACTGCCTTGAATCAGAAGTGTATAGGCAGATTCTTGTTCGGAACAGTTCTCCCAGTCATTGTTGAAGTAGAGTGCGTACTGTTTTTGATTCACTGATACCAGAGCATACTCTGTGTTTAAGAGGCTGATCGTCTGCCCGGAATCGTCGAGAACAGCGCTATCAGCCGATTTCAGGAGTTCTGCTACGTTTTCCATATGCGACATAGCCTGGTTCATATCCGAAGCCTCCTGGCTTAATGTATGCGCCCTGGCAAAGGAGCGTAAGCATACGGCACTTGCCATAGCGAAGAACAGGATGGCAATCATAATCTCCAACAGAAAGAGTCTGGAACGATTATTGGATGTTCGATTCATGAGTGACTCCTTTCTGACAGGATACGGCTGTTTGTAACGCCTTTAGTGTCGGTAATAGTAATGCGATATAAGCCGTTATTAAGCTCAGTGACTTTGAAATCCGAAGCTTCGATAATATTCTTGCCCGCATTCAGGGATACATCGGTATCATCACGTACGAAGAGCTCTTTGAGCCATCCATCGGATACATAGATGTAAGTGGTAGAATTGATGCCGTTGGATGAATTTTTCAAAGCCAGGCACTCGGTACCGTCTAAGGTCTTGACTGTGATGCTGCCCGCTACATCGTTCTGACGTATCTTTTCTTCAACGTAGGAAAGAGGTGTATCGGTGCGGTAATGGGCTTCTGCCTGCTTTGTCTGTCCGGTGTAAATGTGCACGGACAGGATCAGTACAACCAGCGAGGAGGCAGCGAATACAAAGAGTACAGCCAGAGGAAAGATCAGGTCGATCACATGGGATCTGTTACGATGAAATCTCATGATCTAGTTGCCTCCTTTCCGCATGATGGTGATATCAGGCATAATGTTGGAGCCGATCGGCTGATAATCTACAAAATATTTGCTCTCGTCATAGTGGAGACCGTAGTGCTCTTTCAGGTAATCCAGGCTCTCCGGGTAAGAACCTTCTTCCGCATAACAGCGGGTTACGCTTCTGGTAACGGCTGTCTGCAGAGTCTGGATGCCTTCTTCGTCCACCTTTTTCTGTATGGATGTGAGTCCCATCCAAAAGAGCAGAAAAATAACGAGAAAAATAACTAAAGAAATGATTATATTTCTAATGTATGAAGTTTGCGATTTCGTCGTAAAACGATGAGACATAGTATGCGCATCCTTTCTTTCAGAAATATAGGGTTATCCGTTCTTGGTGTTATAATCCTGCCATAATACTGATCAGTGGAAGCATTACAGAGAGCAGGATCAGACCTACGATCAGCGACAGGATGATTACCAACGTAGGCTCGATGGCTGCGATAACGCCGGAAAGTCTGGTGTCGATTTCTTCCTCGTACTGATCGGCAATCTTGCGCATCACTTCGTCCAGCATACCGGTCCGTGAGCCAAGCGATGCCATTTTTGCATACAATCCGGAGAAAATCCCGCGCTTTTGAAGTGCTTCACAGAGGTCTTCACCATCAGCCACGTCCTCGGTACAGAGCTTCAGACGCTGATGAAAATTATCATCTTCAATCAGATCATAGGTGAGCTGCAGACATTCCTGAGGAGTGAGTCCGCTGCTAAGTGTCAGCGCCATGCCATTGGCAAAACGACTGGAAGAAATGCGTTCTGATAAGGTGCGCATGCCCGGCAGATGTCTTGCCAAGGTACGAAGTGTACGATGTCCGCGTTCCGTGCGGAACAGGTAAAAGAACAGAATGATCAATACCGCACATACAATGGCACAGGCGATCGCATGAGAATTAAGAAATTCACCCACCTGTAAGATGGCGAGGGATAATCCGCTCATTTCACTGCCAAGCTGTTTAAATACCTGATTAAAGATTGGCATGATTTTGGTGACCAGAACGAGGATTACTAAAAGCATCATCAGGATCATGATTAGTGGATAAGTGACAGCACTGCGGATCGTCTGATTTAAAGCAGCTTCTTTATCATAGTAATCGGAAAGAGAAGCCATGACTTCGTCCAGACGTCCGGCCTGTTCGCCAAGTGTCACCATATGTACCATATAGTCCGGAAATGCACCTGTGCTTTTCAGTGACTGAGAAAAGTCACCTGTCTGAATCAAGGTATCGTTTAATACCGTGAGAAGCTTCTTCTCGTCAGGATCATCGACATCTTCCAGGAGAATGGAAATACCTTCTACGGAAGAAATTCCGGATTTTAAGATCATCGCCATCTGGGAACAGAAAGCGGCTGTTTCTGTATTAGACAGTGGTTTTATGTTTTTGTCTGACATAACTGCTCCTTTCCAATATCAGTGAGTATCAGTAAGTATATTTTACGACATAGTGGCTTCCGTCACCAACATATTTCTTGACGGACTTGCTGTCATTATTAGCGCCTAAAGTGGGATCCATGATCTGCCAGGAATCACCGTCAAATTCTATAATATTATCTACCCAGCCCTTGTCATCCACATAGGTGCTGATCCAGGCGTGATAGGTGTCTCCGGAATAACCGACTTCCAGCTTGGTCGGAATGTTCTGTGACCGAAGCATGGCAGTCATTAACGCAGCATAATCAAAGCAGATACCAGTTCCGGAAGCCAGTGTGTCATCCACATTTGGCAGATATCCGTAAGATACATTCTGCGCCTTTTCTTCATCATAAGAAATATTTTTGATTACAAAGTTATAAATATTTTGCACTACTTCCAGGTCTGTCCAGGTGTCTTCTGCGAGCTCGCTTCCTTTTTTTACGGCATTAGAATCAGCCTTGAAGTCTACGTATTGGTTCGGGTAAAGAAATGGCAGGAATTCATTTTCGATCTGGACATCAACGGTTTGTTCTAACGATAATACGTACGAATCGCCGCCGATATTTTCCATCACCTGTATGGAATAGCTGCCATTGCCGGCAGTAAGTGGAAATGCAGTATAATTCCCGTGTTCTGTGATCAGGTAGGTATAACAGTTCTGGTCTGGTCCTGTAATCTGCAGCCTGACCTTTTCGCAGGAACCGTTGTAATTGACCATCACATAGCCCTGAGAAGTGTTGCTGGCATCAATAGCTGCAACGTCATTCTGGTACACTACAGTGCCGTCTGCGGCGGGTGTCAGTACCTGTGGTGTGGAATCCCGCCTGGGACCGGAGTGATCCGCTTCGGTGGATCCGGAACCACCACATCCTGAAAGGAGGATGCTTGACAGAATGACAATGATACATGCTAAGCTGGTCATTTTCTTCATGTCAAGATCCTCCCTTTAGTTGTTGTAAATGATTTAGTTGACCGGAGATAAGAGCAAAGTAAGCTCGTTGCCGGCATTATCCGGAACAGTCACGGTAGTCGGATTGTCCGGAATGCGGAATGCGATCACGCCAGTGTCGGTGTCAACTGATTCAGGAGTGATACCGGTGATGTGGTCGTAATCGATTCCTGAAAACGTATCCAGTATTTCCAGATACACGATACCATCCTGCGAGTAAGAATTAACCAGTTCCGGCTTGTCTGTGTCCAGGTGGCTTACCTGATAGGTTCTGGTGACAGTCTGTCCATTTACAGATGCGGCAGTGATTGTCAGCGTGCCATTCTGCGTGATTTCGGCAGAATAACGGTGAGAGCCGGTCTTGGTAAGTGCAATTGGATGGCCGTCCAGATCAGCACTGGCATCGCGGATCGGAAGCAGCGTCTTTAATTCAATATCGTAGACTGCATTGGTGGCAGATTTGACGTTCTTGCGTTCTGCAATAATGGTTGGATGTATAAACATCAGTGGTAAAAGCACCAGAAGAATTGTAAATACGTACGCTAAAAATCGTCCCAGACTGAAGGAAGGCTTCTTGTAATTGCCCCACGATTCCAGCACTTCGACGGGAATGGAACTCGGATCCATGTCACAGGCATTGAATACATTGTTCAATAACTGATTGGCAGTCTGAGTATCCAGTGTAGGGATCTCTGCGTTATTCAAAGATAATTCTTCTGACTGAAATGTTGGTATGTTATCTTTAGACAAAACTAATCCCTCCTTTCTCCTTGCCGAGCTTGGCTTCCAGGAGTTTCTGCCCTTTATGGAGTCTTCGCTTGATCGTGCTGCGGCTGCAGTCCATGGCATCTGCGATCTCATCAATCACCATGTTGTTGTAATAGCGCATGATGATTGGCTGTGCAAACTGCTGTGGCAGCGAGTAAATAGAGTTGATTAATTGCTGTTGTGTATCTTTGGTAAGTGCATATTTTTCCGGATTGGACTCGTGCTGTAATCGACACAACGATGATAGGGGATTTTTTCATCAGATATATCGAACTGAATATCCTGTTCCTGCCGTTTCATCTTCTGAGTGGTGTCGAAACAGATGCGGAATGTAATCTGGTGGAGCCATGACACGAAAAGCCGTGGATTCTTCAGTGTATGAATATTTTTCAGTACCAAAATGTAAACATCCTGAAGAATATCCTGAGCCAGATAGGAATCCCTGGTATACTGGTAGGCAAAACGATACTGCTTCTGGTAGGTGGCAGTATACAATTCCGCAAATGCGTCGCTGTCACCCATCTGTGTACGCTCTACAAGTTTAGCCAGATAGTCATAATCTAATTCCATAGCCATAGAATCAGCTCCTTTCAACAGTGGCTGACTTCGGAATGCGGGAATTAGCAAGGGAAATCAGCTTGGTGATCTGTTCCAGATGCTCGTCACGGTTCATGGCTTTACCAATCCTATATTCCATGGAAATGGAGTCAGAAGCCTGATTATACTGATCTACCCGGTCGGTTACGCGATCGAGAAATGTATTCAGCTTTTCGTCAGTGCAATTCTCAAAAATGGCAAGAAACTTATTGCCGCCATTACGACCTACAAAGCAGAGCGAAACAGCTGCTGTTGATAAGATGCCGGAAAAATCTTTTAAAACTTTATTACCGGTTCGGTGATCGTATAATGTATTAATCTCCGGAAGATTCGACAGGTCGATCATGACACAGGCAATGTCATCCGGAAGCTTCTTGTCATAATACTTTTCAATGATCGTGTCACAGCTGAAACGGTTCGGAATGCCGGACAGTGGGTCGGAGTATGCCACGTCGTAAAGATTGTGGTAATTCATTTTCATGGAAGATATTAAACTAAAATCGATTAAAAGAAATATAAAAGTGACTAATAGCACTGCCCATACAATGATAAAAAGTACGGTGGCAGGGGTAGAGTCAAAAATATACTGCTTCACCTCCGGCTGCATCAGCATATACAGACTGACAGCAGTCAGTATAATCAACAGGATTAATTGGACGATTTTGAATGTGTTAAATTTCTTCATAGAACCTCTCCTTAAATGTATCTAAAGGTGCAAATCCCGATTATTCGCATATCATGAGATTGCCATCCCACTTTTAGGCTCATATCAGGGCGGGGTTCAATGTCTTTCATCCGCTTATGAGCAAGCTCATGTGGATTCAGGCCTTTTGCCCCTGACATCTTATGATTCAAGTATATCACAAAAATAGAAAAAGAAGAAAAAATGTAAAAAAAAATGGGAAAAAATGGGAAAAATGAACCTTTTTAGTAGAAAAAAGCGTCTTTATATATGAAAGGAAAAATTCGACTATAGAT
>ERZ894223.1674-NODE-1674-length-13633-cov-7.687951_pt1 | contig 13633 bp, 12 predicted proteins | sample MGYA00380293_ERZ894223 | MGnify/ENA primary metagenome ERZ894223 (study PRJEB32331, sample SAMN06328445) | human gut metagenome | biome: human gut microbiome; feature: stool | host: Homo sapiens | collected 2014-11-05 ...
GGCGAAGAGATATATTGCCAGAGTCCCGCCGCCTCGCAAAGGGTTATTTGCGTCTTCATATTTTGCACATATCTTACAATCGTTGACCGTCTTCTTACACTACATATAGTGTTCTAAAGACGCTCGCCGCCCTATAAGTACCGATTGCCGAAGAGGACAGCACCTCTTGGACCATTTGATTTATTTAGAACTCGTATTTGGAGGCCACCTCTGCCGCTGCGTATTAGCCTCAACCTCACCTCAATAAGTCTGAACATGACACCTTCTTGAGGGCAAGTGGACTCGCAAGAACTATCGAAGCATTGCGGACCGCAGTATGGCTCTTCGCCACCCGCGATATCTACTTGTACATGCCCGCGGTATCTACCTATATATGTACGTATACACATGGGGTTCGCTTCAGTTTGCTATCGAAATGCCGTTCTTCCTCGACATGACAGCCTGGGCAAGTTGCTTTCCTTCAGAAGGCGCAATGTTTTGGGATGCCGATGCGGGAGGATTGGGGCAAAGTTGAGCTTTTTCGTATTCAGATCGGTACTTGGCAAGTAGCGTCGCTTTGTGACCTTTCGTCACCTGCTGTTTTGCCTGCGGCAACACCCTTTGTACTTGGCCTTTTCGAAAACGCATACGAAAAAGCTCAACAAGCCTCACTCGCCGCTGGTTCGCTACGCGCCGCGGATTCGCCATGGGTTTGTTTCATTGTTGGTTAGCTATCGTTTGCCTTAACCCATGTATGAAAAAAGCCGGGGAACATGCCCCGGCTCTCTAGGTCTATATGGTGGAGGTTAGGGGGATCGAACCCCTGACCTCAGGCTTGCAAAGCCCGCGCTCTCCCAGCTGAGCTAAACCCCCACGTAGTAATAAACACCCCAGCGGCGACTCGGCTCTCGCTGGGGTGTTTATTGCGAAAGAAGTGGTGGACCTGACAAGGTTCGAACTTGTGACCTCCCGGTTATCAGCCGGACGCTCTGACCAACTGAGCTACAGGTCCAACGCGGGGATTAATATAGCCCACAGGAGGAAGCCTCGTCAACAACTTTTTTCAAATTACTTTCGAAAGATGAGACGATAGATGGCCGATCCCACACTCCAAGCAACGAACATGCAGGTAATAGCTGGTATGTAGCCAGATGCGTCAAGAAACAAATCGAGCTTGTCGAAGTGTCTCGCGGGCACAAATAGCTTGTGGTACTGATCTGCAAATGAAACGGCCGCGCAAGCCATCACTCCAAGAACGTACATGAGCCACGTCCGCCAGATGCGGATGTGTCCGCGCGGGCTACGACGATGGGCCCAGCCCGACATCCACGCCAACACGTTGAGCGCAACGACGCCGCCCATCAACGCGAATTCCACCACGTGCGCTTGCTGCCGGACGGAGAGGCCGTGATTGGAGAACTTAACCGAGAGCAACAGGATGTGGGCGGCCGTCCATTTGAGCGGATTCTCCTCAAAGGTGGGAAGTTGGCCGGATTGAACCAGATAGGCACCGTATTCGGCAAACGAACCGGCCTCCGAAGACAGCGCCAGGCTATCTGATGCCGATTGCTCCGTGAGATGGTAGATGGTCATCGCGCCGAAGACGAGAAGGCCTAGGCAAAGAAGGCGCGCAATCCAGCGGAGCGCGGATGCACCGCGACGAGGCTGCGCGGTCGCAGGCTGCTGAGACGCATCCCATCGGGATGATCGACGAGCCCGGCAATCGGGTTTTGCCGACGAGGGATCGTAGGTATCGGGGTCGTACGGCGATGCAGAATACGCGTACGGCTGCTCCCCGCGCTGCGGATACTCCGCAGGCTCTGTGGAAGGATTCTGTTGCGGGGTGGCGGGGCGGCGCATCTGCACCGTTGGAGCATCCTGCACGATATGATGCTGCGGAGCGGTGCTCCCCGGCGAAGTTGGCAGATAGTCATCAGCCGGCGCGTTTCCATAGTCAAACGTGTAATCGTCGTTGGGCATGTTGACCCCCTTCCAATTGCCATCATTTTCCTACGGTTTTATGCCGAACGCGAAAACTGAACGGAATGGGCATGAGAGAGGGCAGTGCGCCGCGCGCATCGGAACAGATTGCTCGCCACCGCACATCTGGCACCTTGCAACACCCCTAAATGGAAGAAACAGCGAATTCTTTCTTTTAAAGGGCTTTACTTCGACTTATCTGAAAAAACCCGGTTTTCTTGCCGCGCCCATTTCGGCTGAGACCCACCCTCCCGACGCCGCAAAGCGCTCGCCAGCCGAAACGACGCGCGTCACCCACCGGACGCCGGAGCCCAGCGCCGGGACTATGGCAGACGATACCGAGTCCCCCTGCCCGATCCGATCCTCGTGACGCGACCGCTGCTCACGAGGTCGGCCAGGATCCGACCCGCCGTCGACTGGGAGACCCCGAGGCTGGCTTGAACCTCCGCTCGAGTCCGAGCGCCGTCGGCAAGCGCACACATCGCCGCCTCCGACAACGACCCAGCAGCCTCGGCGACCTTCACATCCTGCGCATTCCTGTTCGGCAGCACAATGGAAAACGTATTCGCCGTCACCGTTATTTCCGGAGACAGCCCCTCTCCCTCATAGCTTTCCCGCATCCTGCCAATACCGGTCCCGTACGCCTCGATAAGCTCCAAGCGGAACAGCACGTTGGCGAGCGCACGGTTGCGCGGCATGGAGATTCGAGCGGAGAGGTCTTCGTATTCGATACCCATCGGCAACCCCCCAAGCGATACGATCTCCACCGCGGAGGGCATAACAGAAACGAGTGTGGGACCGGATAGCGCGTACTCGCGATGCGCGACCGAATTCACAAGAGCCTCCCGAAGCGCAACTGCGGGGTAATCATACCAATCAATCCGCTCAAGGCCCGAGAACTCGGTTCGATAGTGGTTATGGGCCTGGAGAAAAGCATAGGCGTCGGCGAGCTGCTTGAGGATCGAGCCCGCGTACTCGCGGCGTTCGGTGAACACGCTCCGGCTGTCGTCTGAAAACGCGGCGGCCTTCATCGTCGGAGGACATTGGTCCGACAGCAGGAGCCCTAGATTTGTGAAGACGCCGTCCGGATTGAGTATGCCCAGCGTCCGCATCTCGCCGGGCCCGAGCGGAAGCCCCTTCCTTTCGAACTCCGCTTGCGCATAACGGAACGTGAGGTCCTGGTTCATCGAGAGGCGGGCTTCGAACGCGTCTCCGTCGCATTCTCGAATCATGCGGATGATAGCGGAATCGCTTGCTGGCACGCTCGCGGCACCCGAGCGAATATAAACACCCTCCGGACGAGGGCCCTTCGATGCGAGGTAGTACGGACGCCTGACTCCCCGGCCAACATGGACCGCGATCACATCACGCCCATCGATCACCTCCGGCACGACGGATACCATCATGAGGATGTCGGGCTTGACCGAGTCCCTGAGGCGGCTCGTCACGCGCGTCATCTCCGCATCGATATCATCGACGCCAACAGGGACTCCCTCATCATCGACGCCGATGTACAGCGTTCCGCCGCCCGTATTGGCGAACGCGATGACCGTCTTGACCGCACCCGAGTTCATCTCACGCTTGAACTCTACGGTCTCCCCTTCCCGAACGTCCATATTCCCATCCTTCTATTCACATCTACTCACATCTAATCATTCTAATCACCATATGAGTAGATGTGAATGGATTCGAATCAAATGCCCACTGCGACTGGGGGGCGATTCACGACGGCGACCATCGAGCGCCGCCGTGGGCGCGAGGCCAGCGCCGAGGAGGCGATGGTCGAGATGCACCTGGCCGGAGCCCCCGCGAGGAGGACCGAGGAAGCGGGCGAGGTGTTTGTGTCAACCGCAAAGTCAACAAAAGCGGATGCTGATGAAAATCCAACCCAAAACGGGAAGGATTGGAGGTCGGCATGCACTCGAGGGAAGTCACTGGGGATCGAGACATAGGATGCTTTGGGCCTGAAAAACGTCAGCATCCCCAAATGTTCGTAAAAAACCTGACGAAAGCAACGCGATGGGGCGCCATATCGGGCGGCGCAGGGCACAGCGGAATCCTGGATGCAGAGGGGCCCGCTATGCCGGGCCTGGGCGGCCATGCCGAAAATCGGCCCGCCACCGCTTGGCAACACCATAGATACACCCCTCGAGATTCCATCAGCAACGGGGGCATTACCGAGATTGGCCGAAGATTCGCAGCCGACGAATCGCAACCTTCCTAGATAAGTGCTTGTTCTTCCAACGCGACGCATCGACGTTACACAAACCACAAACAAAAGGAACGTCACAACTGTGCCCACCAACTCAAAGCGTTGACCGGCCCTCCGAGGGACAATCGAAGCACCTCGATTCTGTGCGAAACTCTATAGCAACAGACATCGCGTCCCGCAAAGGTTTCCGGAGGCGAAACAATGCCAGCAAACGACTCTACCGAACAGCTCATCAAACAGATTGATAGCTATCTTCATGACAAGCACCGCCGCTACGCGATAGCCATCGAAGGTGCCTGGGGCTCCGGCAAGACCCGCTTCCTTGAAAAGAAAGTCGCTCCGCATCTCAAAAACGAGAATATCGACCTCGTTAGGATCTCGAGCGCTGACGACCTTTACGAACGAATTGCGATGGCGCTCATCCATCTAAGCGACAGAAGCAAAAGGGCGCAATCTGCAATCGGAACGATTGGAAGCAACCTTGGCAGACTCGCAAGAGAAATGGTAGCGAGAGCGGGATTCCCTCTTAACATCTCGATCAGCATGCAATCAGTCGTTTGCCTGATGCTCCAGAAGAAGCACTTCCTCGTCTTTGATGATGTCGAAAGACGCTCAAAAGAAGGCGACGATTTGGCGCTTTTTGGAGCAGCTAACGACCTCGTCGAAGGAATGGGGGCGAAGGTTCTTTTTGTCACAAATTCCCTGTCGAGCGACGAAGCTGACTCAACGCGAGAGTTTGATAGAAACGTTCGTGAAAAGCTCGTCTGGAAGATCTACCGATTCAAACCGAGCCCGGCGACGCTGGCGAAAGATATTCTTGCCGTTGGTAGCCGCCCCGTTGATGATGTTGACGTCTCCGATGCCATAGTCGCAGGGGCAGAAGCCAGCGGATGCGTAAACGCGCGAGCAATGATTCGGGCCGAACACCTTATTCACAAACTATGCGATCTTGAAGCACTCCGGGACAAGGCGGTAGCGCCTCAAAACCGATTCGACGCCCTCCGAGATGCGGTTAACTTCGCACTGCTTACTTGCATGGGAGAGGCCCCCTCTCGACCTGAAAGGGAAACGTCTGCAGCTTGGCCTAGTCCAGAAGCATTAGAGTACGATCGCAACGTTGAGCTCTACGGCCGCTATACCGATTTTCCCGAAATCGGTAAGGCGTTCGCCCCCGCCGGCCATCTGGCAAAAGATGCCCTCGAGCAAGGATTCCGGTCCTACATCGACAGGAGATATCCGAACAATGCCGACACCCTGGAAATAATGAAGATCGCCGATAAACTGAGGTTCGTGTACAGTCTCGACGACGAAGAGGTAGACCCCCTTGCCAAGCGATTCTACGAAGTGGCGCCCAAGGCGGACTTCTCAATTGCATGTCTACGCGATGCTCTCGCCGTTTACTTTTCGCTCTCAGACCTTGGCTACGACTGTCCGTTTACGTTGAGCGAGTTCGCCGAATTCTGCAAGCGGGCAGTGGCCGTCAATCCAGATAATGCCCTTGAGCGCCTCTCAGGTCCAGAATTTCTCCTCGATGAGAGACAGGAGAACAGGGAGCTCGTTAGCAAACTCCAGCAATGTGCGCAGAAACAGCTCCGGGAAAGGGCATCGAAACTATTGCCGGTATCTATGGAGCATGAATTGACGGGAAAGGACCTTGCAAGCAGGCTCGAGGAGGCGGCGAAATGGGATGTCCTAGCCCTTCTAGAAGCCGATCCGAAACTGATAGTCGCAACGTTCTGTGGAGGACATGCAGAAGACCAGGAAAGACTTCGGATCCTCTTCGTGCATTTAGGCCGCACATCGCCTGGAACCGGGAAGGCATCAGCTGCCATAGCTGAATGGGTATCCGAAATAAAGCATGAGCTGGAAGAGAGCCATGTCATGACAAGAACCGGCAACATGAGAAAGCGATGGTTCCTAGATAATCTCGGCGAGCTGTCATCTCGTCTCGCGGACCGAGAAACAGCTTCCTAGATCAGCCCGTCGCATCACCAAAGCAAGCGAAGTCTGAAAGCCCAAGATTGAGCCGAAGCCGCAACAAAAAGCCCTCTTTAATTAATCTCCAGATAGCTTCGCAACATGAAGGAAGGTCAACCGATGATCAGCAGCATCCACATCGATAACGCCGCGACGTATTCCAATATCACGATTGAACCGAAGCAGATTAACTTTGTCTATGGTGGAAACGGAACAGGCAAGACCACGCTCTCAAGAGTCATCTCTGGCACGTCGAGCGGAAGCTATCACATCGAATGGGAGAACGGCACCAATCTGGAAACCCTAGTCTTCAATGGCGAGTTCATTGAAAAGAACTTTAGCGAGAGGATTAGCGGCATCTTCACTCTCGGTGAGGACGACGACAAAACAGCCAGGCGAATCGAAGAGCTCGGCAAAGACATCGACGATCTTGGCAACGAGATAACAACCAAAAGCAAATCCGTGACCGGGCAAAGGGAGAAACAGAAGGAAGCCTTCCAGCAGTTCGCAGAAGCATGCTGGATTCAGAGGAAGACGTTCTCGAGGTTCTCTGAAATCCTTAAAGGGACCTTGAAAGGCAAAGACACCTTTGCGAAGTCTTGCCTAGCGAAAGCGGCTGAAGTTGCTGCAGATGGAAGTCCGCAAATCGAAGACTTGTTCGACGAGTATGCTCGCGTCTACAGCAATAACCTTCAAAAACAGGAAAGGATAGAACTCTCGGAACTCAATGAGATTGCCGTGCCGGAAGCCTGCAATCTCCTCACTGAACCAATCACGGGAAGCGGGAATACACCCATCGGCGCCTTCATCGACTACCTGCAAAGTAGCAACTGGGTCAAGCAGGGGGTGGAGCTCTACCCTCTGGCAAAAGGCAGATGCCCCTACTGTCAGAGAACCCTACCCGCAGAACTCGAAACTGAGATAGAAGCCTATTTCGATGATAGATACGAGGAGAGTGTGAGGGCGATCAGAAGCTACCAAGCCACCTATGCCTCCTTCCGAGACAGGGTCATTCAATCCATTGAGGCAATCGAAGAATCCGTGCCAAATGAATACGATGTCAATGAAGTTGATGCGGCAGCAGAGGCACTCAATCACGTGCTTGACGTCAATCTCTCAGCGATAAAACAAAAGCTAGTTGACCCTTCCTCCAAAGTGGAGATGAGCGACGAGACGGAGGCGTTGACCGCAGTCAAGGCGGCTTTCGGGCGAATCGACAAGCAGATTGCCGCGAACAACGAACTGTGCGACAACATCTCATCCACTAGATCGGACCTCTCTCGCAGAGTCTGGGGGTTAATCCTCCATAACCTCAGCTCAGCACAAAAGGCCTACTCCAGAAGCGCAGGAGGATGCGAGAAGGCGATAAACTCAATCCAGGCAATTATCACCAACAAGGAGGATGAGAAAAGGAAGAAGCAGGCAGAGAAGGCCCACCTCGAGACGACGAGGACCAGCATCACTCCGACAGTAGACGCCATCAATTCATTGCTCGAACGCTTTGGCTTCACCGGCTTCAGCCTCTCCGAAGACAAGCAGAGTAAGGGGATGTACAGAATCGTCCGACCGGATGGCGCTGATGCCAGAAGGACTCTTAGCGAAGGCGAGTACAACTTCATCTCGTTCTTGTACTTCTACCACCTCGTATACGGCAGCCTGGAGACAGATGGGATAGATACGCCGCGCGTCGTCGTAATTGATGACCCCATATCCAGCCTCGATAGCAACGTGATGTTCATCATCACCTCGCTCGCAAAGGAAATCGTCAAGGACTGTAGGGACGGAAAGCATGGAATCAAACAAGTTTTCATCCTGACCCACAACGTCTACTTCCATAAGGAGGTCACGTTTTTGGGGAGCAGGTCAAAGTGGCCTGAAACGAAATGCGCATACTGGATCATAAGCAAGGCAGACGAGCGAACGGCCATTTCCCATCATGCGGACAATCCCATAAGCACCTCTTACGAATTACTCTGGGACGAAATAAGAGACATCGGAGACGCGCCGAATAAGAACGCCTTCAATACGATGAGAAGAATTCTCGAATACTACTTCAGCGTCATCGGAGGTATCGATTACGAAGAGTGCATCGATATGTTCGATGGCGCCGACAAAATCACCTGCAAGGCCCTCGTGTCGTGCATCAATGAGGGGTCTCATATGATTTCTGACGACTTCGTCATTGTATTTACTCCCGAAGCCATGAAATCTTACCGCAGGGTCTTCAAGGAAATATTCTATAAGCTGGGGCAACGGGCGCATTACGAGATGATGATGGAGGAAAACACTTCCCTACCGATGCAAGCCTGACCAACCGCTCTGACGAACAGGCAAACAATGATGGCGAGGTCGACCCACTGTGTTTGTTAACCCCTGCCTTGCGAGTTCGAACACGTTGATGTTTCGGATATGAACGCGGGCACGCCGACCATCCCGTTCGGCCTACCGTTGTCGTTGCTTCGGTTACGACGATTGGAGGCGGGGAAAGGAAATGATCGGCGTGGACAAGATCGACGATATCAGAAGGTTCGGGAGGAACGGCGGGAACGTCGCCTCGACTTCCCAGTTATGCTGCTGTATCGAATATTGAAAGCGTTCGCCACCCTGAACAAATCGCTGCAAACCGTATTGGATATGGATGAAAGAGTGCTGCGTTTCAGCTCTGACTCTAGAATAAGGTTATTGGACCCCAATCTCTTCTGCCGCAATTGGCTCAGAACCATCCGACCCATCATTCGACTGGAGTCCGTCGTTTAGATGCTCTGTAAGGATCTTATTGATAGTCATCTCTTCTAAGGCGATTCCCTGCCTGGCAAGGATACTCCTTGCGTAGTCAAGAAGGCCTCCCGCCTTGCCGGTCTCCTCGCTGCACATCTTTTGAAGCTCGTCACCATATTCAGTGAAGGTCACCCCGCCGATTTCAACGGGGCCTCGGCGCCCAGCAAGCTGATAGCTCACGCCATCAATACAAAGAACGACTCGAGCGGCTTCAGGGAAATGCATGGATGTCCCCACATCAACTAAACCCAGTGTTGCAAGGCGAGAGACCTCGCTATAAGTTATCTCCCCGCCGCAGTAGGTTGTGTTTCCACCATCAAGGGTCAGCAAGGGTATCACTGGCTGTCGAACGCCGTACTGGTCCATCCCGCCAGCGCTCCACTGACACACCTTTTTAAAGGACTCCGCGTCACGCGCGTTCATGTCCGCAAGAATTGACATCGTCTTGAATGAGTAAGAGCCTGGCTCTTCGCATTCCCCCGCCAACACCGCAGCCCAAGCCAGCTGCAGTTCTTCATCAAATTCTTGTCCAGCATATTGATCGAAACGATATCGCCACGACAGACCAACATCGGGGTTGTCTAGACCATCATTCGACTGCTTCCTCGCAAACTCATACACTGTCTCGCGGTTCACCCTACACAGCAACCCTCTAAAAAGCGTGCTGCAATAATCCTCAATCGCTTCTTTCGGAAAGCCCAACTCCATCATCTGATCTCTGACTTTAGCAATATGTTTGATATTCTCCGAGTCCAGATGTCTCTCTGCCCATCCTCGATTAATCATCTTGAACCCTGGAACCCAGCTGCCAAGACTGTTAATCGTCGATGCCACATCCAGCTTTACCTCGAACTTGCCATCCATTCACAATCACCCCAACGTCGACGTCCAGCTCACTCTTATGATGTGCCTAACTACACAAACCGCATGCACACTATCATGCCCGAGCCCAGGCTACCCGCGCCGCAAGGCCGCGCGGGCCTTTCCCACCAGCATGAGAGCGGTGTCGTCTCGCAGGGAAACTGCGGCGGCGATGTCTACGGCGCTGTAGATCAACAGGCCCGCAATTGCGATCGCTCCGGGACCGGCGGAGAACGCGGCCGCGAGCGGCCACGCGCAACCCGCGGACACCGCGACGGCGGCCGCGTTGGACACCGCCATGCGCGCCAGGTCGCGCGGACGCACGAAGGACGAGAGCACGTCGCGAGCGCACCAGAGCTCGATGCATAGGACGGTCGCCTCGGCGGCCAAAAGCGCAACGCCCGCGCCCGCCGCCCCTGACGATCAGTCCAGCAGCAGGTTGAGCACCACGCTCACCGGGTCCGCCGCGATGCTCGACATGGCCATCTGCCTCTCGCGGCCCAGCGGGGACAGGATGCACATCGCCACAAAGCAGCTGACGCACGATATGAGGCTCACCGCGACGATGGTTCTCATTGCACTCTCTCGAGCTTCACCGCAATCTAATGCAACCACACCCGGTCATTCCCGTTCGACGCCACACCGAACATCCTGCTGTTAAACGAAAGGCGCATCGGTGCCATGTCACTCGCGAGGATGCACGGAAGTCCGAAGGCTATCTGCCAGTTGCCTTCTTCATCATCGACAGAATATAGGTGAAGGTTTCCACCCTGAACAACGCTGAAAGAACAAGGTAGACAACCATAAATATAACGATTTGACCAAACACCACAGCCAGAGACCCCTTCGCAAAAAAAGTCACGGCAAACGCAAAAGCACCCGAGACAAGAGAGAGGGCGCATGCGGGGAGAACATCCCTAACCTGCTCACCATACGAGTAGCCAATAACCTTCTTGTTGGGAGAAGCGTTAACAAAAGTAGAAATTAAGCCGGTGAGCATGTAACTCAAGACGAGCAACTTCACGTCTTTCAAAACGAATGCACAAATTAGAAGCGTAGCAAGTCCATAGCTCTTCTTGATAATCTCCAGCTTAAGAAAAAGATCACTACGGCCCATGCCATTCAGAGCCTGCAAATTCGTTGTGTGAATGGGAAGAAGAGCGTATACAAAACAATAGATTTGCAAGAACGGAACGCTGCTTCTCCACTGCTCCCCCAACAGTGCGGGAACCAAGTTCGGAGCCACAACAGCAAACAAAGTCATTGCCGGAAAAATCAAGTAAGTCGATGTCTTGAGCGCACGGCGAACAAGCCTCTTCACGGCGGCAAGGTCGTCTTGAACATGCGCAACGGCAGAGAGCATAACCGGCTGAATGGCACCATCCAACATACTGCCAACAGCCTGCGGATACTTCTCTCCCTGGGAAACAAGGCCGAGTTGAACCGAGGAGAATTGCTTGCCGATCACCAGATTTCCCAAACTCTGATAAACCGTCGCGAGCAGACCAGACGCAAGCAACCTCCAGCCAAACTCAAAGAACTCCTTCGCTCTGGACGCATCGAAGCAAAAACAAGGTTTCCAATCAACCTCAAAAGCCAAAACGATGCAATTTGTCAGCTGGTACATCAGCTGTTGGATAACGAGCGCCCAAAGCCCCAATCCCGATACCGCTGCCGCAATGCCACAGAATGCAGACAAGACAACGCTGCTGATGGTCGCAATAAAAATCTTTCGGAACTGAAGGTCTCGGGTTACCTTTGCCACTTGAATCGAATTGTACGCATTGATAACGACAATGAGACCGATGCCGCGTAAGGGCCATACGAGATATGGCAGGGCATAGAACGCCGCGATTAACGGAGCCGCAAGGAAAATCGCAAGATAAATCACGGCCGAAACGGACGAGCACATCCAAAAGACCGTCGAGTAGTCTCGATCTTGCACATCCTTTGCCTGCACCAACGCCGTATTGAGTCCAGACTGGACAACAACATTACCAATGTTCACAAACACCAGCATAATTGCCAGCGCGCCAAATTGCTCGGGGGCAAGTAGGCGAGCCATGACAATTTGGACGATCAGCTGAATTACGGCATTCCCACCCCGCTCCATCAACTTCCAAAGAAGGGAAGAAACTGTAGCGGCTTTTAGTTCTTTGTTATCCACGAGGACGGCTCCAGGTTGCAATTACAAATACTTACAGCGCGGCCATGTACTCCGCGAGCTCCTCGGTCCAGTCGCGCGGCGCGAAGCCGGCCGCGGCGATCTTGGAGAGGTCGAGGTCGGAGTGCGTGGGGCGCGGGGCGATCGGCCCCTCGGCGGCGGCGTAGTACTCGGCGGTGGCGACGGGCTCCACGGCCTCCCCGTTGCCGTTGGCGAGGTCGAACACGCGGGCGGCGATGGCGGCCCAGGACTCCACCGGGCCGGAGCCCGTGAGGTTGTAGGTGCCGTACTCGGCGGGGGCGCTGGGCTCCACGTCGCCGTCGCGGTAGCCGAGCAGGTGCAGGATGCCCTCCGCCATCTGCTCGGTGAAGGTGAGGCGGCCGAGCTGGTCGTCGACGACGGTTACGCGGTCGAGGGCGTCGGATGCGTCGGCCACGCGGTCGGAGAGGGACCTCATCGTCTTGACGAAGTTGCGGCCGTCGCCGATCACCCAGCTCGAGCGCACGACGTAGTGGCGCGGGCAGCCGGCCACGGCCAGGTCGCCGGCGGCCTTGGACTGGCCGTAGACGGACAGCGGGCTGAGGGGCTCGGACTCGGGGTGGTTGCCGACGGCGCCGTCGAAGACGTAGTCGGAGGACACGTGCACCAGGGCGATGCCGTGCTCGGCGCAGGCGCGGGCCATGAGGGCGGGGCCGGCCGCGTTCGCGGCCCAGCAGGCCTTGCGGCCCTGCGCGGTCTCGGCGGCGTCGACGGCGGTGTAGGCGCCGCAGTTGATGACGGCGCCGTAGAGGGACCAGTCGTACTTGGCGTAGTCCCCCGGCTCGGAGAGGTCGAACTCGTCGATGTCGCAGTAGTCGAAGCCGGGCAGGCCGCGCTCCTCGGCGGCGGCGCGCACGGCGCGGCCGAGCTGGCCGTTGCAGCCCGTCACCAGCGTGCGCCTCGGCGCCATGGGCAGGGCGTCCGCGAGCACGGGGTGGGCCTTGTCGGCCTCGGAGAGCTCGCACTCGGACAGCGGGATGGGCCACTCGATGCCGAGCTCGGGGTCGGCGAGGTTCACGAAGGTGTAGGTGGACTTGAGCTCCGCCGACCAGTGGGCGTTCACCAGGTAGGTGTAGGCGGTGCCGTCCTCCAGGGCCTGGTAGGAGTTGCCCACGCCGCGGGGCACGTAGATGGCCCGCGACGGGTCGAGCTCGCAGGTGTAGACCCGGCCGAACGAGGCGCCGGGGCGCAGGTCGACCCACGCGCCGAACACGCGGCCGCAGGCCACGGAGATGAACTTGTCCCAGGGCTCCGCGTGGATGCCGCGGGTCACGCCCTTCCGGTCGTTGAAGGAGATGTTGTTCTGGACCGGGCCCATGTCGGGCAGGCCCAGCGCGCGCATCTTCTCGCGCTGCCAGTTCTCCTTGAACCAGCCGCGGGAGTCCCCGTGCACGGGCAGGTCGAACACGAGCATCCCGGGGATGCTCGTCTCGGTCGCGGTCAGTTCCTTCTCGAATTCGAGCGCCATGGAGGCCGCCTTTCTCTTTCTGATCGGCGCGGCCGCGCCCCCGGCCCTCCCCTCCGCGCGCGGTCGGGGGCGGGGCCGCGGGGCGCGGCCGCGCCTGCGATGCTCCTACTGCCCCTGGGCGGCGTACCTCGCCTCGGTGGCCTCCTTGGCCGGGCGCCACCAGGCCTCGTTGTCG
>ERZ894223.1681-NODE-1681-length-13602-cov-8.940799_pt1 | contig 13602 bp, 14 predicted proteins | sample MGYA00380293_ERZ894223 | MGnify/ENA primary metagenome ERZ894223 (study PRJEB32331, sample SAMN06328445) | human gut metagenome | biome: human gut microbiome; feature: stool | host: Homo sapiens | collected 2014-11-05 ...
ATTCTCCAACTTTCTTTACGAATAAAGTATAAGTTCCATCATCGTTTGTATCTAATTTTAAGATCTGATGTCCTTCTTCTTTGATACTTCTTGGAACATTCTGTACTGGCTCGCCATCATTCATTTTTACGGCTAAAACCTGTCCTTCATCCATTTCTTCTAATGCTACTTTTGCTTTTACAAATGTAACGGGACATACAACATCAGTAATATCTACCTGTTCGTCAAAATGTATTTCACTCATTTTCATAGGCCTCCTTGATTGCTTTTTCAAATGCCTCTTTTCCAGTACGGTCAATCGTGAACTTGAGTCTCTCTCCTGCTTTTCCGTTCTGTTCAAAGAATTTTAATGCTGCATCGCATACTTTTAATAACTTTTCGTGGCTTTCGATAAATGGAATAATTGTCTCACCCTTGCTGATGTGATTTCCGAATGTTCCACCAAAAGAAACGATATATCCTGGCTGTGCATCGTAAGCATCTACTGGACAGGACTTAACACATCGTCCGCAGTAGTTACATTTTCCTGTGTCGATACTGATTTTTCCGTCTTCTAAAGTAATTGCTTCATTTCGGCAGGCTTTTACGCAGACACCACACTGGATACATTTATCTTCTACCCATGCAACCTGCATTCCACCTTTGATTCCTACGTCATTTTCCTCTGCTTTTAAGCAGTTATTCTGGCATCCTGTGATACCGAATTTGAACTTATGAGGAAGTTCGTAACCGAAATATCTCTCATCAAGTTCCTTTGCCAATGCGTAAGTATCAATACAGCCGCTCTGACAGATTGCTGCACCCTGACAGGCAGTAACGGTTCTTACTCGAGGTCCACATACACCTGGAACAACATCCCCTTCTGCTAATGCATTTTTTACTTCTTCAATCTGGTCTAACTTAATGAAAGGAATCTCCACACCCTGTCTGGATGTTAAATGTACATATCCTTCACCGTATTTTTCTGCAACTTCAGCAACCTTTGCAAGCTGCTCTGCACTCATATGTCCGCCGACGGTACGAAGTCTTAAAGAAAAATTATTTTTCTGTTTCTGGCGCATAAATCCGCCCTTTTTCAGAGTTGCATAATCTACTGCCATTTTGTCCTCCTGTAATTAAATGAAATACCCTTTTTTCATTTCTATACTGCTAAATTTTTTGTAACCATTCAACGCTATTTGCAAATCACAACTTTGATGGTTCTTTGCTTATATAGCTTTGAATAATTACATTATATATTTTCTATCGCCTGTGTAAAGTCCGCAATTAAATCTTCCACATCTTCAATGCCGACACTGATTCGAATCGTATCCTCATATACCCCTGCGTGTTCCTGTTCTTCTTTGGTACTGTGCAGATAAATCGTTGATGATGGATGAATGACTAACGTTCTTAAATCGCCGATATTGGTTGCGATATGTGCATATTTTAAAGAATTAATCAGTTTAAATGCTTTTTCTCTTGAACCTGCCCGGATTGTGAGGATGGCACCTCCCAGTCCTCCGAACTGTCCATCGACAAGCGGTCTGTATGGACTGCTTTCCAGTCCCGGATAGTTTACTGTAATTCCTGCCAATTCCTCTAATGCCTTTGCAAGTGTCAGTGCATTGTGACAAAGTACTTTCATTCGAATACCGAGTGTTTCAAGCCCTAAAATATTGAGGTAAGCGTTCATTGGCGCGAGACACCCACCCATATTTCTCCACACATCGTTTCGAAGTCTTGCAGTATAAGCAAACTTTCCGTATTTGCTGTATTCCTTCATTGCCGGATATCTGTCTTTATCCCATTTGAACTTTCCACCATCCACGATGATTCCGCTGATGGAATTGCCGCTTCCGTTGATGTATTTTGAACTGGAATGAATAACAACATCTGCTCCTAATGATAAGGCATTTACCAGATAAGGGGTTGCCGTGGTGGCATCCGCGATAAATGGTACTCCATTTTCATGAAGGAAATCAGTTACTTCTTTGATATTTACTACATCAAGTCCCGGATTGCCAATCAGTTCTCCGAAAACCACCTTGATATTTGGATTTAAAATCGTCTTGATGTCTTCCACGGTAATATGTGGAATGAAATGTGTCGTAATACCAAACGCTTCTAAATCCTTGAATAAGTCGATGGTTCCTCCGAATAATCCGCTTCCTGCAATGATTTCATCTCCAACACTTAATACATTTAACAGTGATGCGGTGATGGCTGCCATTCCAGAGGCACAGGCAACTGCGCCCACGCCTCCTTCTAATTCATTGATTCTCTGTTCAAATGCTGCGACAGTCGGATTACCGATTCGTGTATAAGCAAATCCAGGTGCTTTATTTCCAAATACTTTTTCGAGATGTTCTGCGGAATCGTAAGAAAATGCACTTACCTGACTGATTCCCGGAAGTGTTCCTCCGTCCGGCGTATTTCTTCCTGCTTTTCCATGAAGAATCTTTGTGTTAAACTTCATTTCCATCTCTCCTTTTAGATGTGACTTGCAACACCGTATACATCTTCCGCATACTCTGTAATCTTACGGACTGTCTGTACTGTGCTGTCCACGTCTCCTTTTTCTCCTTCTTCCCAGTTCTTAATATATTTGCTGTACTTGGATAAGGAGTTTTTGATTTCTTCTTTATTCTTTAAGTCTTTATTAAGAACAAGTAATACGATAATACCGGCTCTGTTTAAATGTCTTACGACAAGTCCCACTGGCTCATCATCTTTTGGTGCGTAAAGGTATGTATGTCTTCCACCTAATGTCAGTTCTTTTTCTACCTGTTCTACAAAGCTTCTTGTGATATTGTCATCTGCAAGGTCAAATGGAATGGTTGCTGCTCTCTGTCCTTTGATTACGGCACGAAGCTGATCTGCTTTCTTTCCTGCTTCCTGTCCGTCTTCTTTTACTTCTGTAACAACACCGCAGGCAGAAGTCATATTGGTTACACGATCAATCAGGATTAATTCTCCTAATGTCTTGTGATCCTTAAATTCATCTGCTACAACACGGTCTACAAATGTAATCTCGCACTCTGCGATTTCGTTCTTTCCTAAGGAATCGGCTGGCTTCTGTTCTCCTGTATTTACATCAATGGAGTAAAGGATTTTTGAAACGATACCAGGTACTAATCTGGTTCCTAATTTTACGAAGTAGTTCTTTCCACTTTCAAGTTTGTCATCATCCATCCAGAGGAGAGTTGCTTCTACAGAAGAAGTTACCTTTTCTCCTGCACCTGCGGATAAGACACATCCTCTTGATACGTCTACTTCACGGTCAAGCTGGATAGTTACCGGCTGTCCTTTTTCTGCAGACTGTACATCTTTGTCTGTTACATGAATGGATTTAACGTGTGCTTTTTCCATACTTGGCAGTGCAGTAATCTCATCGCCTACCTTGATGCTTCCACTTTCAATCTGTCCCTGGAATCCACGGAACTGATGATTTGGACGGCATACTCTCTGTACAGGAAGGTAGAAGCCTTCTTCCTGATTTTCATCAATATCAACCTGCTCTAAGATAGAAAGGATTGGCTTTCCTTCATACCATGTCATGTTGTCGGAAGCTTTTGTTACGTTGTCACCTTCTGTAGCGGATACTGGAACGATGTATACATTTTCCAGTCCAAGTTCTGCTTTTAATGCTTCGATCTGTTTTTCGATTTCACGGAATCTTTCTTCACTATACTTTGCAAGATCCATCTTATTTACTGCGAAAATGAAATATTTAATTCCCATTAATGCACAGATTCTTGCGTGACGTCTTGTCTGTACAAGTACGCCCTGTGTTGCGTCCAGAAGAATAACGGCTAAGTCTGCAAAAGATGCACCAACTGCCATGTTTCTTGTATATTCTTCATGTCCTGGAGTATCTGCTACGATAAAGCTTCGATTATCTGTTGTGAAATATCTGTAAGCTACGTCGATCGTGATACCCTGTTCTCTCTCTGCCATTAATCCGTCAAGTAATAAAGAGTAGTCTATTTTTCCACCGCGGCTTCCTACTTTTGAGTCAAGCTCGAGTGCTTTTTCCTGGTCTGTATAAAGAAGCTTGGAGTCATACAGGATATGTCCGATTAATGTTGATTTTCCGTCATCCACGCTTCCGCATGTAATAAATTTTAATAATCCTTTCATCTTAGAAGTACCCCTCTTTCTTTCTTCTTTCCATGCTGGCTGCTCCGCCGTCATGGTCGATAACACGGCTGGTTCTCTCGGAATCTACTGCGCTAAGTGTCTCATCAATAATCTCGTCTAATGTATGTGCGGTAGATTCAATACCACCTGTTAACGGGTAACATCCAAGAGTACGGAATCTTACGCTCTTATGTTCAATCTTTTCACCTGGACGAAGCTTCATTCTGTCATCATCTACCATGATAATATTGCCGTCACGCTCTACTACCGGACGTTCAGCCGCATAATAAAGTGGCACGATTTCAATATTTTCACGTTTGATATACTGCCAGATATCTTTCTCTGTCCAGTTAGAAATCGGAAATACTCGAATACTTTCGCCCTGCTTAATCTGTGTATTATATAACTTCCACACTTCCGGGCGCTGGTTCTTAGGATCCCATGCCTGTTCTTTATTTCTAAAGGAGAAAATTCTCTCTTTGGCTCTTGATTTTTCTTCATCACGACGGCCGCCGCCAAATGCTGCGGTAAATCCGTATTTTGTAAGTGCCTGTTTTAATGCCTGTGTCTTCATGATGTCTGTGTAGGCTGAGCCGTGGTCAAATGGGTTGATTCCCTGTTTTACACCTTCTTCATTTGTGTATACAATCATGTCGATTCCTTTTTCTTTTGCAATCTTGTCTCTAAATTCGATCATTTCTTTGAATTTCCATGTTGTATCGATATGCATAAATGGGAACGGTGGCTTTTCCGGGTAAAATGCTTTCATTGCCAGATGCAGCATTACGGAACTGTCCTTTCCGATTGAGTAAAGCATAACTGGCTTTTCACATTCTGCTGCTACTTCTCTCATTATGTATATTGCTTCTGCTTCCAGTTCATCAAGATGTGATAATGTTCCCATCTCATTTCCTCCTTTAAAATGTTTTCTATGCTAATATTTGTTAGAATCTTTCATGTTTATCTCAATGGTCTTTGTCTCACCGTTCGGACTATCGACACGCCATATGCGAACATCGCCTTTTTCCTTGACAGAAAGCATGGAACCCATGCCTCCCATGTCAGCACCTAAGAAGTAAAGAATTGCTCCCGTGTGACATTCTTTTAAGCAGGCGGTACAGCCCCAGCAGTCTCTGATATTTCGAATATGTACCTTGCCGTCCTCGCCTTTTTTTAAGAGATTCCCGGGACAGACGGAAAGGCATTTTCCGCATCCCACACATTTATTCTGTAAAATCCGTACACTCATATACCTTGCCTCCTGTCACCAGTTCTCTGAAAATGATTTCTGTCCCGCCGTCTGGCTTTCTTTTTGAATTCACATATTTAAGCCACTGATTGCTCTCTTCCGGATAGTCTGTATTCTCTCCAAAGCTGTGCCATCTTGTCTCTTTTCTAGCTCTTAAATGTTCAATCAAAGTCTGACACACAATCAGTCTCTCTCTTACTTCGTAGATATCTTTTAACTCAAACATATCTTTTGCTTTGAGTTCATCAATCATGCCAAGTAATTCACCGATTCGCTTCTTACCGATTACCAGTCTCTCTTCATTGTACTGATAATCGGTAGCGATTCCTCCGGCATACTGATCCATGACTTTCTGCATTGCCTCTTCAAGCTGTTCTGCAGTAATGAAAAATGTATCTTCGCTGTCTTTTCCTTCTGCTGTCAAATGTGCTTCATACTCTTTTTTCTTTAATATAGAAGCATTATCTATTTTTGTTTCAATTTCCTTTATAGCATTTGATTTTTCGCTGTCTGCATTTAAGTTTTTTAAGTATTTCGTCATGGATTCGGCGGCAATCTCGCCTTCTGCCAATGCTCCGGTTACGTATTTCTGTGGACATCCTCCGGCAACATCTCCAGCGACAAATAAACCTTTCACTGTTGTTCTTCTGCCGTTATCTACCCAGTAACCACTTGCGGTATGGCCACCTACAATGTAAGGTTCTGTTCCTTCGATTTCGACATTCTCACTTGCCGGTCCTCTCGAACCTTCTAACCATTTGAGTGTCTGGCTTGGTGCCATGTTGAGGTACGCTCTGTATAAATCCTGTTCCTGTGCTGCACTGATTTCGTCTGTCTTTAGATAACAAGGACCGCGTCCCTCTCTGTTCTCAGTTACTGTTCCATATAATCGCTGAGAAGTTGTAAGACCGTATTTTGTCTCATAAATCTCACCGTGAGAGTTCATCTGCCTGGCTCCGACACCCTGTGCGATTGTTCCAACCGGTGCAATCGTATCTTTACATCTCAATGCGATAAAACGCATCTCAAATGTTGTCATTTCTGCTCCGGCTAAAATTCCCATTGCAAATCCGGCTCCTGTATTAAATGGGGAGTACCACATCTTATGTCTTGAAAATCCCGGATTGTTCGGGCGGTAAAGCCCTGCGGCTCCACCAGTCGCACAAAGAACTGCTTTTGCCCGGATATCATAGAAAACGTTTTCTTCTATATTAAAGCCCCAGGCTCCTTTGATTTCATTCTCTTCTATTATATAATCGGTGATATTCACTCTCTCAAGCACTGTGACATTGTCCTGTGACATTGCCGCTTCTGCTAAAAGAGGCTTGATATTTTCACCGTTAATCTTTATATTTCTGTTTCCTCTTGCAACGTACTTACCGTTCTCATCTTTCAGGATAACGAGTCCTAAATCATCAAGAACCTTCGTTACATGATTCAGTCGCTCAGACATGGATAAAAGCAAATCCTCTCTGACAATTCCGTGGGCATCCTTCTTTGCGTAATCCACATAATCCTGAGGGACATGTCCTTCTGTAATATATGCATTTAAAGCGTTAACCCCAGCTGCCAGACAGCCGCTTCTCTTAATATTCGCTTTTTCCGCTATCAGAACGCTTACCCCTGCTTCTTTTCCCAAAGTATAGGCAGCAAAGCAGCCTGCTGTTCCTCCACCGATGATTAACACATCTGTCTCTAATCTCTTTGTCTTCATGTCTACCCTCTTGAGTATCTAAAAATTTTATCTATTTTTATCTATCTAATCTAAAAATTTAATTTTAATCTTACTTAAATATAATACATTTCATGTCCAACCTGACTGTACTCCATTGAGAAATCTACCAGATTTCTTAATGTTAATTGTTTCAATAATCTATCCGTCTGATCATTCATCTGATCAATCAGAAGTTTCTGTATCGCAGTGGATATTCCCTTTTCGTCTGTTCCGCTTACCACACTTCTTTCATCTTCCAGAAGATAGCTTCCATCTAACGCATGAATTACATCTGCTACGGTAATACTTTCTGGTCTTTTTGCTAAAAGATAACCGCCCTGTGGTCCCTTTACGCTTCTTACCAGACCTGCCTTTCTCAGACTCGAAAAAATCTGTTCCAGATACTTTACAGATATATTATTGCGCTCTGCGATACTGCTTAACTGAACGCACTGGTCTTTGGCATATACTGCCAGATCGATCAATGCGGTAATCCCATACCTGCTTTTCTTCGAAAGATTCATTTATTTATCACCCTTTTCCTCTATTCAATTACAAATCCTATACTGGATTTCGTATCTGTCTTATGCATTAAGCTTTGAGATTCAAGAATGCCCGGCATTATTCTGTAAATAATGCTGTAGAGTAATATCTGTCTCCTGTATCTGGAAGAAGCGCTACAATAGTCTTTCCTTCGTTCTCTGGCTTCTTCGCATATTCAATTGCTGCATGTAAAGATGCTCCGGAGGAAATCCCTACTAAAATCCCTTCTTTCTTTGCTAAAAGCTTTGCTGTTGCAAAAGCATCCTCATTCGTTGCTCTGAAAATCTCATCATAAACCTTTGTATCTAATACATCTGGTACAAATCCAGCTCCGATACCCTGAATCTTATGTGGGCCTGCCTTACCTTCAGATAAAACTGGTGATGTATCTGGCTCTAAAGCTACAATCTTCACTTCTGGTTTCTGTTCTTTTAAGTACTGGCCTGTACCTGTTAAAGTTCCACCTGTACCAACACCTGCGATAAAGATATCAACCTCTCCATCTGTATCATTCCAGATCTCAGGACCAGTTGTTGCTTTATGAATTGCCGGGTTTGCCGGGTTTACAAACTGTCCCGGAATGAAGCTTCCTTCGATTTCTTCCGAAAGTTCATTTGCCTTTGCAATAGCACCTTTCATTCCCTTAGCTCCGCTTGTAAGAACAATCTCAGCACCGTAAGCTTTTAAAATATTTCTTCTCTCAACACTCATTGTCTCAGGCATTGTAAGGATGATTCTGTATCCTTTTGCTGCTGCAATAGATGCAAGACCGATTCCTGTGTTACCAGATGTCGGCTCAATGATTACGGAACCTTCTTTTAAAATTCCTTTCTTCTCAGCATCTTCGATCATCGCTTTTGCGATTCTGTCCTTAACACTTCCTGCCGGATTGAAGTACTCAAGCTTAACTAATACTCTTGCCTTTAATCCTAATTCCTTTTCAATATTAGCAACCTCAACAAGAGGTGTATTTCCGATCAGTCCTAATGTTCCTTTATAAATGTTTGCCATTGTCTTGTTCCTCCTTATTTTAAAATTTCATTTTTTTATTGATTATTTCTTTCATGTATCTCATGGCTATGATAATATCACTATTAACCTACTTTGTAAATAGGTTTATAGGGATTTATTTAAAAACAATTTTTGAAAAGCGGGAAATATGGCTTAACCATGCGGTTTTTGAGGGATAAATTTTTTCAAAAAAATAGTGATTTGATGCAGTCAAGGCTACATAGACGCTCCCAAAGAGAAAAAATATCCTATATTTGTGACTCTATCGCTGTGAACTAAATGGTCCGCTTCAACAGACGAAGCCAGAGAGCTATCAAATCCATATTTGTGGTCTCGGAGCAAATGTTGGATGCGAGCGAGTAGATGAACAATATAGCCTCTCGTTTCTCTTCTCGGGCATCTGCCCCTTTAACGAACTAACCTACTATGTTATAATAAAACCATCTTATTACGAAAGAGGATTATTTTATGATTTCAACCAAAGGACGTTACGCCCTCCGCGTTATGTTAGATCTGGCGGAGCATGGCAATGAGGGGTATATCCCCCTTAAAGATATTGCAAAGAGACAGGCTATTTCCGATAAATATCTGGAAAGTATCCTGAAGTCTCTTGTAAAACAAAAGATGTTAAAAGGACTGCGTGGTAAGGGTGGAGGATACCAGCTTACCCGCACACCGGCAGAATATAGTGTCGGAGAGATTCTGGAAGTGGCCGAAGGAACGCTTGCTCCTGTGGCTTGTCTTATGGATGATGCGGAAGATTGTCCAAGAGCGAACCAGTGCCGGACGCTTCCTATGTGGAAGAAGTTTGATTCACTGGTTCACGATTTCTTTTACAATATTACTCTGGAACAGATTCTGGAGGATTCAAAGTTTTTACCAGAAGAATAAATTTCTTTATTGATGGAGATAGATATTTGCTATGATGATAGGCTACATGAATCGTATTCTGGAAAGAGAAGTCAGAGAATGTAATCTGAGATAATCGCCCCTCTCTTACTTCTCTTTTTATCATTTGCTCTGGAACGATCGTTACCCCTAATCCATAATGGACAGCTTCCATAAGTGTTGTCTGGGATGTACTTTCCCATACTGGAGTGACGGTAAGTCCAGTCTGATTTACCGCACTCTGGAATACTTCATATGCACCACTGCTTTTTTCTCTGAATAAAAGCGGCTCTTTCATAAATTCTTCTAATGGTACCGTTTTTCCTGCCATTGGATGCTCCGGTGCGCATATGGCGGTATATTTCTCATAAAATAGCGGTTCTGCAACGATATGTTCTGACCGTATCGTTCCGCCTACAAGTGCCAAATCCAACCTCCCGTCTAATAATTCTTTTTCTACAACAGCAGTTGTATTTATCTTTACCTGCACATTTATTCCCGGATACCTGTCCTGAAATTCCCGGATAAGCTTTGGAATATAATAAGTTCCTATATTTACACTCGCTCCTACTCGGAGTCTTCCGGTAAAGTCTGTATTTTTAAATGCAATTTCCATCTCATCATACATCGCAATGAAATGCTTTGCATAGTCGAGAAATCTCTTTCCTTCTTCTGTAATATGAAGCCTCTGATTAATTCTCTCAAAAAATCTTGCCCCATAATGCTCTTCTATCTCTTTTATGGCAACACTTACCGTTGGCTGTGTCAGATACAGCTTTTTGGCAGCTTTTGTGATATTTTCTTCTTCCGCTACGGCGATGAAAATTCTAAAATGGCGAATGGACACGCTATTCCTCCTTTCTCAAATCCGATTTCTAGTTTATAGTTTTTTATCTATGAACTTTATTATAATTATAGTATTTTTAAAATAATCTCGCAAGTGATATATTAATAATGTAAAAAGACTTAATTTGTAAATATCTTTAGAGCATGTTTGAAAAATGCTTTCTGTAAAATATACCGCAAAGTAGGGTGTGCAGATTACAGGAATAATTTTTCAAACACTCTCTAGAAAGTAAGAGGGATTTCATGAAAAATAAACCGCACAAACTATGGGTGTTATTTCTTACAACACTTTATATCAGTGCTTTTACATTTGGCGGCGGCTTTGTCATCGTCACTTTTATGAAGCATAAATTCGTAGATGAACTACATTGGATTGATGAGCAGGAAATGCTTGATTTTACTGCTCTTGCACAGTCCTGTCCTGGAGCGATTGCTGTAAATGCTACTATTTTGGTCGGCTGGAATGTATATGGTTTTGCCGGAATGATTGTGGCAACGCTCGGAACAATTCTTCCACCGATGATTATTTTATCTGTCGTTTCTTTTTTCTACGCTATTTTTTCAACAAATGTATGGGTAGCTGTCGTGTTAAAAGGAATGCAGGCAGGAGTTGCTGCCGTCATTTTAGATGCTGCGTGCAGCCTCGGAGAAAGTGTATTAAAAGAAAAAAGCAGCCTGTCTATTTTTATCATGACCGCTGCTTTTGTATGTGACTTTTTCTTAGGAGTAAATGTTGTTTATATTATTCTTGTAGCCGCATGTATCGGCATCATTCAGTTTATATGGTATCAGTACAGACCATTTTTTCTCAGACAAACACAGAAGGAAACACAGAAACAAAAATGCTTACAGGAGACGAAATTATGATTTATATACAATTATTTCTGAGTTTCGTACAGATTGGGCTTTTTAGTGTCGGCGGTGGGTACGCTGCAATTCCGCTGATTCAAAGCCAGGTTGTAGAAACTCATGGATGGCTTACCATGAACGAATTCACGAATCTTATCACAATCGCAGAAATGACACCTGGTCCAATCGGTGTCAATTCTGCCACATTTACCGGTCTGCAGATTGCTGGAATCCCCGGTGCTCTTGCCGCTACTTTCGGTTCGATTTTTCCTTCCTGTATTCTGGTATCTATTCTGGCACTTGTATATTGTAAATACAAAGAAACTTCAGCAATCAGCAATATTCTTTCCAGTCTGCGGCCTGCCGTTGTTGCACTGATTACTGCTGCCGGATTTTCTATGTTTCAGACCGCTGTTCTTTCCGGGAAAGCCTTACACATTTCTTCAGTAAATGTATTCGCCCTTCTTCTTTTTATTGCAGCCTTTATTGCTCTTAGAAAATGGAAACTGAATCCGATTCTTATTATGTGCCTTTGCGGTGTGGCAAATTTATTCTTCACACTTTTAAAATCTGCTAACTTCTGATTTATGAAGCAAACCAGAAGTTTAATGATTCTTAAACTGTTCCATAATACGTTTTGCCGATTCTGTCACCGCAAGACCACCTTTACTGGTTTCTTTCAGGCAGGATGGAAGATCATTTCCTATACGGCGCATACTGTCAATCGTGTCATCTGGAGTGATCACACTGGTAATACCTGCAAGCGCAAGCTGGGCACTTGAAATCGCATTCACAACTCCTGCTACATTTCTTTTAACACAAGGGACTTCTACCAGACCGCCAACCGGATCACATGCAAGCCCAAGCATATTTTTTAAGGCGAAGGTTGCTGCCTGCATAATCTGCTCATTATCTGCACCTTGCAGATATGCCAATGCCCCGGCAGCCATCGCACTTGCCGTTCCGATTTCTGCCTGACATCCACCAAATGCTCCGGCAATCGAAGCATTTTCGGCCACAACTTTTCCGATACCAGAAGCGACAAATAATGCTTTTACCAGTTCATCTTCCTCTGCATTTTTATTTTCTTCGTAACTTAAAAGAACTGCCGGGATTACTCCACAGGAGCCGGCTGTAGGAGCTGCCACAATTCGCTTCATACAGGCATTCGACTCTCCCATCTTTAATGCTTTTTCCATTGCAAGACTGGAATACTCACTGCATAAATTTTTCCCAGTGGCATTATACTGACGCATTTTTTCACCGTCTCCACCAACCATTCCGCTCTGGGACTTTAAATTTGCCTCATAACTCTGGTCTGCCTCCTGCATTGCCCTATACATAAAACGCATTTTCTCAAAAACCTGCTCTCCTGATGCCCCGCTCTCATCCATATCGGCCTGTAAAACAACTTCCCAAATCTTTTTATCCTGTTCTTTACAAAGGTCTAATATATTCTGTATGCTGTGATATTCTATCATTTACTTTTCCTCCGATTTTCCAAGATAGGTTACTTTCAGTACACCTTCCACTCGCTCCAGCCAACGGATTCCCTCCTGCGGAACTTCCTGATCACACTCCACAACCATAACTGCTTTACCACCCTTTGAGGAACGATATAACTGCATGGTCGCAATATTCACACCTTTATGAGCAAGCATGGAAGTTACTTCCGATACATGTCCTGGCTGATCGAGATTATGCACGATCAATGTTGGATTCTCCCCAGAGAAATTCGTCTCAATGCCATCAATCTCTGCAATATTAATCCGTCCGCCTCCAAGCGACTGTCCCACAAGCTCCATCGTCTTTCCCGAAATGCCTTTCAAATAAAGCTGTGCCGTATTCGGATGTGCTTCCTTCAATACCGCCTCGCCAAAAGCAATCTTCATACCTTTATCCTCTGCAATCTCAATACTTTTTGGAATTCGGTAATCATCCGTCTGCATTCCAAGAAGGCCAGCTGTCAGTGCCTTATCTGTGCCATGCCCCTTTCCTGTTGCAAGAAAAGAACCATAAAGTAAAATCTTTGCCTCTCTCACTTCTTCGCCCAAAAGCTGTCTTGCTACATAACCAATTCTTACTGCTCCCGCTGTATGGGAACTCGAAGGTCCTACCATAACCGGACCGATAACGTCAAAAATGTTCATAAACTTACTCCTCACCAGTGAAATTCATATTTATCCTTGTTAAAAGTTTTCCTTCTGTATTAAGATTCTATATATTCTATCAAAATATATCCTGATTATATATTTATCCCATTCTCAAATCAAGTGGTTATAATTACTATTTAATTCATTAAGAGACAGGCGCCCGAGAAGAAATAAGATATCCTATATTTGTGACTTTAGTCGCGGCGGTTTAAATGCTCGCTTTATGC
>ERZ894223.1698-NODE-1698-length-13458-cov-8.118332_pt1 | contig 13458 bp, 12 predicted proteins | sample MGYA00380293_ERZ894223 | MGnify/ENA primary metagenome ERZ894223 (study PRJEB32331, sample SAMN06328445) | human gut metagenome | biome: human gut microbiome; feature: stool | host: Homo sapiens | collected 2014-11-05 ...
CCGGTCGACAGGGCGATGCGAGGATGTGATGCAAAGGCGCCCCGTCGCGATACGGACCGCACCGACGGCGATTAACGTGAGCGCAAGTATTGCGAGCATGACGATGAAAATGCGCGACCCGCTTCTTCTCGCACCCATTTCCATCCCTCCATCCTTCCCCGTTATGCGGCGGCACTCAGGGTCCCCATACGAGCTTTGACTCGCGCCCTTAGCCGCCGGCATCGATTTTTGTCCGGACGAATCGACACCATTATCGCAGGGAATGGACTCTGCTGAGACACGCGAAGTGATGCTATTTGCCTCGGCTTCACTCACCTCGTCGGCCCACAGCTCGCCGATGAACATGTCCAAGATCTCCGTGCTGTAGACCCAGCGCCCCTGGTCAAAGCTGCACGTTTGGTACACCGCGTCGTCCATGCGATGGATTCTGATGCCGTTATCCTCGATGTAGCACCTCACACGGACCCCTTGCACGAACACAAACCCGGGCGCTGATGTCCCCATCTCAATTCAGGGACTGTCCCTGAATTGAGATTTGGCGCAATTGCAGCAAGCCCCCTATCTGCGATAATCGCGTAGCGAATAATAGTGTAAGAGCGCTTTGAAAAAAGCGCTGCCCCCGTCCCAGAATCCGATCCGACCAAGAAAAGGATTCGATGGAAACGGAGGCCGCAATGGACACTATATGACAATTCGGGGCGCGATGGCAGACGGCGGCTTGGGTGCGCTCGCCCGCGCGCTCGTCGAGACATGCGTCAATGAGGTGACGTCCGCGCAGGCGGACGCGGTGTACGAGGAAGCGGCCGCATCGCGCGACGGCTTTAAGGAGCGCAGGCTCGAGACCCAGGTGGGCGCCATCACGCTCGGGATCACCAAGCTGCGCGAGGGGACCTACTTCACGAGGGGGGTCGTCGAACACTGGAGCCGCGTCAACCGCGCCGTAATATGCGCCGCCTCGGAGATGTTCGCGCTGGATGTCTCGACCCGCAAGACTGGGAAGGTCCTGGAGAAGATGGGCGTCGCGCGCCTATCCAAGGACCGCGTGAGCCGCATCTGCTCTGAGCTCGACGCCGAGGTATCCGAGCTGAGGGGGCGCGGCCCGTCCGGCCGGCGCTTCCCGTACCCGTGGATGGACACCACCTACGTGCCGTGCAGGCGCGGCGGCCACGGTGCCACCACCGCGGTGGTCACCGCAGTCGCCGTCGGCGAGGACGGGGCCCGCAGGGTGGCCGGCCTCGCTCGCGTCGACTCCGAGTCCTACGCCAGCTGAAAGGGCTTCCTGCGCGGGCTCCGCGAGTGCGGCCTAGACGGGGAGCGATGCGTGACCTCCAACGCCCACAGCGGCATCGTGCGCGCCGTGCGCGAGGTCTTCCTCGGCGCCGCACGGCAGCGCTGCGTCGTCCATCTGAAGCGCGACGTCGTCTCGGCGGTGCCCACGCGCGAGTGCAGGGTCGCGGCTGATAGGGCCCTACACGCCGTGTTCGCCCAGGTCGTCCCCACCGGGGTCTGTGCGATATACTCGGCGGCGGGTAGGCTCGTCTCGCGGCCCTGCCGTGAGGCGGACGCCATCCTAGAGTCGACCGAGGCCGATGCGCTTGCCCACCTCGACTTCCCCACCGAGCACCGCAGGGCGTGCACACGAACAACGTCCAGGAGCGGCCCAACAGGGAAATAAAGCGGAGGTCGCGGGCGGTCCAGAACTTCCCGTCCGAGGAGTCTTTGGTCCGGTTGGTCGGGGCGGTGCGCTGCGAGGCATGCGATGAGTGGTCGAGCCGCAGGCACATGAAGCCGTCGGGCATCGAGGCGCTTTGGGAGCGCTCCGCGGCGCCGCTCCCCGACCCGGAGGCCGAGCAGGTCGACCGCACCCGATCGAGGATCATCGATCTTGCGGGGCTTGACTTGATTGAGGAGGCAACGTAAGTTCGACCTGAGGTTGGTTCTTGGCCGCGCTGCCTACACCATTTTTCGTGACGTTACCACGGTGCCGGCGTTAGCCATATTCCTGTTGATAATTACAGCCTACGCTCCCCATACGGGGAGCGACGCCGAAAGTCCCGCAGGCGGTGTGGGAGGGGTGGATTTCAATCCACGCTCCCCATACGGGGAGCGACCGTCGATGGCGTCGCAGGTCATCTCGCACGAGTTATTTCAATCCACGCTCCCCATACGGGGAGCGACTGGGCGTCACCGCCAAGCAGGCCGATTCGGGGCAATTTCAATCCACGCTCCCCATACGGGGAGCGACTAGTAGGTGTACGCGTCCTCGACCGTGGCGATGCGATTTCAATCCACGCTCCCCATACGGGGAGCGACCAATGCGCTTGATTGCCGTGAGCTGCTTCTTGGTATTTCAATCCACGCTCCCCATACGGGGAGCGACGGGGCGTTAATGTCACCGTGCGCGACGCAGTGCAATTTCAATCCACGCTCCCCATACGGGGAGCGACGAAGGTGCGCTTTTTGGTGCGCTGCATCTCCGTATTTCAATCCACGCTCCCCATACGGGGAGCGACCCGCAAGCTCCGGGAGACACCGCCTTCCCGGCCAGATTTCAATCCACGCTCCCCATACGGGGAGCGACCGCTTCAGCCGACCGATGTAATCATCAACGGACTATTTCAATCCACGCTCCCCATACGGGGAGCGACTTGAGTAAAACATCATCACAAATGCCGCGATCGGATTTCAATCCACGCTCCCCATACGGGGAGCGACCCTCGTCGAATTCATGGTGCACGGCGTGCCGGTCATTTCAATCCACGCTCCCCATACGGGGAGCGACCTCGAGTAAAACATCATTACAAATGCCGCGATCGGATTTCAATCCACGCTCCCCATACGGGGAGCGACCTGGTCGCGTCGATGCCCTCGATGGTCGGATTCGATTTCAATCCACGCTCCCCATACGGGGAGCGACCCGCCGTCGCTCTCATGCTTGATACCGAGCTGGTCATTTCAATCCACGCTCCCCATACGGGGAGCGACCTGTCGCGGTGATGACCGTCACGGCGATGCCGGTATTTCAATCCACGCTCCCCATACGGGGAGCGATTTAACGCTTGCTCGTACCTGCGCCGTTCGAGCTTATTTCAATCCACGCTCCCCATACGGGGAGCGACAGCTCAAGCCGTTCTCGCCTGAGTTCGTGATCACATTTCAATCCACGCTCCCCATACGGGGAGCGACGCCCTCGGCCTCTCCCCCCGAGCGATTTTGACGATTTCAATCCACGCTCCCCATACGGGGAGCGACTCGAGGACGGGGGTCGGAAAGACCGCCTTCGCCCTATTTCAATCCACGCTCCCCATACGGGGAGCGACGATTCAAGGCCAAGTGGATGCACCGTACCCCTAGATTTCAATCCACGCTCCCCATACGGGGAGCGACGTGTCGCCCCGCATGTAATCTGCGACCTTGTTCTCATTTCAATCCACGCTCCCCATACGGGGAGCGACACGAGATCCACGTCTGGCGCGACGACGCCGTTTGATTTCAATCCACGCTCCCCATACGGGGAGCGACAATGGGATACAGTTCGAGATCGCATGAGACGAGGCATTTCAATCCACGCTCCCCATACGGGGAGCGACCTTCACGCCGAAGCGGCAGACCTCCACGCCAGTCATTTCAATCCACGCTCCCCATACGGGGAGCGACCGTAGTTCGCGTATGCGTCGAGAGCCGCCTTGCCATTTCAATCCACGCTCCCCATACGGGGAGCGACACCAGTGGCGCGCTTACCCGGTGCTTTACATCGTATTTCAATCCACGCTCCCCATACGGGGAGCGACCCCCGACCGACGAGGCGACCGGTAAGGAGTTCCTATTTCAATCCACGCTCCCCATACGGGGAGCGACTGGGGCGTGGGCGCGACCGTGTGCGACGCGGTTCAATTTCAATCCACGCTCCCCATACGGGGAGCGACCCGTTTTCGGCCACGTCCACGTACCCGGCACTTCATTTCAATCCACGCTCCCCATACGGGGAGCGACCGTGCCCGCCGAGGAGGGCGCCGCGGTCGAGGTATTTCAATCCACGCTCCCCATACGGGGAGCGACCGTGCTGCACGTGCAGAAGTCCGATCTGGAGGCATTTCAATCCACGCTCCCCATACGGGGAGCGACTTCGGCGCGCCGACGACCATTGTGATGTCTGCATTATTTCAATCCACGCTCCCCATACGGGGAGCGACGCGGTTACGTCGTTGCTTTCGCCGAGATGCAGGATTTCAATCCACGCTCCCCATACGGGGAGCGACCAGCTCGGAGACGTTCACGATGCACGACGCGGCTTATTTCAATCCACGCTCCCCATACGGGGAGCGGCGACTGCCTTCAAGTACGAGCGGCGAAAGTGGACGATTTCAATCCACGCTCCCCATACGGGGAGCGACAATTCGAAGGCATCCGAGACCACCGCATCGAGTTATTTCAATCCACGCTCCCCATACGGGGAGCGACGCTGCGTGCCCGCAGCACCGCCGACGTTGCCTGTATTTCAATCCACGCTCCCCATACGGGGAGCGACCTCATCCAGTCACGCTCAACGCTCTCGAAAAAAATTTCAATCCACGCTCCCCATACGGGGAGCGACGTTGGATATGAAGTTCCAGATAAGAAATGTAGTATTTCAATCCACGCTCCCCATACGGGGAGCGACTTACGACGAGCTTGACCTTGACCTTTAAGGAGGATTTCAATCCACGCTCCCCATACGGGGAGCGACTGTATTACGAGGGGAGCGTTCTTTTCGAGAGCGTATTTCAATCCACGCTCCCCATACGGGGAGCGACTGTCGATCCAGATGCCGTACTCGGTTCCCATGTATTTCAATCCACGCTCCCCATACGGGGAGCGACCACCTTGCGCGTCGCGCTCAACTTATATAGACGATTTCAATCCACGCTCCCCATACGGGGAGCGACCGCAACATATTGTACGATTCCGCCATATTATCAATATCTAGAGATCTATTGTCCAAACAAGTCTGATTCCGTGAGCGGGCAAGCCGACGATGCACCGATAATGGCAAACAATCCGGTGCGAACCTGCCATGATTTTATGATCACCCATGGTTCGCGATTATTATGCGATTGTCAAAATGCCAGAAATCCTTCAGGATCAAATGAGGGATTAACTCCAAAATGCTCTATCCTCTCAATGTACCTGTTTCCAAGGTTATACAGCCTTAGGCTATCCTCGCTCAAATCAATGATCGACAGCAGTCTTTGTTTCATCTCGAGCAATGTCGAATAATCTCCGCTACACTCAAATACTGAGTTCTGAACACGTTGACCATATGCAGTGCAGCATTTTGCAACACGGCGCAATCGACGTTCGCCTGACGCATGTGAGGTATTCACGTCATAGGCAACTAGAAGCATCATCCTGCAATCACTTCCACAAAAATGGAGGATAGTTATCTATTTCACCGCGCATTGCTTTAACAAGCAGTTGCGCCTGAAGATGTGGAACGAGTCCTCGCGGAACCTTCTCTTTTAAACATGGATGCGTGATGTTGGTGCGCTTGCGCTCTTGCCAATAATCGAAAAGCGCACGACGACCCTTTTCATTCAGGTACGTCTCCCCCGTTGGCACAACCTCAAAAGAGCTTTCGGACACAATTTGATTATTGATAGCTGTAACCACGAAACGGTCTACAAAAACAGGCCGCAGTTCTTCCATGAGATCAAGAGCCAACGATTGTCTACCAGGCCTGTCCACATGCATGAAGCCAAAATAGGGATCCAGGCCCACTCCCTCAAGCGCATACGCGCAATCTCTCGCCAACACGGAGTAAAAAAGCGATAACATTGCGTTGACTCGGTCGAGGGGAGGCCTCCTGGACCGTCCCTTGTAATAAAACATGTCCTTATTCCGCAATATCAGCTGATCATAGACAGCGAAGTAATCCGTTGCGGCATCGCCCTCTATGCCTCTTAAGCTGTCCAAGCTATCACAAGACCGAACACGATCCATGGCAGATACCAGCTTATCGCACGCGCGACCAACCGACTCGTCATCTATTCGGAGCCTATGGTCTCGCCGAGAACGCTCGAGCACCCATTTGCAATTGAATATCTTGCCCAGAATAAAGTTGCGCGCTATTGGCATGCCCAGCTCATGACTGCTTGTCATCTCATGCTGAAGGCGTCTTAGCGCTACATTTCCATATCGCTCTCCATGCACATCGGCGAGGAACTTGCCGCGTGATGTATAGAACGATATGGCGATACCTCGCCGTGCGCACTCTCCCATTAATGCAGGGCTGGCACCCATATACGAGAACGAGACAATTGAGCCCAACGTATGCAAGGGAAGCCTGCCAACAATGCTCCCTTCTTTTTTAGCCACCACATTTTCGGTATCCAAGGAAAGATAGAGGTCCTCCGATAGTACGTACAGCGTATTAAGCAGCCTCTTCATCGTTTGCCCCCTACCGCCTCGTTAATATAATTCTCCACACCAGGCAAACGCTTGGGCATACATATTTCAACCAACGAGCAAGCGGAGCAGAAGGACTTTCTTCTGGCCTTTGGCACATGACGGCGATGGAAATACTGATGCATTTCTTCACTCAATGCGACCGCGCTATCACGCAGAAATTCGGAAAATACAACGTGTTCCCTGGACCTAGTTGAACCATAATACAGATCTCCAGAAGGAATGTCACAAGCTAGCATTTCTTCCAAGCACATTGCTTGTGCGCATAATTGCAACCGGTCGGCATCGCTTGCCTTCGATACGCCCCTCTTGTACTCAACGGGAGTTATGCTCCACAGGCCCTCCTCACCCTGAAGGGGGCATCCCGATGCCCCGCGTCTGCATTCGACAACATCGCATTGGCCAACTAGCCCCAGGCGATGCGATGCGATCGAGAGGCCGCGAAGGATCAAAAGATCCCCACGGCGCTCTCGCTCTTCAGCGTCGTGGGCGCGACGATGGAGCTGGTCGCCCAATACGGTTAAAGCATTGTCTTGCCATTCACCATTTATGTGGATGAGCCCCCACTGACGTCTGCAAAACACAAAATGCTGGATCCCGGACAACGCCAGATATTCTTCTTCGTCATATGCCATGACACCACTGCCCCTAAAGCATGCGAATCAATTCAACGCTATCGCCACAGACCGCCTCATCGATCTGAATATCATCGTAGTCCGCAAATGAGCGCGGATACTCAACACCCTCCTTGCGCTGAACAGTAACGGCATCAAACAGCTTATAAGATGGCTTGCTTCCAAGTTCCGAATCGTGCTTGAATACCACAAGCGCACGAACCGCCATCTTTCCGCGGGCCGCCGAATGATCATGCTCGAACATATTCATAATTGCTTCCCAAAGCAATGCAAGATCAGCATCGGAAAAACCGGTTGTCTTTCGAGCAAGGTTTGCCGAAACAAACCCCTCGCAACGATACAGGGCGTAAGGAACGATATACTTCCGCCCCATTTCATTATTCTTCTTCTCTGCATCGGCTTCTGTGGTAATCGCCAGGCGTGTAATGGTAATTTCCTGCGGAATGATCGGGTCGACACTGCGCGCAAACGTAAGCTGAACGGGTCCTCGGACCTGTCCACAGTTCAATCCGTTTTTAGTAAACGTTGTCATTACGGCACCAAACGTACGCACATCGTAGAACGCTCGGCACATAAAGTCTCGAAGCTTGGAGTCGAGCTGAGGATCATCCTTCTTGCGCTTCTTAATGTCCTTGAAATCAACATGGAGCTCCTCAAAGGCCCTAGAATCGCTCGTATTGAGAGGCACACCGTCCTTGATATAGATTTCAAACCCCGGCTCTCCCTCCTTGACCATCTCTATGTAATTGCGAATCTTGCGCTTCAAGCAGACGTCAGTTACCAAACCAAAGCCGGTTTCGGGGTCAACGCGAGGCATGTTGCCCGCATCAGGGTCGCCATTGGGATTTCCATTTTCAACATCGAAGTAAACTACGAAATCGTAACGGTTTTTAATGCAGTCAGTCATGATTAATCCTCCAAATTCGAATCAGCTGTATCAGCCTGCGTCTTGGCTTTGTATCGAGCCTGTGTCTGCTGGTAATATCCAAGGAAAAAATCTCCTTGCTCTTGGAGATCCAAGTGCTTCGGGAGCTCTGGGACCATGTTCTCTTCGCCAACTATTTCGAGGAGCTGGCGACGAAGCCAAACCGCCATGCCCGGCTTATCGCGACCAAGTTTCTCGAAGTGTGCAGAACAGAGCTTGAATAAAACTGGGAATACCGTTGCAGGGGTTGAGCATGCTGAATCAAGATACCTTGCCGCAAGTCGACTTACTCCATTTGCCTGTTCCTGCGCGCATTCCATAATCGAGAACGCCCTGCCCAGAGAATAGGCAGTCGATCGTCTCTTTTCGTTCAGCTCCACCGAAATCTCCTCCTTGTCCACCCGACAATTCCTCAGTAAATATGCCTTGATAATGGATGCCCTGTTGTAGGTAACCTTCCGAGAGCGTGCCTCTTGGTTTTCATTTGTTGTTCGAATTCTCAGCAGCGCGTTCTCGTAGAGAGCCGTTGGATAAGGGGCACCCGTCAGAATTGAGCGCATAAGTGACCCGCCTAAAACCGATGAGATAACCGGTTTTTTTGCATTGGGATTCTCGACGTCCTTTAGCAGCATGTATGGAGAAAGGTATTTTCGTTCTCCCGGCGCATGCGCTAACTCCAGCTGATCATAATGCATGCAGATGTTTGAGAGAATGTCTCCGAAGTTTCCCTTGTGAAAAAACCGAACGGACAGTCGTGCCGCATTAGGCGCTAAACCCAAGATAAAAAAACTGGAACTCAGGTCGATATCATCCAATGCAACATATTTGCCTGACGCCACCGCGCGCATGACGCCATCGAGATTCACTTCGAGCTCCTTTTGATTGGTCGAATCTGCCGAACCAAACAAAAGCTGATTAAACAGATTGCAATTTCCGGCATCCTCGTGCTCCGACCAATAGACAACCGTCGTATCCCCAAGGCGACAATGGTGCAGATCCGATTGCAAGAGATAATTCAGTGCTGCGCTGTACGCATTGGCAATACGACTGCTAACAGGAGCATTCAACCCCTGTTCACCATCGTGTCCATACGACTCGAAAGAAGGGCAATTAAAACCAATGAGCGTAGCGCCCATAGATTGAGCCCCGTAGACACCTTTAATCGATGGATGAAGCCGGGCAATCGGAGAGCGCTCACCGCTCACCAGACAAACCATAGAGTCCATATCGCCATAATGGTTAGATACATAATGATCCCATGCGCTCATAATCTGTTGGTCTTGCACTGGCTCGACCCGGCCTTCAGAACAATTGACCGTGAAGACTATAAATTTACCGGAGCAGAGCCCCTCCCACTCCCGAACCAGGGGGGGGCACATCTCCGCATTCGCTGGATCCCAGGTGTCAAAGTGACGGAGCACCGCCTTAGCCACGGGGGAGTCGCAACCATCGAGCACGTCATGATGCAGCGCACGCGCAGCCTCAAAACACTTAGCCGCACGCTCGGGTTTACCCTTAGAATCAATGCCTAGCAAATAAGTCGAAGTATCACAAAGGAAAAATGAGGCAACGCCACTCGAACGCTTTGGCTGCTCGGGAACGGACATGAGCCAACCGCGCTTGGAGTCAGCGGGAATGACGTTCCGCAAGGCTCCGTCCTCGGCGAGCTCAATGGCATACCCAACAGGCCGCGAGAACCAACCAGGTCGCGATACGCCTTCAACGCCGTCGCGCAACAGAGCATCGTAATAAGTCGCCAACCCTTTGACAATCATCGATGCACCTCACTACCTGCAACATCTATTACGCCATCACGCATAACAGCCCTGAAAAACATGGGAGTGAAATAATTTGGATTAGAGTAGTCCATGTCATACAGCATGAAACCAAAATCATGCACTCCGAGATTATTCTCGCAAACAGTTATGGGGTCGGCGGGATTCCATTCCCTTACATATGCCGGGAATTCCCGCACGCCAAAATACGGTTGAGAGTAATGCTGCCCTTTCCTGAGGCGTCGCCTGAGCATCTCGCAGAACTTTCCAGGATTGTCTGCGGGAGATGCCTTGTCCGTCATCTCAAAATGCATCTCCACGACATAACGAACATTCGTCAAGATAGTCGAAGCGCGCTGCTGGATATCCTCCCTTGTATTGATATATGGCAGAGGTGCTGAACCCAAGGCGGCAGATCGCACAGCGCTGACAAGCGCCTTCGACTTAACCTCGTTTCTCCGAACATTGGAAAAACGAATAGGATTGAGAACATGGATTTTATCGATGCAGTATACCAAGCCTGGGTGCCAATAAACCGACTCGATAATGCCCCGCGCCGCACTCGGTGTCATAACGTCATACGACATGCGCTCAACACTGAACTCCGGACGCGTAAACAACGCCCTATCGCCCCACATCTCAATCATCGTCCCGTACGCCATATCTTCCACCCTCCTTCCTCATCGGTGTCATTAATTAGAAAATAGCACTCATAATTTCAATTTACAAATTATTTTTCGTACTTGCCGAATGGAAGTTACTGTGGATTTACTGAATGCATGAAGCCCCGATAGGAGAAAAAGATGGCCCTTGTGAAAAACTAATCGGGTCTATCTGTAATCCAGGTAGAGGGTTGAAATGTACTGGCCGATTGGCGGTACGCTGCTCTGCCGTTCGGCCGGCTCCCGCTAACCGAACGGCAACTCTACAAATAAAGCGCTTTACCTCCTTTTGCCCCTAAATTCAACCCCGTCTCATTCGAATATGCGCTCTCATCGAGCAAAAGGAACAGATCATCCGCTATGCGTGATATCAAGCCCGATGCATAGAGAGCTTTTAGATCACGTTCGTATACTGAAACCGCATAGAGCGAGAGACGCCGCATGTTCGCACGGGCCATAACCCCATCCTCAAGCGCACGAAGGTCATCTTCGATATCGAAATGTGGAATTACAACCGAATAAGAACCGTCCGCGATCAATTTAAACTGCTCCGCCGTGTCCTTAAATGGAAACGAAAGCGCTTTAGGCGCTCCCTTTATTAGCGTACATACCGCGGGCAGCGAAAACTTGCTCACGATGCCTTTCCTATCTAGGCCAGAACATGCCATCGAACCGGATCCAAGCTCCTTCACCGCATAAAGAGCGTTAAAAAATGCTCTTACGCGGTTCGGCGCCCCTATATCACCCAGCTCGCCCTCCTGGAAAAGTTCAGGCTCAGTTGACCCAACTACGCCAATTCGATGCTTTGTCTCAAGGGGGAGCGCATAGGGCGATCTCGACTCAAATAGGTAGACAGCCGCTTGCTCGTAGTTCATACGGGCCTCCCGATTACAGCGCCCGGCGGCCTGCACCATGGAATCAAGCCCTGTGATTGCTCTAAATACAACAGGAAAATCGAGGTCGACACCCGCCTCTACGAGACTCGTAGAAATAACAAGGCATGGCTCACCGTCCTTTAAACGGGAGCGTATTTCCTTCAGCTTCTCCCTTCGGTGTGCGGGATGCATAAGGGTTGAAAGGTGATACACCCCTCCTTCCCCTCCATGCTCTTGAACCATCGTATAGAGAACCTTTGCGTGCTTTCTGTTGTTCACAATGCACAAGACCTGATTGTTCTCCATTATTCGCTTCGCGATATTCCCATCGTCCACAACACCTAAGCCGATATAGGAGACGCGCCTAAGCCTGTTAAATAAGTCTTCAACATCCAGAGCAATCTCCTTTACGGCAATTCCCATCTGGTTGAAGAAGCAATCCAGTGCCGGTTGTGTCGCGGTGCACAGCACGACCGTACAGCCATAGTTTTTTACCAGCTCACCCAGCGCCCTTATGCAGGGCTTCAGATAGTCAGTCGGAATCATTTGTGCTTCGTCGAGGATAATCACGCTACCTGCAATGTTATGCAGCTTACGGCATCTCGACGTTTTGTTTGAATGCAACGATTCCAACAGTTGAACATTGGTTGTAACCACCAAAGGTGCGTCCCAGTTCTCTGCGGCCAAACGCAAATGCCTCGCATCGCCATCGAGACTATCAAAGTCAAAATCAGCGTGATGTTCAAGTACGTTAGAATGTCCAAACAAGTCGCGATAAACATCTGCATTCTGCTCGATGATCGATGTGTAGGGAGCGGCATAAATGATTCTTCTCATGCCATGCTTACACGCATGACCAAGCGCAAACCTCATTGAGGCGAGAGTCTTTCCGCCGCCTGTGGGAACCGTCAGCGAATAAACCCCCGGCTTATACGAAGACACCTCGGCACAGCGTTCAAGAAGCCGACAGCGCATCTTGTTGAGCTCACCGCTAGGCGGATAAAATGATTTGATTTTCTTCTCCAGCTTCCGCAAAAGAACGTCGAGGCCATCATAGGAGCTTAGACTCCGAGACTGCCCGAGAATAAAGCGTTCGGTGCATAAATAGTCCGCGTCGACCAAACAGCTAAAAAGCATGCGGATACGAAATGCCATAGCATAAGCCATATCATCCGGATTCATAGCTTCCATGCCCGGCATAGGCGGCTCGATTGGCACTCTAAGTTCAAGTTCCGAACGGAAAAAAGAATAGTCTGGTAGCTCTCCGCGCTCCGCCTTGGCAATCCTACCAGCCAACGTCATGCCATCATCTAGTGGTGTCCCGCAATTTGGAAGACCACCATGATGGCCCGCCACACAATATGAAAGCATCCATCCGAATTGTTGGCGCGCCAATTCGTACGCTCCAGCGGTCGAATGGTCGCACTTGGACCCGCCTTCAAGTAACCGCCGCTGAAACGAAAGCGAGTACTTTCCAATGTCGTGCGCCAACCCCGCCGCGTAAGCCCACTGCTCCCCACCGAACACCCCAGCGAAAGACGCCGCCATTTCAGCGACCTCTTGAATATGCGTGAGAACACGCTCCCTGCGGGAACCGTCATCACTTATATGAGCCAGATACTCCGCATGCTCCATATCCACAAGCCCCTTCTCGCAGACAACAGGCCGCCGGGCAGTTTCCACCTAAACGAATGCCCCAACGTGACCACAATATATCTTCGTGCGGACACACGTTTCTTCCAGCACCATATTCGGCTAACGAACCAGATCAGTACCGTCGGCGTAACAACACAAAGCCAAAAACCATCAGGGCTGGAATAATGCCAAGATGATTGCAAACAAAGATAAACTGGTTTAAGACGACCATGCTGAGCAGAACGCCGCCAAATGTGACCTCATAGGCAATTTGAAATGGCACTTTACTATACTTCCTACCATGCCATTTCTGACTGCCTGGAAAGGACCCCATGCCCACCCTCATCATCGACGCCGACGCGTGCCCGGTCACACGTGAGGCGCTCGCCTGCGCACGCTCGGCGCGCATCCCCGTGCTCATCGCCGGCAACTCCACGCAGAACCTCGCCCGGCGCATCCGCCGCGACGACCCGCGCGACGCCGAACACGCCCGCGGGCGCGACGCCA
>ERZ894223.1720-NODE-1720-length-13329-cov-6.072699_pt1 | contig 13329 bp, 6 predicted proteins | sample MGYA00380293_ERZ894223 | MGnify/ENA primary metagenome ERZ894223 (study PRJEB32331, sample SAMN06328445) | human gut metagenome | biome: human gut microbiome; feature: stool | host: Homo sapiens | collected 2014-11-05 ...
GTTCCAGGGAAATCTGCTATCTGTCCAGCAACTTTTTCGCAAATCAGATCGGCGCGGCGTTTGAGGAACTGGGATATGAGGTGACGGTGTGCGAACTCTCAAAGGAGGATGATCTGGATGCGAAGCTTGCGCGCTATATCGGACAGCCGTACCGCCTGATTCTGGATTTTAATTCCCTTCTGCCGCGGATGGTGTTAGACGAAGGCACTCCCTATGTGGACCGCCTTGCGGGACCGTTTTTTGACTATATTTTAGATCACCCGCTGTTTCACTATCAGGGACTTTCAAGCGGTGTGAAAAACCTGCATGCGATTGTCCTCGACGAGGCACAGCAGAAGTACGTAGAAAAATATTATGAAAAGGTGGCGAGCGTCCACATGCTGCCGCTCGGGGCGACAAGAGCAGTCTACGAGGGCACAAAAGAGCCGGAGTGCCGGATTTTATTTCCGGGAACGTATGACAGACCGGACGCGGTTTATCAGATTGTAGAGAATGCTCCCGAGCCGCTTGGGAGCATGATGAAAGATCTGATTGAGCGGAGGCTTGCCGATCCCACACTGCCGATGGAGGAAGCATTTTCACAGCAGCTTAAGGAGGAGAAACTGGAACTTCCTGCCGGACAGTTTGCACTGTTTATGAACAGCATGTATGCGGTGGACGCCTATGTGCGGGATTATTTCCGCAAGGCGGCGTTGGACGCGCTGCTCGCGGAGAAACTGCCGGTTACCGTATTCGGGGAAGGCTGGGAAAAATATTCCTGCGGGGACGAGCACAGTCTGCGGCGTGAGCCGGCGGTGCCGTTTGCGCTCTCCTTTGAGCGGATTGCCAAAGCCCATGTGCTTTTAAATGTCTCACCGATTTTTAACCGGGGAATGCACGACCGGGTTCCTGCCGGAATGGCGAATCATGCGGTGGTGTTAACCGATGAAAATCCGTATTTAAGAAGAACGTTTACAGACGGGAAGGAGCTGCTTTTTTATTCGCTGGAAAAACCGGACACGCTGTGTGAGCAGGCGGAGAGAACACTTACGGATGTAAGACTTCGTGAGAAGATTGCGGCCTCTGCCTATGAGACCTTTGAGCGGGAATATACATGGAAGCGCCGTGCGGAGCAGATCCTCGCATTTGCAGAGGAGGTGGAAGCATGAGAGCACAGAAGAATTATCAGAAAATGCTGGAGGCGACGATCGCTGGATTAAAGGAGCAGGACCGTGTGCCGACGCTGCTGCTGCACAGCTGCTGCGCGCCGTGCAGCTCGTACTGCCTCGAGTATCTGTCGCAGTATTTTCATATCATCGTGGATTATTACAACCCCAATATTTATCCGGAAGAAGAGTATCATATGCGGGTGCAGGAGCAGCAGCGGCTGATTCGGGAACTTCCGGCAAAATATCCGATCGCATTCCGGGAGGGCGCCTATGATAAGGAACGTTTTTATGAGATGGCGCGCGGACTGGAGGAGGAAAAGGAGGGCGGCGAACGCTGCTTCCGGTGTTATGAGCTGCGTTTGAGAGAGGCGGCGGAGACCGCAAAAAGCCTTGGCATGGATTACTTTACCACGACGCTGTCCATCAGTCCTCTCAAGAATGCGGAAAAATTAAATGAGATCGGGGATGCGCTGGCGGAGGAATACGGCGTGGCATACTTGAATTCTGACTTCAAAAAGAAAAACGGCTACAAGCGTTCGGTAGAGCTTTCCGAACAATACGGAATGTACCGGCAGTATTATTGCGGGTGCGTTTTTTCCAAGCGGGAGCGCGATGTCCAGATTGCTGCAAAAGCGGCGGCACAGGGAATTTGATGCGGTAAAGCATGAAAGGGCTTGCGGGAAGCGCGAACTTCATGTAGAATGATAGGAAATGTAGTGAAAGCGAGGTTTTTAAAATGGCTCAGTTATGGGGAGGACGTTTTACCAAACAGACCGACAAGCTGGTCTATAATTTTAATGCGTCTATTTCGTTTGACCAGAAATTCTATAAACAGGACATTGAGGGAAGTATTGCACATGTGCGGATGCTCGGGAAACAGGGAATCTTAACTGGGGAGGAGATGCAGGCGATCGTCGCATGCTTAAAGGAAATCCTTGCGGATGTGGAAGCCGGACGTCTTGTTATAACGGATGAATATGAGGATATTCACAGCTTTGTGGAGGCGAATCTGATCGACCGTCTGGGAGACACCGGAAAGAAACTGCATACCGGGCGCAGCCGCAACGACCAGGTGGCGCTCGATATGCGTCTCTACACCAGAGAAGAGCTGCTCCATGTGGATGCGCTCTTAAAGGAACTGCTCGGCACGATATTGCATATCATGGAGCAGAATACTGAGACGATCATGCCGGGTTTCACCCACCTGCAGAAGGCTCAGCCGATCACGCTCGCGCATCACATGGGGGCTTATTTTGAGATGTTTAAGAGAGACCGCCTGCGCCTGCATGACATCTACGAGCGGATGAATTACTGTCCGCTTGGTTCCGGAGCGCTCGCAGGCACCACTTATCCGCTTGACCGTGCATACACGGCAGAGCTGCTCGGTTTTTACGGACCGACTTTAAACAGCATGGACGGCGTGTCTGACCGCGATTATCTGATCGAATTTTTGTCTGCCTGCGCCACGATCATGATGCATCTGTCGCGCTTCTCGGAGGAGGTCATTATCTGGAATTCCAACGAGTACCAGTTTGTGGAGATTGATGATGCTTACAGTACCGGAAGCAGCATCATGCCGCAGAAAAAGAACCCGGACATCGCAGAATTAGTCAGAGGAAAGACCGGACGCGTCTATGGCGCGCTGATGTCGCTTCTCACGACGATGAAGGGAATTCCGCTTGCGTACAATAAGGACATGCAGGAGGACAAGGAGCTTTCCTTTGACGCGATGGACACGGTCAAAGGCTGTATCGCGCTGTTTAACGGCATGCTCGCCACGATGAAGTTCAACAAGGAGCGCATGCGTGCTTCGGCGAACGGAGGCTTCACCAACGCGACGGATGCCGCCGACTATCTGGTGAACCACGGGGTGCCGTTCCGCGATGCACATGGAATTGTGGGACGGATCGTGCTTTACTGCATCGAAAAGGGAATTGCGATCGATGATATGAGCCTGGAGGAGTTAAAGGCAATCAGTCCGGTGTTTGAGGATGATGTCTATGAGGCGATCTCCATGGAAACCTGCGTGAACAAGCGTCTGACGGTGGGAGCACCGGGAAAAGAGGCGATGGAACAGGTGATCGCAGCGGAGAAGAAGTACCTGGAGGAAGAGTGGAAGCCTCTTGAAACTTCAATACAGTAACGTGACATTGTGAGAAATGTACAAGAACTGTCAAAAAAAGCCGGGAAGTTTTACGAAAAAAGCATTGCTTTTTGACGGGAAATGGCATAATATATTCACTATGACGACACTTGTTCGTCACTGACGGACACGAACAGTGCAAAAAGCAGGTACGTGTAATGATCCGGCAGAGGCAATGAGAGGCGGAGTCGTATGCCACAGCGGGTGTCATAAGAAAAAGATGAGGAGATTAGAAGAGTCATGAGTGAAAAGTTGAGAGTTGGTATTCTGGGTGGTACAGGTATGGTTGGTCAGAGATTTATTTCTCTGCTGGAGAATCATCCGTGGTTTGAAGTGACAACGATCGCAGCGAGCCCGAGAAGTGCCGGCAAGACTTATGAGGAGGCAGTCGGAGACCGCTGGAAGATGGACACACCGATGCCGGAAGCAGTGAAAAAGATTGTCGTTATGAATGTCAACGAAGTGGAGAAGGTTGCGGCAGAGGTCGATTTCGTATTTTCCGCAGTGGACATGACAAAGGAAGAGATTAAGAAGATCGAGGAGGAGTATGCGAAGACAGAAACTCCGGTCGTTTCCAATAACAGCGCGCACCGCTGGACACCGGATGTGCCGATGGTGGTTCCGGAGGTCAACCCGGAGCATATGGAGGTCATCAAATACCAGAAGGAGCGTCTTGGCACAAAGCGCGGTTTCGTGGCTGTAAAGCCGAATTGCTCCATTCAGTCTTACGCGCCGGTACTTACTGCGTGGAAGAAATTTGAGCCGTATGAGGTGGTGGCAACAACCTATCAGGCCATTTCCGGAGCCGGCAAGACCTTTAAGGACTGGCCGGAGATGGTTGGCAATATCATTCCGTATATCGGCGGTGAGGAGGAGAAATCCGAGAAGGAGCCGCTTCGTATCTGGGGACATGTGGACCCGGAGAAGAAGGCGATCGTTCCGGCCAAATCCCCGGTCATCACCTGTCAGTGCATCCGTGTGCCGGTGTTAAACGGTCACACTGCGGCGGTGTTCGTAAAGTTTAAGAAGAACCCGACAAAAGAGCAGCTGATCGAGGCACTTCGCAATTTCAGCGGTGTTCCGCAGGAGTTAAAGCTTCCGAGCGCACCGGAGCATTTTATCCAGTATCTCGAGGAAGATAACCGCCCGCAGATCGCTCTGGATGTCAACTATGAGAACGGTATGGGTATCTCGGTAGGACGTCTGAGAGAGGACACGGTCTATGACTGGAAGTTCGTGGGACTGTCCCACAATACCGTGCGCGGCGCCGCAGGCGGTGCAGTGCTCTGCGCAGAGCTTTTGAAAGCACAGGGATACATCACAGCGAAATAAAGAATAAAAAAGAATCCTGCTTGCAGGATTCTTTTTTATTTCATAGGAAATAGCGTGATACGTTAATGTGTGAAAGTAGAACTTCCCTATGAAAATAAAAAACGCTCCGCGAGGATGCGCAGCTCGCGGTAAGGAAAATATCGCTTTGCGAACCGCTTGCACGCGGAGAATTTCGCAAGCGAGATTCTTTTTTATTGCCAGGAAAGTTAAAAAATGATATAATTTCCGCAGAACATATGGACAGATAGAATGTGCCGGATATGGGATGCGGTGTGGCTTTTCGTGCCCGGCAGGAAAGTGCAGAGGAGAAGAGATGATCGTAAAATCGTCGGTGTTAAAGGAACTGGAAGAGTGCTACCGGGAACCGGGCAATCAGCTGGTTGTGCTGTACGGGCGGACGGACTCGGAGAAGGAGAGGCTGCTTGGCGCATTTGTGCAGAACAAGAAGCATTTTTATTACCGCGCGAGACAGGTGGCGGAGCGAGAGCAGCGCGCACAGATGGGGCGTGAACTGGCGGCGCAGTTTGAGGTGACGCTGCAGAAGTATACCTATGAGGAATATTTTAACCGGGTAAAGAGCGGTGATCCCACGAAGCTGGTAGTCGTGATCGATGAATTTCAGTATATTGCCAAAAAGGATCCTACTTTTATGGAGGCGGTGCTGAAACTGAAAGCGCACAGGCTTTATCCGGGACCTGTGATGATTCTGCTCTGCAGCTCGGCGGTGTCATGGGCAGAGCGGGAACTTCCAGAGTGTATCGGTGAGGCGGCATGCCGCAAAATAGACCGGAAAATCAAATTTACGAATCTGAATTTTCTGGAAGTGGTGCGGGCGCTGCCCGAGTATCCGGTGGCGGAATGTATCAAGACTTACGGCATCATCGGTGGTGTGCCGGGATACATCAACCGCTGGAACGCAAAAGCGGATGTAAAGACCAATATCTGTAGACTGACTCTTTCGCCGGGCGGCTATCTGTACCATGCGGCGGAAGATCTGATCGGGGAGAGTCTGCGGGAACTGTCTGTCTATGAGACCATCCTGGCGCAGATCGCGGCCGGGCAGGACAAGCTGAATGATCTGTACCGGACGACCGGATTCTCACGCGCCAAGATCAGCGTCTATATGAAGAATCTGGCGGCATTTGATATCATCCAGAAGGTGGTATCGTTTGAGACGGGCGGCTGGGAGAACACGAAGAAAGGTGTGTACCGGATCCGCGACAATTATGTGAATTTCTGGTTTCACTTTATCTATCCGCATCTGTCGGATCTGTATATGACCCGCCCGGAAGAATTCTACGACAGATATATCGCGCCCGGACTGGATGCGTACCTCTCCCGGTATTTTGTGGAGGTATGCATGGAATATCTGGGACTTCTCGGTATGGTGGGAAAGCTTCCGCTTAAGATTGCACGCATGGGAACCTGGGTCGGCAAAGAGGGGAATATCGACATCATTGCGCAGAATGAGATTCGACAGAATATGGTCGGACTCTGCAACTGGCAGGAACCCGAGCTTACGATGGAAATGTGCGAGGCGCTGTTCCTTAACATGAAGCGGGCAAAAATCGGCGCGGAATATTATTTCCTCTTTTCCGCACAGGGATTTGCACCGGAGGTTACCGCCATGGCGGAGCGGGATAAGCGGTTCGTGCTCGTGGATATGAATGAACTGTAAGTTGCCCGATGCCTGGAAAAATGCTATAATTTGCTTCATGCGAAAGTAATTGGAGGAACAGATTGTGGCAAAATCTTTGATCATCACGGAGAAACCGAGTGTTGCGCAGGAGTTCGCGCGGATTCTCGGCGTATCCGGAAGAAATGACGGTTATATAGAGAACGACGGGTATGTCATCACCTGGTGCGTGGGGCATCTGGTGGAGATGGTGTACCCGGAGGAGTATGATGAGCGGTATAAAAAATGGCGGCTGGAGGATCTGCCGTTTCTGCCGCGGGATTACAAATATAATGTGATCCCATCTGTGAGCAGGCAGTATGATGTGGTACATAAAATGCTGCACCGCGAGGATATTGACACGGTCTACTGGGCAGGAGATGCCGGAAAAGAAGGACAGACGATCGAGGAAAATATCCGGAAGTTCGGCGGCGTGCGCGAGGGCATGAAGGAGCTCCGCGTCTGGATCGATTCGCAGACTGAGGAGGAGATTCTGCGCGGCATCCGTGAGGCAAAAGATATGTCGGAGTATGACAATCTCGCAAAGTCGGGTGTGATGCGGACGATCGAGGATTATGCGATGGGAATCAATTTTTCCAGAGCCATGTCGGTAAAGTACGGAAAACTTCTGAATGATGCGGCGGGAACATCGAGCTATACGGCGATCGCGGTCGGCCGCGTCATGACCTGTGTTCTTGGCATGGTTGTGATCCGGGAGCGCGAGATCCGCAATTTTACAGAGACGCCGTTTTACCGTGTCGTGGGAACCTTTCATCCCGAAGGAGAGGAAGAATGCCGGATCACGGCGGAGTGGAAGGCAATAGAAGGCTCTAAATATTTTGAGTCGCCGCTTTTATATAAGGAAAACGGCTTTAAAAAGGAAGAGAGCGCGCAGACGCTGATTGCGGAGTTAAAGGGACAGGAAGCGCTCATTGATTCCGTGGAGACAGGGACGCAGAAAAAGCGTGCGCCGCTGCTTTTCAATCTTGCGGAGCTGCAGGCGGAGTGTTCCAAGCGTTTTAAGATCAGTCCGGATGAGACGCTGCAGGTGGCGCAGGATCTGTATGAGAAGAAGCTTACCACCTATCCGAGAACGGATGCACGTGTGCTCTCCTCGGCGGTGGCAAAAGAGATTACAAAAAATATCAGCAGACTGAAAAATTTTGCGCCGGTGGCTCCTTTTGTGGAGCGCATCATGAAGGAAGGGCGCTATCGGAACATTGCGAACACGCAGTATACGGATGATTCCAAGATTACCGACCACTACGCGATCATTCCGACCGGACAGCTCACAGAGCTGGAATCTTTAAACAGTCTTGAACGAAGCGTCTATGAGATGATTGTGCGCCGTTTCTTAAGCATTTTTTATCCGCCGGCGGAGTATCAGACGGTGAAGCTTGTCGTTGCGGCAGGCGGTGAGAAGCTTTACACTTCCGCGAAGCAGTTAAAGGTTCCGGGCTATCTGGAGATTGCAGGCATTCCGAAATCGGCGAAGGAGCGGAATGCGGCGAAGATGGACGGGGAGGAGCAGACGCAGGGCGGTGATGCTGAGGCTGCACAGGAAGAAGAGGAGAACGCCGGGCTTTTGGCGTATGCCGACAAGCTTCAAAAGGGAGAGACGCTTTTTTCGGACGGCTATGCCATCCGTGAGGGGAAGACCTCCCCGCCGAAGCGTTACACGTCTGGATCGATGGTGCTCGCCATGGAGAATGCCGGACAGCTCATCGAGGAGGAAGAATTAAGAGAGCAGATCAAGGGTTCCGGAATCGGTACATCTGCCACGCGGGCAGAGATCATCAAAAAGCTGGTTCGGGTCGGCTATCTGAATCTGAACAAAAAGACGCAGGTTCTCACGCCGGAGCGGCTGGGGGAAATGATCTTTGAGGTGGTTTCGATGACGGTTCCGGCACTGCTCAACCCCAAGATGACAGCTTCCTGGGAAAAGGGACTGGACGGAATCACGCGGGGAACGGTCGTGATGGAGGATTACCGCTCAAAACTGGAGGATTTTATCCGCAGGGAGACGGTCGCCATGATCGAGCAGGATCTGACCGGCCAGATTGCCACGCGGATCCACCCGCTCGTCGGAAAGGGCGGAAAGGGGCTTGCGGCGAAGCGCAGCCTCGGCATTCCCTGTCCGGTGTGCGGAGGAACGATCGAGACGACGCCGTTCGGTTACGGGTGCAGCAATTATCAGAAAGATGGCGGCGGATGCCGCTTCTCCATCGGTACAATCGCCGGAAGAGACTTAAACGATGAGGAAGTAAAGGAGCTTTTGACCGAAGGACATACCGGCGTGCTGTCCGGGTTTGTCTCGAAGTCGAAGAAAAAGTTCTCGGCGAGCCTCATCCTGGAAAAGGATGATGAGGGAAAAGTTTCGGTTGGATTTGATTTTTCAAAGAACCAGCCGGAAATCCTGGAGGGTGTCGTATGTCCGGTGTGCGGTTCTGCCGTGGAGATCACGCCGTTTGGCTATAGCTGCGTCAAGCACCACGAGCATCCCGATGAATGTTATTTTTCCGTGGGAAAGATCGCGGGGAAGGCGCTGGGCGTCGATGATCTGACGGAGCTTCTTACGACCGGAAAGACCGGTCTGATCCGCGGCTTTACCGCCAGGAACAAAAAGAAGTTCAATGCCTGTTTAAAGCTGGAGCAGACGGAGGACGGAAGAAAGAATATTGCATTTGATTTCTCACAGAACGATGCCACAGTGGTTCCCGATGTTGTGTGTCCGATCTGTGGCGGGGCGATTGTGGAGACGTCGTTCGGGTTCGGCTGTGCGAATTACAGGCAGGATAACCCGGACAGCTGCCGGTTTGCGATCGGTACGATGGCGGGAAAGGATTTAAACACAGCGCAGGTGAAGGAGCTTTTAAATCAGGGGAGAACCGGAACAATCCGCGGCTTCAAGTCGAAGAGTGGGAAGAAGTTTGACGCCTGTGTCGCACTGGAACACACGGAAGACGGAAAAATTGAATTGCGATTTGATTTTGAGCATGTCGAGGCCAAAAAGGTGAAGGACGTAGTGTGCCCGATCTGCGGCGGTGATATCGTGGCGACGCCGTTCGGCTTTGGCTGTGCCAATTATGTGAAGGACGATCCGGACAGCTGCCGGTTCTCTGTCGGGAAGATGGCGGAGAAGGCACTGACGGAAGCGAATGTAAAGGAGCTTCTGACCAACGGAAGAACCGGAACGATCCGCGGCTTTAAGGCGAAGAGCGGCAGGAAATTTGATGCGCGCGTCGCGCTGGCAAAGGATGAGACGGGAAAGGTCACGGGGCTGAAGTTCGATTTTACGGATCTGGAAGCGCCGAAGGTGAAGGATGTAAAATGTCCGGTCTGCGGCGGAGATATCGTAAAGACGATGTTTGGATACGGCTGTGCCAACTATTCAAAGGAGAATCCGGACAGCTGCCGGTTCGCAATCGGCAAGATCGCGGGTGTCTCATTAAAGGAAGCACAGGTAAAGGAACTTTTGCTCCGCGGGAAGACGGACGTGATCAAGGGATTTGTGGCGAAGACCGGCATGAAGTTCGACGCGCCGCTGAAGCTGACGCCGGAAGGGCAGATCGCATTTGATTTTCCGGAGAAGCCAAAGCCCGTCGAGACAACACTTGCCTGCCCGAAATGCGGGAAAATGTTAAAGAAGAGCCAGTGGTATTACGAGTGTGAGTGCGGTTTTAAGGTCTCCCACACGGTGGCGAAGGTGGCGCTGACCGAGGAGGTCATGCGCGAACTGTTAGAGACAGGGAAAACCAAAGATAAAGTGACCGGGTTTGTGTCAAAAGCCGGCAACACGTTTGACACCTGCCTAAAGCTGGAGGATGACCGCATTGTGTTTGATTTTGACAATCCCGGCACAAAGCGTGAGGGTGCTTCCGACGGCAAGGGCGGGGAGCGCATGTTCTATGAGGAATTAGAAGAAAATGCACAGCCGCAGCCGCTGGCGGCTGAGGACGGCGCACAGTACATTGAGGAGGACGTGCCTCCGTTTTATGATGCGATGGCGGAGGAGTATGCGGCTTACGAGGAGGAAGAGGCAAAACAGCAGGCGGCTGCATCCAATTTTCTGGATGAATTTCCTGGATGAGAAACGAATGGGGAAAGAAAGTAAAAATCGGATGGCGTGCGGTGCATGCTTGCTATTGACAGCCGGATAAAATGTCATTAAAATTTGAGTAGTTATTGATAGAATCCGGCAGAAGACACAGGAGGAAACAGGGCATGGAGTACAATGAGCAGGCCTTTAAAGAGAAAGCCAATTTAAAGGCAATGAAAGTATGGCTGGCTTTGATTGCGATTATGACACTGTCATACGGAAGCGACCTTTCCAAGGGAATCTATACGGCGACGCAGTATGTTGTTTTTCTGGTTATGGCGTGGGTGCCGTTTGCAATCGGACTGCTGACGCTGAAGCTGAAGGGGAGAGCGACACCGTGTTATAAGGATGTGCTGGCTCTCGGATATGGCTTTTTCTATGCCTATGTGGTGTGTATCACGGACTCGGCGACCGCCTATGCATATATTCTGCCATTGACGAGTATGCTGATTCTGTTCAAGGATCGCAGTTATATGATACGGTGCGCGGTCACGAACGAGATTGTTATTGTAATCAGTGCGATTCTCCATGTTTTCCTTGGACTGAATCCGAATGTGAAAATGACAGACTATTACCTGCAGTTTTCAACACTGCTTCTGTGTTATATCTGTTATATTCTTTCTGTCGACCACTTAAATGAGTCGGACGGAGCACTGGTGGCATCGATCCGGGATAATCTGAGCAGGGTCGTGACAACGGTGGGACAGGTAAAGGGAGCGAGCAGCTCGATTGTGGATGGTGTTACGGTTGTGCGCGAGCTGGCGGATGAGAACCGTCAGGGAGCGGATTCCGTCGTAAGCAGTATGGAGGAACTCACCCGGAACAACGATGTTCTCCACAATAAGACGCTATCCTCCATGGACCGGAGTACCGACATCAGCACGCAGGTGCAGAATGTGGCGGGACTGATCGATGAGATGGTGACGCTGATCCAGGAGTCGGTCGAGCATGCGGATGTGAGTGCGGAAGAACTTGCGGATGTCATGAATACGACGGATACCATGGCGGCGCTTTCTGGCGAGGTCGAGCAGGTGCTCGAGAACTTTAAGCAGAAATTTGAAATGGTAAAGGAAGAGACGGGTACCATAGAGGGAATCACGTTCCAGACGAACCTTCTGGCACTGAACGCTTCGATTGAGGCGGCGAGAGCCGGGGAAGCCGGAAAGGGCTTTGCCGTGGTGGCAGGTCAGATACAGGATCTGAGCATGGGAACCAAGACTTCTTCCGGACGTATCAGGGACGCACTGGATCATCTGGAGGAGACTTCGGAGAAGATGACGGAATCCATCACCAAGACGCTTGAGATGATCCGCATGACAAGAGAGAAGCTCACGCAGGTGCAGGAGAGTGTCACAAGCATTACCGATGATTCCAAAAAGCTGGGACAGAATATCGGGGTAATTGACGGCGCTATGAAGGAGGTGGAAGCTTCCAACAGCGACATGGTGGAGAACATGAAGCAGATCTGCGATACCATGGAGGTCATGACGGAGTGCATCAACCAGTCCGACGAAGCGTCCCGCACGATGCTCAGCAAATACGAGGAGTCTTCCGTCAATGTGGATAAGATTGAGAGTGTGGTAGGAAAGCTCATGGAAGAACTCGGTAGCGGCGGATTCATGGGAATTGGCGATGCGCAGCCGGGAATGCATGTGGTGTTAGTCGCTAAGAACGGAGCACAGGCAGCCGGGACGGAGTTCCACGGGGAAGTGTTTGAGAGTCAGAGCGACGGAGTTCTGGTAAAGATCAAGCCGGAAGCCGGAAAAACGATTGAGATAAAGAAAAAAGACATTACATATGAACTGCAGATCTGTGTCAACAATGCACTGTATACATGGGAGGATGTCAGCGTATCCGCCGCTTCCAATGCGGGTGCCGACAGCTACCGGATTGCTGTGGCGACAAACCCGAAGGTCATCAACCGCAGAAAGTATCCGCGTATGCCGGTTGCCAATGCATGTACCGTGACGCTGAAAAAATCCGGCAAAGCTTACAACGGCAGGATGATCAATATCAGCGCAGGCGGTTTCGCATTCAGCGCACATCAGGAGGATTTCGCAAATGCGATCGGGCAGGATATTTTGCTGGAAATCCCGGACTTCCCGCTGGAGGAGGCACGGACGCTGGACGGACATATCATCCGCAGTACGGATAATGATGGTGAGTTCATTGTCGGATGCCGTATGCCGGAGGACAGCGAAGAGATCCAGGCTTATGTCAATAAAAATTACAGGGAATAGAGAGGAATTTGTGTGATGGAAACAGCAAAAATCAGCCAGTTATATGACTTAGGGGAGACGATTGCGGCGGAACTGTTTGCGGGACTGACCTATCCGTGGGAGGCTCTGCCGAAAATCAGCGGCTTTATAAAGAAGCTGGGACCGACGCTTGACCCGGAGGTCTATGAGCAGCGCGGCGAGAATATCTGGGTGGCGAAGAGTGCGACGGTTGCACCGACTGCTTTCTTAAATGGACCTTTAATTATTGATGAGGATGCGGAAATCAGACACTGCGCTTTTGTCAGGGGGAATGCCATCGTAGGAAAAGGCTCCGTGGTGGGCAATTCAACAGAATTGAAAAACGTTGTGATTTTTAATTCCGTGCAGGTTCCGCATTACAATTACGTGGGAGATTCGATTCTCGGTTACAAATCCCATATGGGTGCCGGCTCGATCACTTCCAATGTCAAGTCGGATAAGACGCTGGTGGTGGTAAAGGATCATGATGAGAAAATTGAAACAGGGTTAAAGAAATTCGGAGCAATGCTCGGCGACTATGTGGAAGTCGGCTGCAATTCCGTGCTGAATCCGGGAACCGTCATCGGAAGCCACACCAATGTTTATCCGCTTTCGAGCGTGCGTGGCGTGGTTCCGGCAAATTCGATTTACAAGAACCGCAGCGAGGTAGTGGAAAAGCGGTAGGACAACAGAAG
>ERZ894223.1728-NODE-1728-length-13303-cov-12.177612_pt1 | contig 13303 bp, 10 predicted proteins | sample MGYA00380293_ERZ894223 | MGnify/ENA primary metagenome ERZ894223 (study PRJEB32331, sample SAMN06328445) | human gut metagenome | biome: human gut microbiome; feature: stool | host: Homo sapiens | collected 2014-11-05 ...
TTTGGGATTCATGGTACAGTTACCAGTTCAGATACTGCTCCGTGAATAATTCAGGTTTAACATAACTTTTAATATAAGATAATGGTAAATATGTTGATATTTAAGTGTATTTTATGTAAAATAGATATGATATATATGATTTACTATTATGCTTTGAAGATAAAAAATCAAGCCATGCTATTTCTCATGACTTTTGCTGGCAGAAAGGAGCCATGAATGCCCCAAATTATAGAGAATTTTTTTGAAAATATCTTATTTAGATATGAAAGTTGTTCCTGTGACTGTGTGGAAGATATCGAACATATCACTCCTGGCAAAGAACCAGTGCACAGCTATAAACTGCAAGCGCTCCCAAATGAAAAGAAGCTATTTGGATATGCCGCAAAGAAAGGCTTGGTTCGTATTGCCATCAACGGTACAATTGAAGATGCCAATGTTCTCGGAACACTGATTGCTTTGCCAAATAAGCCACAGTGGGAACTCACCAATTTCCTGAAAAACAATGGCTTTCTGTTTCCGGTGAACACAGAAACCTATGAAGCATTTGATGAAACATCCTTATATGGTATCATTGATCGTCTCAGAATGACTGTTGAACTGATGACTGCCGCCAATGAGGTAAGAAAAGATTACCAGAAAATATTGAAGTTAACTCTTTCACTACTGTTTGCACCGGACGTGACATTAAAAACCGATTCTATGTCAAAGAAATACCATAGCTGCCACCATTCCTACATTGATCTCCTTAAGAATCCTCCTGTACAGCTGTCACAGGAACACCGCGAACAGGAATTCAACGGAAATATCTTTACTGTTATAGATTCTATCCATAGTAACTCACAGTTGATTGTGTCGGAATACAACGATATCATCGGTGGATACTCTTCTGTTCCCGGTTTCGATGATCACATTTTTAAGAATATCACCCTAATGTATATGAACGGGAATGATAGCGGAACAAACCGCCTGATTACCGAATTTCTGTTTCATTACTTCCATGATGTAGGAATGCTTAATTTCAGCAATGACTTTTCATATTATGCAGAACCCAATATGGCAAACTTCACGCCCGAAATGAAAGATGCCCTGATTAAAATTGCCAAGTTCATTATTGGAGAGGAAATTAATGCCAATCTGGACGGTATCCATCCTGTATATGATTCAAAAACAATGACTCCATCATGGAAAGTGGATTCTTTACTATGTGCCGCATATTTTTCCATTTTCTATCTCAAGCCTGACCTTGAACTATACCGTCCTTGTGATAATCCGCGATGCGGTAGATACTTCCTTGTAAAAACCACTTCCACAAGGAACCGATTCTGTAGCCAAGAATGCTGTAACCGAGTGACACAGGACAGATACCGCAAACGAAAAAGAGAAAAAGAAGAAAACAAATAAAAAGACCACTGACTATAATGCAAAAGTGCATCATAGTCAATGATCTTTCTTATTCATTTTCTGTCCCGTAAGGAATAGATGTTTCGGCAACCCTGGATAATTTCGGCTCTGGTCGTGTATAGGTAACAGGCTCCGGCAGATACGTAGCAGGTTCTTCACCCGTTGTGGTTATTGCAACTCGTTCTAGTACTGTCTCGATACACTTAGCAAGCGCGACTTTTTCTTTGATTGGTTTACCGGAATAATGATACATCAAATACCTCGTATCCATTACAACGCCTTGAATGCGTTCGTAGTACTTCCGATTATATCGCCAATCACCGATTGCTTCACCAATGTTTCCAACGAAGGACGTCAGTTTGAACGGATTATCAGCCATGTTATACGGCATAATAAAAGCATTGAACAAGGAACCTGTATCCACGCCTTTGTATTTCTCAAGGTACTCGCCATATGTAATCTGCTTGTTAATGGACGAGCCATTCGGCAAGTGATCTGGTATTCCTGTTCTGCCATACTTATAGCACTTGGCATCCAAAATGTAGTATTTACCGTTGTAAATCATAATTGTATCCGGCATAAGTGGATGCTTTTCTTTGTACTTGCCGTAGTCAAGCAACCATCTGGATCTTGGGAAGTGTTTCTCCTTGTCCCACTCACCGAATGCACGATCAATCAGTTTTTCCCATACATGATCGAAATCGTCCGTACCAAAGTAAAATTGCTTATCGGATGTCTTTTCATCTATGTACTCAAGCATATCCTTCATGCCTTGGAACAACGACTTTTTCTTATCATCGTTGGTCGCATATAATTTGGCCCGGACAATTGCAATCGAGGTTTTAACATCCGGATGGGGACCTGGGTCTTCTGGCATATACGGAACATATAACCAGCCTAAACGCTTAAATGCTTCATATACGCAGAAACGATTGATCTGTGTGATTAGCTTTGTGTCGTTCGGAGTCGATGATCTCACTTCAAACTGGGTAAAAATAAAAGAACTGATACCATTCTTATTCTGAACAAGCGGCATCTGTTTTCTTGCAGTTCTTGCCCAATCCTGCTTACCTGTAGGAGCAGTCTTATAGGTCTGCTCTGTTTCCACATAATATTTACCGCCAATAGCAAAATAGTATTCTATAACGCTGGTATAGGCATTAATAGGAAAATCAACAGACTGCGGTGCTGCAAACTTATTTACAGCAAGCAAACGGTCGTCCCTCGTTGTAAATTCGGAAAGCACTTGAATAAGGTGTTTAATATCTGTGCGAATTGCAGCATCTGTTTCCGGCAGTTGATAACCTATGGGAAAATAGACCATAGCATCATCAGAATCTGCCTTAATTCCCACAAAACGGTCTCCATCCTCATTTGTGTTCACATGGCAATGACTTTTTATATCAAATTGTAAAACAGACTGTAATGCCTGATCGAAATTCATCATAAATCACCGCCTTACCGCTCAGAATTGACAAATGCGCTTCTCACATTTTCCTTAAACATCTTGAATCTATCAAGCTTGGTTGCATACATGAACGCACGAATAACCTGTTCAAGACTCTGGTAATTGGTCGTTTCAAAAACAATCTCGCGATTAAATTTGAAGGCATCATCCCACAGATACTTAATGACCTTTTCCGGGAATCTACGATTCTGCTTCATAGCATCACGAATTCGATCCAAGTGTACCTTCTCATCCTTGGAGATATTGCCAACCATTTCTTTCTTCCTTAGTGTGTCGTATTCTCCATCGCTCAAGTCACCCATTTCATCATTGAACTGAAGATCTTTGAGATGAACAAAATAAGCACCCAGACGCTTATCCTCAGCAGAGGACATTCTCGCACTGTTGCCGATGACTATTCTATTAATCTCCGTGCAGAAATTTCTCCATGTAATAGTAGTATCCAGAATCACTGCATCAGCCAATTTCGGATCGACATTATCAAAGTTATTTTCAATCAGTCGCATATCCCATCTACGCTGAAATGCAGTATCCAATGTAAAGACATTTTGGTCAGATGTGTTCATTGTTCCAATGATAGAAAGATTTGAAGGAATTCTTACTTTTGTAGTTTTCCTACCTTCTCCATACATCTCTCTTGCAATATTCATATTTGTGATGCCGTATTCACTGCTTCCAATTGGAAAACCATCATTATCAATATCATGGATATCACCCTTTCTATCGAGCAGCTGAAATACTTCACCAAAAATAGCTGGAGCATTACCACGGTTAATTTCCTCGATAATTAGAATATACTTTTCCGTAGGATGATTATATGCCTCACGCAAGATGTTGGTAAATGGTCCCGGAGTGAACCTATAGCTTACCTGACCACCCTCATCAACGGCAGGTAAAATCTGACCAACAAAGTCAGCGTAAGTGTAATCCGGATGAAATACCAGTCGTTCAACTTTTGTTCCCGGCTTGCAATACTCATGTTCGATTGTCCAACTCTTACCCGATCCCGGAACACCGTAAAGTAATATATTTTCACCATTGGTTTCCCTTTCAGCCTCGTTCGGGAGTTCAATTTCAGCTTCATCGGTATCTGACTGATTATCTCCGACCAAAGAACTTGCTTGACCTTGAAGCATATTGATTTCTACCACCTTCGCAAAATCATCATTGATTGCAAAGCACCCCTCATTTTCGTATGGCACATCAACTTTGTCAAGAACTTTCCATAGAACCAATCGCGTCAAAATTCTGTCACTCTTTTTGGGCGCATGAGTTTCTTCGTTTTCACGCACTGCAATCAGACGGTCTCTTATCTGGAGATATTGCGTATCATAAAGATACTCGGAAGAATTTATAAAACAAGCCCATTCCGCTTTTGTAATATATCCTTCAAGTTTAGGTTCTGATAGCAGTTTGAAGAGAATCAAATATGGCCTAAGATTCCTTCCAAAACGCTCCTGCTTTACATTAATATGAACCAGGATGTCAAAAAGAAGTTGGTTCTTTTCGTCCAAGCTCAAGTTGTCATGCAGTGACAACTTAACTTTTTCGCCATCTGTAGGCTCTTCTACCAATGTAAAGGCATCTAAAAATGTGTAACCTATGTCTGAAACCTCAAATGTTGTACATTCAGAATCAATATACCGAATGAACTTCATTTCTCTCAAAGTCAATTCTGCATGCGTATCCCTCTTATCCTCGGACCATTCACCACCACGCTCCTGAGCAATTCTTGCTCTTGCAGCCGGAAAAATAGTATCTTTGCCATCGGCCGAAGTCATAGGCTGATTCTTTCTCACTACCTCAAGAAGATAATAGATGTATTCAAGACTAGTAAAGCTGGTCTGCAAAATTGTTTTATTATATTCTTTTGTGCCGCCTGCCATTTTTATACCTCCCATATCTTTATATGATCTGTAACAATAATTTTTTTATCAATAACGGTGGGATACCTTCACCTATTACAGTGCGAATCAAGTTGTCGGTAGCCCATTGGGGAATATCCCAATCCTTTGGAAGACTCGATACAATCATCAACTCATAAATGGTGAGAACACGTGGATTAGTATACATCATATCCCCATTCTCATCCTTCTTCCACGGAGAACCTGGATGGACATTATTCTGAGAACCGATTCTAAAGTTATATGTCGTGATTGTTGAACTAGGCTTATTCCAAAACATTCTGTGATATGCAGTATCATATCCTTTGACTCGTTCTCCGTTGGTTTTCTTTGGGTAATGCACAGGATTATCGTATGCCGTGTTTCCTGTAGGGGTATATAACATACATTCAACATTTCTCCACACATGAGTCATTGGTTGATGCCATTTGTTAAATGCCAATGCTTCCGGAGTATTTGGGGGGAGAACATTACGATACTCCTTTTCTTTTATATTCGGCCATAAATCTGGAATTCCAGCAAACGCTTCCTCAAGTGTAACGATATGTTTTTCTTTTTTGGGGAAAACCCAATTAATTCCAGTTGCTTTATCTGCACATAGAAAAATTGCTCGGCGTCTCATTTGAGGAACCCCATAATCCATGGTGTCCAAAACTTTTTCTGCATTTATATTATAAAATGCTCCTATCCGTTTCTCAATATACTCAGGAATAGTGATCTCTGTCCCCTCATAGTTGATTGGAGTGGTTAGTTGCTGTGGAACATTTTCAATCAAGACATAAGTTGGCCTCAAATCCAAGATTGCATCAATCGCATACTTAACTAAACTGTTGCGCTCATCATAAGGATTCATTTCCCCTGCGATACTCATCCCCTGACAAGGTGGTGTTGCAATAAGAAAATCTACTGGTCCTTTCTTAGCTTCAGTAATAATTTGACTATAGATTTTTGCATCAGTTATGTCACCAACAATCATATTGGTCTTTGGATACAAGTGTCGATAGAACTCGGCACGTTGCGGAACTAATTCGTTTGCAACAGCAACATGAATGTCTAAATCAGCGAAATATGTCTCAGCAATACCAACATTTGAGAATAAAGATACTGCTCTTAACATAGTTCGTCCCTCTCTTTCAGATGTAATTGAGCTACGAGCACCTTTACCAATAATGGTGGGATACCTTCGCCTATTACCTGCCTGATTAGTTTCGGAGTTGCCCAATCTGGAATTGCCCAATCATCTGGTAAGGTCATTACACGCATCAATTCAAAAATTGTTAAAACTCTTGGATCAGAGTATATTCCTTTTTGATCAGTCGGTCGGCCTGGATGAACATTCTGAAAGGATGAAATAGTATGGTTATAAGCAGTAATTGTCGGCGCTGGGCGATCCCATTCCATACGCATATATGTTCTCAATGCGCCACCAACCATAGTGCCATCTTTCTTCTTAGGAAAATATACGCTATTTTTTCGTGCACTTTGACCTTCTGGAGTATGCATCATCACTTCAATATTTCGCCAAACATGTTCTCTCGGACAATGCCATTTCGACACTGCTAACCCCGTAGCTTTTTTCTTCTCATAATCTGGAAATACATCTCTATGCTCTGGTTCCTTAACTAATGGATCTAAAGAAGGTAGATCTCCGATGACATCACGTAAAGTGACAAATTTTTCGTTTTTTTCTGGAAAATCCCACTTAATACCTGTTGTCTTTTTCGCCAATAAGAAAATTGCTCTCTTTCTTTGCTGTGGAACACCGTAAAACTTCGAATCAATTACAGGATTTTCATTAAAGTAATAAATGCCACCAAGTCTTTTTTTCAAATACTCTGGAATAAGAATCATTTTTCCTTCATATTCAATCTTTGTTTTCAACTGCTGCATTACATTCTCAATGAAAACAAAATCTGGCTGAATTCGAAGAATCATGTCTACAGCACTGGTAATAAGACCATTACGAATATCTTTCGGATCTTTTTTACCCGCTGGACTCATACCCTGACAAGGCGGTGTCGCAATGATAAAATTAACATTTCGTCTTACGGATTCTTCATAAACTCTTTCAAAAACAGCTGAATTCAGAATATCTCCACAAATCATATTGCACTTTGGATAAACATCCTGATAAAAGCGTGCTCTTTCTTCAAGTACCTCATTGGCAACAACAATATCAATACCCACCTCAGAAAGATAGGTTTCTGCTATTCCAACATTCGCAAACATTGATAGTCCATTCATATCATTTTTCTCCATTCTCGTCCTGATATTGAAGTAAATCTGATATATTGCATTTTAAGACAGCACATATCCTATCTAACGTATCCAAATCAATTTTACGGACTTTTTCATTATACATATCGCCAATAGTGTTAGGACGAACATTTGCCAGTTCGGCAAGTTTCTTTCGTGTCATTTTTTTTCTTCCCAAAACCTCTGACAACTTAATTCGTATCATCTTTGCCTCCATTAAATAACTCTATTCGTTATTTATTATATAATGTTTGATATTAAATAACAGACATATGATAACACAAACAAATTAATTTATCAATAGTTTCAAAAAGCAAAAGTAGTTGAAAGCAGTATTTCTTATTTACTCCATTTTTCACGCAAGCAACAATGCGATGAAATGCATGCTGAACCAGTCACATTTACTCAACACATTCCGTTACCGTTCCAGATACTGCTAACTTCATCGTTCTTTCTTAAATAGAATTTGGCCTACAAATGTCCTTTTACAAGAGTATTTGAAACACCAAACTCTAATCTGTATTCTCAACCCTCGCCAAACAGAGCAGTTAATTTGTTCCCAAGCCAACAAAAAATGGATTTCCACTATCCGGCATTTGAGTGCCTGGATAGTAGAAATCCATTTATATTTTGGTGCTTTTGCTCTTTATTTGCTTACTCTTGACATCAATACTACCGTCTCCACATGCCCTGACATTCCAAACATGTCGACAGTTCTAACGCGTTTTAGCTCATATCCGTTCTCCCCGAGATACTTCACATCTCTCGCCAACGTCGAGGAATCACAGCTCACATAAATGACTTTCTCTGGTGCCATCTTTACGATCGTCTCAAGGCAGAGCTCATCACAGCCTTTTCTTGGCGGGTCGACCACGATCACGTCGGCTTTGATGTGATTCTTTTCGTACTGTTCCGGAAGAACCTCCTCGGCTTTTCCGACGAAGAATTCTACATTATCGAGACCGTTGCGCTTCGCATTCTCTCTGGCATCCTCGATCGCTGCCGGAATGATCTCGACACCGCAGACTTTTCCGGCTTTCCGGGCGAGGAAAGAAGAGATGGTTCCGATTCCACAGTAGAGATCCCAGACGGTCTCACCGCCGTTTAAATCAGCGAATTCCAGAGCGGTTCCGTAGAGACGTTCGGTCTGGACCGGGTTTACCTGATAGAACGATAACGGAGAGATCCGATATTCGACGTTTCCGATCTTATCCGTGATATAACCCGGCCCGTAGAGATTTTTGATCTCGGTTCCCAGGATCACGTTTGTCTTTTCCATATTGAAGGACAGGGAGATACTGTCTGCGCCGGTTTCGTGCAACCGCTCGATGAACTCCTTCTCGTGAGGAAGCTTCTTTCCGTTGATCACGAGACATACCATGTGCTCGCCGCTGGCGAAACCTTTTCTTAAGAGAACATGGCGCACAAGTCCCTTGTGGTTTGCCTCATCATAAGGTTCCACACCAAAATCTTCCATGAATTTTAACACTGCCGCCAGATAATCCTTATTTTCCGCACATCCAAGCAGGCAGTCCAGCTCCGGTACCGGGATCAGGGAGTGGGTCCGTCCGGCAAAGAATCCCGCCGTCGGTTTTCCGTCTTTTCCGCGGCCGATCGGGTACTGCGCCTTGTTTCTGTATCTCCACGGGTCTTCCATTCCAATGATCGGTTCCATGACGACCGCGTCCGGCACTCCCGCTGCCTGTTCCGCCTCTTCCGGCAGGAACAGGTTTTCCATGCCGCCGATGCGTTTTAAGTGATTGTATACTTTCTTTTCCTTGAATTTTAACTGCTCTTTATAGTCCAGTTCCTGAAGCTGGCATCCGCCGCAGGCTCTCGCCACCGGACATTTCGCCTCCACGCGGCCTTTTGCCGGGGTGATGACGCGCACAAGACGGGCAAAGCCGTAATTTTTTTTCATTTTCATGGCTGACGCCTCGATCGTATCCCCGATCAGGGCATCCTTCACGAACCAGATATATCCGTCCACGCGGCCGATACCTGCACCGTCCTCTCCCATATCCTCGATGGTCACTGTAAATTTATCGTTCTTCTTGATTTCCATAATTCGTTCCTTCTATATAAATATTGTGATTTTCTAAGTTTTCTTAAGTATACAGGAATTCCTCTCGCATTTGCAACCCCTCAACACATAAACAGAACGAAAAAACCGACTTTCCATGCCCGCAGAGAATCTGTGGAACCGGAAAGCCGGTCTCTATTCATCAAATATATAATTTACACATTATGTAAACCGCAATTTATTCTCTCGCCTCAGAACCTGCCTTCTTGTTTAACAGCTCCTTACCGGATGTGACAACGATGATCACACCGAGAACCATAAGAAGAATCGCAACGATCAGCTGAAGTCCTTCAACCATAAATACTGCGGTACCTGCGCTGAATGCGTTTACAAGAGCAAGCGTTCTCTGAACCAGTGCTGTGAAGGTTACGCAGAGCATGATCACGCACGGTACGATCAGAGTCTTGTTCTGTCTGCCTGTTACCTTTAAGAATACGCAGAGTGTGATCAGAACAAGTGCACTTAACAGCTGGTTTGCGCTTCCGAATAACGGCCAGATGTTGGAGTAACCGACTCTTGTAAGGATATAGCCGAATGCAAGTGTAATGATCGTGGATACATATTTGTTGCAGAGGAATTTTCTCCAACCCTCCGCATTCTCCATATCGTCTACGGAGAAAAGCTCCTGGAAGGACATACGTCCGATACGTGCTACTGCATCAAGGCTTGTAAGAGCAAGAGCGGATACACACATGGTCATGAAGCACTGTGCAACATAGATCGGAAGACCGAACATCTCAAGAAGTCCAGCAACGCCGGAGGAGAAGATCTGGAACGGAGTTCCTACTGCTGCGGTACCGTCAGCGGCTGCGGCGGCGCCTGCTACACAGAGTGCAAGTACGGCTAAGAGGCTCTCGAGAACCATTGCGCCGTAACCAACTTTTAACATATCTTTCTCGTTCTCAACGGTCTTGGAGGAAGTACCGGAGGAAACGAGGCTGTGGAAACCGGAAACGGCTCCGCAGGCTACGGTTACGAAAAGGATCGGGAACATGTTTCCGAGCTTCTCATTTGTGAAGCCTGTGTACATCGGAAGGTTCATGTTCGGATGCGCAACAACAATACCGACAACAGCGCCGAGGATCATTCCTGCAAACATGAATGTTGTCATGTAGTCACGCGGCTGCTTTAAGAGCCACATCGGAAGAACAGATGCAAAGAAGATATACGCAAATGTGAATCCTGTCCATGCGTCCTTACCGCCGATTAACGGAAATGCCATACCGATTGCAAGAGATGCAACCGTGCATGCAAGTCCTACGAAGAACTCGCTCTTGCCCTCAAGGTTGAGCTTCTTCTGAAGGACACCGAAAACCATCGCAAATACGATAAATGCAATGGAAATGGAGCCTGCGGCGCCGTTTGTCTGAGCCGCTGCTGCCAGCTCTGTAACGCCATCCTTAACCGTATAAGCATTGAATGTGCCTGCAACCATGTCAGCAAAGGCTGCGATAACAATCAAGGTAAATAACCAACAGAAGATCAGGAATAACCGCTTACCTGTCTTGCCGATGTACTTTTCGATCAGAAGTCCCATGGACTTACCTTCGTTCTTTACGCTTGCGTAAAGAGCGCCGAAGTCTGTGACAGCTCCGAAGAAGATACCGCCGACAAGGATCCAGAGAAGAACCGGAACCCAGCCGAATGCAGCCGCCTGGATAGCGCCCGTTACAGGGCCGGCACCTGCGATAGAGGAAAACTGGTGTGAGAAAACGATCCAGCCGTTTGTAGGTACATAATCCTGTCCATCTTCATGTGTATAGGCAGGTGTCTTTGCCTTCGGGTCGATACCCCAGGTCTTTGCCAGCCAGCGTCCGTATACCATATATCCGCATAACAGACACACAGCTGAGATGAGAACGATTACTAATGTGTTCATGTCATTTCGCTCCTTTGTAAATTCATTTCGTCATACCGGAATGTCGCGAATTCCGGTCCCTGTAGTCCATCCATATTCAAACGATCCTGAAAATACGGCAGGAATTGCTGTGGAATATACGTATAAAGCAAAAAATCCTTCGTCTCCATAGGGATCGCTCCCTTAGAAGACGAAGGATCTAACATTCTCCGCGTTACCACTTCTGTTGCCGGAAAACCGGCCTCTCAGTCCCATCCTCCTCAAGTATCTGCTGTACTCTCAGATGAATCGGTCCCCTTTTAACGGTGAGGTTTCCGTCCGGAATTACTAAAATGAGCTGTTCATCCCGGCTGCTTCCAGGTGATAACCTTCTAATTTCTTATCTGCCTCGCACCGACCGGCAGTTCTCTGAATAAGATCCTGTTAGAAAGTCCTGTCCCGTTCATCGCATTTGAATATGAACAACACTCATTTTAGTCACAAAAGTGATTTTGTCAACCGTTATTTTTTGATCTTTGCGGTTTCTTATCAGTGCAAAGCGCACATATATCTTTTTCACGCGGACATTTCGTGTCATCTGTCTTTCTATGACAAATTATTATCAAAATTATGCACGATTTATGATCCGCCGCGGGTCAATTTTTCTACATACTAGTTTTCACTCGTCCGGCGGACATTCGTCTCCATGAAGCGGTTGTAGCCGAGCCAGCCCATGTTGTCCCCGGCACCTCTTAAGATCTCTGTCATGGTCTCCATTTTCGCGTCCGCGTTGTCCGCAAGATTTAATGCCATCGCCTCGATCAGGGCTGGTTTCTTCGGGGAACCGTACTCAAGCTCACCGTGATGTGCAAGAATGCAGTGGATCAGCTCACTCTCCAGCTTTTTCGGAAATCCCGTCATCGTGTCGATCCGCTCTTTTACCATCTGGGAGCCGATGATAATGTGACCGAGAAGCTGTCCGTCATCTGTGTAGTCATTCTCCGGGAACGCGGAAAGTTCTTTTGTCTTTCCGATATCATGGAACATCGCTGCCGTCAAGAGCAGGTCGCGGTTCAGCACCGGGTACTGTTTACTGAAGTAATCGCACATTTTTACAACACTTAAGGTATGTTCTAAAAGTCCGCCGACGAAGCCGTGATGAACACTCTTTGCCGCGGAATGGAAGGAGAACGCCTTCATGAACGCCGGGTCGTTGAAATAGCCGGATGCCAGCTTTCTTAAGTACTCGTTCTTGATGGTTGTGATGTACTGGGTGAGCTCATGCTGCATCGTCGGGATGTTCTTTGTGGTCACCGGGAGATAATCTGCCGGATGGTACTCGCCCTCATCCGCCTTGCGGATCCGTTTTACATTTAACTGGTTTTGTCCCTGGAACAGAGTCACGTCCGCGTCAACATACACGTAATCCAGTGCGCAAAACTCGTTGATTCCCGGAGAGTTTAACTCCCAGATCTTCGCGTCAACAGTTCCTGTTTTATCCTGCAGTACAAGAGAACCGTACTCTTTTCCATTCTTTGTGAGCGCGATCTGTTTTGTCTTGCACAGGTATACATCCGAAATGTGGTTTCCTTCCCGGAATGTTTCAATAAATCTCATAATCTCTCCTTCTATTCATTGCGTCGACAGACGTTTTCTGTCTTTACATCTAGCGTTTCAGTTTTAAGGCTGAAACGTTATTATTGGACTAGATAACTGTTCAGTAAGTCTGAGCAGTTACAAGCCAGGCAGTAATAACTACCTGGCTCCAATCGTCACTTGATACTCTATCTCTTTATATTCATCAATAGACTTCCGTTTTACCGTAACTTTTACAGAATCTCCGGTCTTCGTGTCCTCCAGCCGGTTCTGGAAGTCCCGGATCGTCTGGATCTCCGTGTCCCTGATCTTTGTCAGGATATCACCGTTCTGGATCCCCACGTTGTAGGCAGGTCCATCTGCAATGGAATCTGTTATATATACTCCGCTGGGGATTCCGCTCTCCATCATCACGGAGGTCACATCCTGTCCCCGGATTCCGAAATACGGGGCGGACTGTCCGTTTGTGAGCTTCTGGAGCACGCCCTTGTACTCCGAGATCGGTATCGCCATCGTCTTATCTTCCGTCTGTCCATTATCACCGGACTGATAAGTGTCGGTTGCCCAGCCCACCAGCTGGCCGGAAAGATTTAAGAGGAATGTTCCCTCGTCTGCATGGCTCTCAAACTCGGTATACAGGATACGCGTCTGACCATCCACTGCCTGGACTCCCTTTGCCACATAGGCAATCAGCCCCTGCTTGACGGAATGGACATGTCCGGAGGGACTTCCCACCGCGAGGACCATGTCCCCGGTAC
>ERZ894223.1747-NODE-1747-length-13143-cov-7.433374_pt1 | contig 13143 bp, 10 predicted proteins | sample MGYA00380293_ERZ894223 | MGnify/ENA primary metagenome ERZ894223 (study PRJEB32331, sample SAMN06328445) | human gut metagenome | biome: human gut microbiome; feature: stool | host: Homo sapiens | collected 2014-11-05 ...
GTCTCCACCTTATCGACTGCCTCCCACGGAAGGTTCAGATCGGCGCGTCCGAAATGTCCGTATGCCGCTGTCTGACGATAAATCGGTCTTCTTAAATCCAGCATTTTGATGATTCCGGCCGGACGGAGATCGAAGTTTTCACGAACGATTTCTACCAGTTTCTCGTCAGAAAGCTTTCCGGTTCCGAAGGTGTCTACCATAACCGATGTCGGCTGGGCAACACCGATCGCATAAGAAAGCTGAATCTCGCATTTTTCTGCAAGACCTGCAGCAACAATGTTCTTTGCCACATAACGTGCCGCGTAAGCCGCGGAGCGGTCTACCTTGGTGCAGTCCTTACCGGAAAAAGCGCCGCCGCCGTGACGTGCATATCCGCCGTAGGTGTCTACGATAATCTTACGTCCAGTCAGACCTGCATCTCCGTGCGGTCCGCCGATAACAAAACGTCCGGTCGGGTTGATGAAGAACTTTGTCTGTGCATCTACCAGTTCCTTCGGCAGGATCGGATCAAACACGTATTTCTTGATATCCTCATGGATCTGCTCCTGTGTAACATCATCATCATGCTGTGTGGACAGTACGACAGCTTCCAGACGAAGCGGCTTTCCATTCTCATCATACTCAACGGAAACCTGTGTCTTTCCGTCCGGTCTCAGATAGGAAAGTGTGCCGTCCTTGCGCACCCTGGTCAGCTGTAATGCCAGCTTGTGTGCGAGAGAAATCGGATACGGCATAAGCTCCGGTGTCTCGTTTGTCGCATAACCGAACATCATACCCTGATCTCCTGCACCGGTATCCAGTTCATCCTTTAACCCGCCCTCTTTTGCCTCGAGTGCCTTGTCTACACCCATGGCAATATCCGGTGACTGCTGATCGAGCGCTACCATAACTGCACATGTATTTCCGTCAAATCCGGTCTTCGCATCGTTGTAACCGATCTCGTTGACTGTCTGTCTCACGATCGCCGGAATATCCAGCTTTGCCTTTGTGGTAATCTCTCCGGTTACCAGTACAAATCCGGTACAGCTTGCCGTCTCACAAGCCACACGGCTCATTGGATCCTCTGCCATGCACGCATCCAGAATCGCATCAGAAATTGCATCGCAGACTTTGTCCGGATGTCCTTCTGTCACAGACTCAGATGTAAATAATCTCTTTTCCATTCCTTATTACTCCCTTTCTCATCATGTAAAATGACACAAAAAAACCACTTGCGAAAAACAAGTGGAAGTGACGTATAGATAATCAAATCCTCTTATTGTTCGAACTATCGCGGATATCGCTTCTGACAGCGCTCATCCATAACAGTATTTGCTCGCTCAGGTTGGCACCTTCCGTAGAGGGGTTGCCGTGACTTCACAGATCCTATGTATCTCCATCACTCTGAATAAGAAAATTTACACACAATATTGAATTTTCAAATCTACGTCTGATACGTTACACCCCTTTCTCCGCTATGTCAAGCTTTTTATTGACTTTCTTTTTTCAAACTTCTATACTGAAAGTAGTTGTAGTAAATATAGGTAGAAGGGGTAAGCAAATGAAAGAATTGGCACTGTACAATTTAAAAGAGGGCATGGTTCTTGCAAAAGACATCACTACCCCCAGCGGACAGGTGGTTCTTGAAAAAGGGAAAGAACTTACGAAGCAGTCGATCCTGCGCCTTTCCTTTTATAATATCAAGTCGGCCTGCATTGTGGACGGGGAAGAAAAGCAGGCGGCTCCCAAGTCCTATTCGCAGAAAATCAAGACTTCGCAGAAGTTTCAGTCTTTCCAGGTGGATCACACGATCGTGCTCAGTCAGATCCGTGTCAGCTTTGAGGGCTACGTGAACGAGGGCAAGCCGTTAGACACAGCAGCGCTCCTGTCGAAGGTCGTCGAATTGTTCCAGTCCTGCAAGACTTCTCTGGAATTGTTTAATATGTTACATAACATGCATTCCTCAGACGACAGCGTCTATGTACATTCCCTGAATGTCTCGCTGATCTGCCGGCAGATCGGAAAATGGATCAAGGCAGACGACGCCACTTTAGACATGCTGACGCTCGCCGGACTGCTTCACGACATCGGCAAGCTCAAGATTCCAACAGAGCTTCTCAACAAACCGGGCAAATACACCGACGAAGAGTTCGCGCAGGTCAGGCTGCACACCCAGTACGGTTACGAACTGTTAAAGCCGCTTCCGCTGGATGCACACATCAAGCTCGCCGCACTCTCTCATCATGAGCGCTGTGACGGCACCGGTTATCCAAACGGTCTTACGACGAACGATATTGATCCTTATGCACGCGTTGTTGCGATCGCGGATGTTTATGATGCCATGACGACCGCCCGCTCTTACCGTGCTCCCCTGTGCGCTTTTCAGGTTATCGCCAACTTTGAGCGCGACGGTCTGCAGAAATACGATACCAAATGTGTTCTCGCATTCCTCAACCGGATCGCCGGCACCTACCAGAACCACCGCATCCTCTTAAGTGATGGTCGTAGTGCCAACATTGTCATGCTCAACGACAAGCAGCTTTCCAGACCGATCGTGCAGTTGGACGACGGTTCCTGTATTGATCTGTCAACTGCGGGCGATCTGCATATTCAGGCGGTTCTCTAAACCGGCAATGTCGTGTCCAAAAGCATCCGGCGCCTGCGATAGCCGGCAGAAGATAAGCTGTAGGCTGGGAAGTTAGCGAAACGCATCGTTCCAAATGCAACCGGCAGCGACGATTCTGATCGTAAAATCCGGTATTTCTAACCATGCCGCGTCCGGCATCCTGGATGAGCTGTGTCTTTCCAAGTTTGGAACATTCCACGCGGCGTGTCCGCAACCTGCAGACAATTTTAGGACTTCCTAGCAGCACGGCTAGTGCTGCTAGGAAGTCCGCCCATTGTCTGCGAGTTGCCGGACACACTCCGGGGACTGTCCAAACGTGGAAAGACACAGCATTCGATGCCGGACGCGGCACGGAAGAACTACCTGGATTTTACTCCAAAGAATTCGCCGTTGCCGGTTACATTGGAACGTTATGGTTCCCTCATTTTTTGTCTACAGCTTATCTCCTGTACACTTTCCCGGTTGCTGGGGGCTTTCTAACACGGCTTTGCCGGTTTGGGAGTCATAACCGACACGAACTGCAGACGCCCGTCCATCCATTTTCCGATCACCCCGATCACCTTTCCCATCGTAAACGCCGCCAGAATCGTTCCGATTCCAAGTCCGTCGAGATGTCCCAGAAAGAAGATCGTCATGCCGGCGGTCACCGCCAGACAGATCACATCAAACGAGACCTTTATGTTGGAATACGCGGCGCCCGTAATGTCCGCCAGTTCCCTCGGGAACAGATCTGTCGGTATGATCGGCAGACCACAGCGGTTTGACAGTGCAATTCCGATGCAGATCAACAGATAGCTGATTGCAAAATAGAGAATACGGTTCGGAAGCGTAAGCGGCAGAAGATTGATCCACGCCTCATGCACATCCAAAAGTTCTCCGAACACAAATCCCACCACAAAGCTGAACAGATACTGCGGCACAAACCTTTTTCTTAAAATCATCAGGCTAAGCACCAGGACGCCCTGGAACAGGTATGTCCATGTGCCGAGCGAGATCCGCGTAAACACTTCCGAAAACGCGAACGGCACGCTCGAGATGGCAGAGATTCCCGCGCCGGAGTGCAGCATCAGCACCACCCCGAAGCTGTTAATCAGCACTGCAACAAGCAGTGCCAGTTCTCCTCTCATAGTATGTAACACTTTCTGTTGTATTTCCTGTGCTTCCATTGTTATCCTCCAAGTCTGTCTTCCGCGCTATCATGTCAAAAGAACGTTTTTTTATTTCATAGGAAGGTTCTGCTTTCTTGTATTAACGTTCCGCAGTATTTCCTATGAAATAAAAAATGTCTGCTGCGGGATCCCCTCCCGCAGCAGACCTGATGGTTCAAAACTTCCATTCTATGATACTTTCAGTGTAAACTTCTGTATTTCTTTTTCGTCGGAAACTTTCTCGATCAATGCCCCAAGCAGTGACAGCTTCTGATCAAATGCCTCGTAGCCGCGCTCAATGTAATAAATATCGTCCACAACAGTAATGCCCTCTGCGCCAAGTCCGGCAATCACAAGCGCCGCTCCGGCTCTTAAATCCGGCGCATTGACTCTGGCACCGGTGTACTGGTCCACACCGCTGATAATAGCGATGTTGCTCTCCACCTTGATGCTTGCACCCATGCGTGTCAATTCATCCACATACTTAAAACGGTTCTCGAAAATGCTCTCCGTCACGGTACTCGTTCCCTGGGCCACTCCCAGCACAACTGTCATCTGCGGCTGCATATCCGTCGGGAAACCCGGGTAAGGAAGTGTCGTCACCTGTGTATGACGCAGCGGCTTCGATGCCACCACGCGCACAGCGTCGTCGAACTCCTCCACCTCGCATCCAATCTCAAGCAGCTTTGCGCTGATCGCTTCCAGATGTTTCGGGATCACATTTTTCACGGTAACGTCACCCTTGGTCGCCGCTGCCGCCAGCATAAAGGTGCCTGCCTCGATCTGATCCGGAATAATCGAATACTCTGTCGCATGCAGCTTCTCCACTCCGACAATCCGGATCACGTCCGTACCGGCGCCGCGGATATTGGCTCCCATGCTGTTCAGGAAGTTGGCAACGTCAACCACATGCGGCTCCTTCGCCGCATTCTCGATAATTGTCTTGCCCTCTGCCATGGACGCCGCCATCATAATATTGATGGTTGCCCCGACAGACACCTTATCCAGATAAATGTGGGTGCCGGTTAACTTTTCTGCATAAGCCCGCACCAGACCATACTTGATATCCACCTCTGCGCCCAGAGCCCTAAAGCCCTTCATATGCAGATCGATCGGCCGTCCGCCGATGTTGCATCCGCCCGGAAGCGCCACTTCCGCCCGCTTATATTTGCCGAGCAGTGCGCCGATCAGATAATAAGATGCACGTATTTTTCGGATAAATTCATTGTCAACATTAAAATCCCGGATAAAAGATCCATTGATCCTTACCGTGTGAGCATCCAGCCGCTCTACCCGCGCTCCAATCTCCTCGATGGCATTGAGTAAAACGTTGGTATCTCTGACATTAGGTACATTTTCTATTGTAACGGTCTCATCCGTCATAACTGCAGCAGATAAAATCGCAAGCGCCGCATTCTTAGCGCCTCCGATTTCCACTTCTCCTACCAGCGGATTTCCACCTTTGATCACATACTGTTCCATATCACACCTCTATGAACGCTTTATACAAACACGTAATTATACTAGCGCTTACATGATTTTGTCAAGTAATTCTTAAGTTCTTCGTTCATCAACCATATAGTGTACATTATACCATAAATTTCATCCATTTGTACAGCATACAACTATTTCCAGTCTGTGTCCTCTTCCCATCAGTTGCTGATGTATTTGAGCGGATCCACTGCTGAACCGTTGATATAGATCTCAAAATGAACATGCGGTCCTGTAGAACGTCCCGTACTTCCACTTAACGCGATCGGCTCTCCCTGCTCAACATGCTGTCCAGCCTTCACCAGAAGCTTACTGTTGTGTGCATATCTCGTCAGTCTGCCATCCGCATGGCTGATGACCACGTTATTGCCGTAGCCGCCATTATAGGACGCAGAGATTACCGTTCCGGCACAGGATGCGTACACCGTCGTCCCGATCGGGCATGCCCAGTCAACGCCCTTGTGCATACGTCCCCAGCGTCTGCCGAATCCTGACGTATATCTTCCTCCGGAAATCGGTTTGATATAGGTCGGCGGAATGATGGTACCGCGCTCAATGACTGCCGCCTGTGACGCCACCATAACGTTCTGATGTATCATCTCGCGGCTTGTTTCCACACCGTTCTCATAGACCACAACGTCATTGCGCTCCCGGTGTCCCGTCGTTCCCTCCTGCTGTACAACCTCTTTTGTCGTATACCAGGAATCGTTGTCTATGATGATCGGCTCTTCCATGTAGTCCTCCTCATAGACCTCTCCTTTTGTTACCCGAAGCTGCAGATCCGGCTCCGGCACCGCAATGATGAGTTCCTGACCGTCCCTTATCATCGCATCCGCGCTGTCCAGCCCGTTTAACGCCACGATCGACGACACTGTCGTATCATGATCCATCGCAATCACGGAGAGACAGTCTCCGCTCTCCACTACATATATTTTATTCGATTCTTTCTCTTTTGTTACTTCGGCAACCTGTTCATCCACATCTGCAATCTGATCGGCATCGACATAGTTCTCGAACACATTCACCCGCTCCACAAATTCCATATCAAGGATGCCTGTCTCATACGTGGCTTTTGGATCTGCAAATGCCTCCTCCAGCGTACAGATCACATAGGCGCTGATTCCTGCCTGCGGCAGAGAAGCCTGTGTCTCCTCCGGCGCTTTTTCATCCGCTGCAGCCCCTGCGTCCCTTCTGGCAAGAGACGCTGTCAGAATTCCGCTCACATGGGAGCCCTGATCCGCAATGACCGCCCCGTATTCATCCGCCTCATCCGCAGAAGCCTTCACTTTTTCCAGAAAAGACTCCACCTCGTCCATCGTCGCAAAGTTGGCGCGGTATTCATCGATCGCCACTGTATAGACGCGCTGCTTTTCCTCTGCATTTTTCTCACTTAGTATGTTCTCTACGGCTTCTTTTAATTCATTCTCCGACAACAACTTCTGGAACGGTTTTCTACACTCCTCACTGCTCCATACGACTTCGCCGCTGATTCTCTCCCCGGTCTTTTGCGTCAGTTCCTGTCTCGCCTGACGGACGATGTCATCCATATCAGTGTTCTCTGGCGCATACCCGATGATGCGGTCATCCACGCGCACCTGCCGGTATGTCTGTCCGATTCCAATCTGCCCGGAAAGGCAAAAAAGGACTCCGCCGACCGCCAGGACTCCTACCGCAGCTGCCTGCCAGACTGCCTGTTTTGTAAACGTTTGTTTCTTCATTGAAAGCGTTCCTTCAATTCCATAATTTTCTCAATCGTCTGTTCCACGTTCAAATGATGTTCATCCACAATCACATCCGCATATTTCTCGTACAAAGGCACACGTTCTTCATAGAGATCATGAAGTGTCTGTCCGTCTCTTAAGACAACACCTCTCCCCTTGATGTCCGAGAGCCTGCGCTCTAATTCCCGGTACGGAAGTTTCAGATAAACCACCGTACCGATCCGGCCAAGATGTTCCATCGCTTCCGCTCCGTACACCACGCTCCCGCCGGTTGCAATAATGGCATGTTCCGCCTCGATCCCGCTGTTGATGCGGTTCTCCACCTTAAGGAATCCCTCCGGTCCGACTTCAGCGATAATCTCACGCAGAAGCTTTCCTTCCTTTTCCTGTATCACCAGATCGGCATCAATGAACTGGTATCCCATCACTTTTGCAAGAACCACGCCAACGGTACTCTTTCCGACACCGGGCATTCCAATCAGTATGATATTCTTTTTCATGTGTACCTTCCTTATTCACTGTGGCTGTTCCAATTTTTTCACAATCTCCGAAAATCCCATAAAATGGGACGCCTTTACCAGAATGGTATCCCCCGGTCTGCGGTACTCCAGCAGCGCCTCCTCCAGCGCCTCTTTGTCCGGTTCCGCATAGACCCTGGTCTCCGGCGCTACACGCCGCGCCTCCTCCGCAATCTCCCCTGCAAGTGTTCCGGTCACAAACAGCGCATCGATCTTCTTCCCCGCAAAGTGTGTGCCGACCATTCCGTGCAGCTTCTTTTCCTCACTGCCGAGTTCTCCCATATCGCCGAGCACGGCAATCTTTCGTCCCTTCGCCTGGGACAGCACGTCTATGGAAGCCATCATGGACACCGGATTCGCATTGTAGCAGTCGTCGATAATTGTGATGCCGTTTTTCCGGATCAGATTACTCCGCCCGCCAATCGTGTGCGCATGCTCAATTCCAAGCTTCATCTCCTCCGCATCAAGTCCCAGCCGTCTTGCCACGCAGACTGCTGCAAGCGCGTTGTATACATTGTGCTCACCAGCAATCGGGATCACCACCTCAAACTGCTGCTCCGGCGTGTGAATGACCGCCTTCGTTCCCTCAAGGCCGATCGCCTCCACATCGGTCGCGTACACTTCCTTTTCCGCGAGCCGTTTGCTGCCGGTCTCTGTCTCTGCCGTCTTTGCTTCCTGTCCGATTCCATAGAACACCGCCGGTCTGCCATTCACCATCTTTTTGTCACAGAGCTTATCGTCATCCCCGTTTAATACGGCGATCCCGTCCGGTGCCAGATGCTCAAAGCTCTCCGTCTTCGCCTTTAAAATGCCGTCTCTTGTGATGAGGTTCTCCAAATGACATAAGCCGATATTGGTAATGACGCAGATATCCGGCTGTGCCATCTCTGCAAGACGGTGCATCTCACCGAACTCAGAGATTCCCATCTCGAGCACCGCCACCTGATGTTCCTCCCGGATCTTAAAGATCGTCAGCGGAAGTCCAATCTCATTGTTCAGATTCCCCTCGGTCTTTAACACGCGGTATTTCTCGGAGAGCACCGACGCAATCATCTCTTTTGTGCTGGTCTTTCCAACGCTTCCTGTGATCCCCACGACTTTGATGTCGAGTGAGCGGCGGTAGAACGCCGCGATCTTCTTCATGGCTTCCTCCGTAGAGTCAACCAGAATATACGGTCCTGCCGGATGCTCGAGCCGCTGCTCGGAGAGCACGGCAAGCGCTCCCTTTTCAAAAACCGCCGGAATGAAATCATGTCCGTCGACGCGCGCTCCGCGGATGGGAATAAACAGATATCCCTCCCCGACCAGACGGCTGTCAATCACCGCCCCCTGAATCTCCTTTTTGCGGTCGCACTCTTCCCCGATGTATGTACCGCCGCACGCCTGCGCGATATGCTCCAATGTCATATTTTTCATAATGGCTCCCATTTCAGACTTCATTCTTAATTCTTGTACTTGCGCATGGAACTCTCGATCAGCTTCTCACAGAGCTGGTTGAAATCCACGCCGGTCACCTTTGCCTCCTGCGGCAGCAGACTGGTCGGCGTCATGCCCGGAAGTGTGTTCGCCTCCAGACAGAAAATGTGATCTTCCGCATCCAGAAGGAAGTCTGTGCGCGAGTAAGTGTTGAGTCCAAGCACCTCTGCCACCTTCTCTGCATAGCCCTGCATTTCCTTTGTAATCTGTTCGGACAGCTCCGCCGGGCAGGTCTCTACCGTACTTCCCGCTTTGTATTTGTTCTTATAATCATAGAAGCCTTCCACCGGCGCGATCTCGATGATCGGAAGCGCCTGAAAATCGATGACGCCGACAGAAAATTCTCTTCCTTTTACATATTCCTCAATGACCAGCTCATTCTCCCAGCGGAACGCCTCCTTTAATGCCTGCTCGTATTCTGCCTTGTCGTGCACGATCGATACGCCGATGCTTGATCCGCCGCTGCACGGCTTTACCACGCACGGGAAATGAATTCCACAGGTCTCGATCTTTGCCGCATCCTCGCCACGCTTTAAGGACGTGCCTCTCGGCGTCGGGATTCCATTCTCGAGGAACAGCTGCTTTGCCATTCCTTTGTTCATGGCAAGCGCACTGCCCAGATATCCGGTTCCTGTGTAGCGGATGCCAAACAGGTCAAACGCCGCCTGGATCTTACCGTTCTCTCCGTTCTCTCCATGAAGCGCCATAAACACGATGTCCGCCATCCGGCAAAGCTCGATGACATTCGGTCCGAAGAAATTATCCGACTGATCCTTTCTCTGCGCCTTTACTTTTTCCAGGTCCGGCGCGGTCTCCGGAATCGCCGCCACCTTGACGCTGACCGCCTCGGCTCTGTCAAAAATTCCGGTAAGATCTTCTTCCTTATCGCTATATCCCATAAAAACATCAAGTAAAATTACCTGATGTCCGTTCTCTCTGAGTGCTTTCGTAACCATCTCTCCTGTCTTGAAGGACACATCTCTCTCTGTGCTGAGCCCCCCTGCCAAAACAACTATCTTCATGGTATCCGTCTCTCCTTTTTCAAAACTTTTCTCGCTTTATAGTATACCTTTTTCGATCTGATGACAAGAATATTCCTTGTTTTTTCAAAGCTCTGCCCCTGCGCTGCGACCCCTTTCCTGCTTTTTATCTACGCTCTTCCGCTATACACTCACGTCTGCTGTATTCTGCCATCCCCAAAAGCCACAGAAAAACCTGCCTCGCAATGAGATCCCTCCCGTGAATCATACTGCCATAATGATAAATCATCTGCTCCGCTTCCAGCTTTCTTCCCACCGCAAGCGCGGTCAGAATCTGTTCCAATAATTCAATCCGTTCTCCCTCCAATGGGTACTGATATGCAATATAATCCATAAACCCCGGATAATTCTGCATCATATCCACCAATACATTTGTATGTCCGTAGCTTTTCCTACTTGAGCCCTTTTCTTTTGTTTCACACATGATTAACTTTTCTACCTCTCGCACACGCAGGGCGCGCTTAACTACAATTATAAGATACTTTAGTACTAACTGTACACCCCTTTGCACAAAAAATTTTACAGAAAGCGCCCTCTGTCAGCTCAAACTCCTTTTTTCTCCACAAAAAGAAGAGGGAGTGCCGCATCTGCAATACGGTTCTCCCTCTTCTTTCTGTAAATATATCAGTTCATTATGAGACAGCACATCTCAAACGCTCTTAATTCTCCGGCTCGATCAGTCCGTAGGTGTTGCCTTTTCTCTTATATACCACATTGACATCTTCCGTCTCTGCATTGATGAATACGAAGAAGTCATGTCCCAGCAGTTCCATCTGCACACATGCATCTTCTGGATACATCGGCTTCATGGAGAACTTCTTGGTACGGATGATCTTGATCTCCTCATCCTCGTCTGCGGCTCCATCCAGGAATTCCTGCTTAAATACAGCGGATGCATTCTGCTGCTTTGTCACCAGCTTGGTTCTGTATTTCTTAAGCTGACGCTCAATCACTTCCTCCACAAGATCAATGGATACATACATATCGTTGCTTACCTGCTCGGAGCGGATATAATTTCCTTTTGCCGGGATTGTAACCTCGGCTTTCTGTCTCTCCTTCTCCACGCTCAGCGTCACATATACATCGGTATCCGGTGTAAAATACTTCTCAAGCTTGTTCAGCTTGTCCTCCACTGCTGCCTTCAGCCCCTCTGTTAATTCGATGTTTCTTCCTGTAATCTTAATTCTCATGATGTCCAACCCCTTTGCCGTTTATTTGATACAAGATATATCATGGTTATATTATAACATATTTTGGCTTTATAGCAAGAAAATTTATGCATTTTTCATAATTTTTTCTGAAAATTCATCAACCAAGCGTCAGTGCGAGATAACCGTCGCCCGCAACCGGCAGATCTGCCATCGTCTCCGGCAGCCAGATCATGCCCCGCTCCCGTCCGTACGATGCTGCGCTGGTTCCCGTCTCTTCCATAAGCTGCGGAAGCACCTGTGAGAGAGCGTCGTCCGACAGCGTTGTCTCCAGTATCACGAGCTCTTTTTCCCGGATATCATACATCAGAATATCCCTGTCATCTTCCTGCTCATTTCTTGCGTTTTTGTCCTCACAGCTGACTGCCGCCGTACCGCCGCCGCAGCTTGCCGCGAGTTCCATCGCATAGGAAACCGCATCCACATCCCAGTGTACATACCCTTCCTTCGCGCACTTTTCATCCCGGATCCGTACATACTCCTCCGGTGTGACAGGCTCCATGCATGCAACCGGCTCCGTGTCCTTTACCTCGAGCGCCGTAATGTCACTGCCGCTCACATTTTTGTGTTCTCCCTGAAACGCATTCTTAAATCCCAGCTTCTCATAGTAACGGGTCAGCGATTCCTCCGCCGGCGACAGAATGAGCGGCACCTGATATTTTTCTTCCGCAAAACGCAGAATCTGTTCCGCAAGCTTCTGTCCCCGGTATTCCGGCAGTGTCGCAACCGCATACACATAGCGCGCGTCCACATACGCCCCGCTGCACAGGTACTGCACCGGCAGAAAACTTGCCATCGATACTGGTCTTCCATCCCGGAAAATCACAAGCATGTTCTCTCTCGTCATGCGGTGCTTCAGATAAAACTGAATATAATCTTCCTCGTCGCCAAAACATTTCTGCCAGATTTCCTGAATATACGGTGCATCCCGCTCGGGGTCCGCATAGACCACCCTGCTCTCCTCCAGTTCGTATTTTGGAAGGAGAATATCCGGATAATAGGAAAGCTTTGCCTTTCTAAGTCCGGGATCGCCGGTGTCCTCCTCGCGGTTGACATACGCATACCCCTCACATTCATGCAGGACAAACTGCTGGTTGATCATCGGATACGCTCCCTGAAGATCCGGATACGCCTTTTCAAAATGCACAACAAACGTCTCCGAATTCAGCCGCTCCCCGATTGAAAACGCGACGATCTGCCCGTCTCTCCGGAGCACTCCGCCGACAAGTCCAAGCTCCTGCATATGGTCGAACGCCTCATGGAGTACCGAGATCTCCTGGTTCATCTCCTCATTCCACTTTTCCTCGCGCATGTGAATCCACGTATACGTCATCGTGCGGCATTCTTCTACATTCTCAGCGGTCATCGGCTCATAAGACCAGTCTCCCGAATCTTTAAAGCGGGCAATGTGATTGCGCTTTCCGTGCAGTTTCTTGCCGGCAAGCGTCGCAAGCTTCTCTCTTGTATAGATATAGTCATAGTCGTTCCGGTCTCCCTCGATTAAGAATCTTCCCGGGAACCACTCGAGCATCTGCGCGCGGTCCTGCTCGCTGGCAGGCGCTATCAACAGCTGGATTCCCTCCTCATGGCAGATCGCAAGCAGCTCCTCCACCGCCGCTTTCTTGTCGCCGTTTCCGACCGGAAATGAAAAGCAGTGAATCTCTCCATCTATAAACCGAACTACCAGACAGCCGTGAAGCTCCGCCACTCTGACCTGATAGACATTTCTCCACATAAAATTATTTGCAAACGAGTATTCGCAGGCATTCCGGTCATCCTCCGCGAACTTCCGGTCCATCCATGCCTTATCCTGCAGTGTTATCTCGTGAAATACTGTTTCTTCTGGTTTCATAAATACCTCAATTCTAAATTTTTAAAAGGATCGAGTAGGAGGAATTTCTCTTAAATAAGAAATTCCGACCTCTCACACCACCGT
>ERZ894223.1757-NODE-1757-length-13034-cov-4.399337_pt1 | contig 13034 bp, 20 predicted proteins | sample MGYA00380293_ERZ894223 | MGnify/ENA primary metagenome ERZ894223 (study PRJEB32331, sample SAMN06328445) | human gut metagenome | biome: human gut microbiome; feature: stool | host: Homo sapiens | collected 2014-11-05 ...
CTGCAAAAATCAGCTTTGCCTGTTCCTTATTTAAGATTCCAGAGAGTTTGTTGAATTTTTCCTGAAACTCTCTAGGGGATGTGCAAAGCAACTGGTATCCAACTGTAATACTTCTGTTGTATCTCGCTTTCCCGTATACTCGGACCCATCCACAAGATCAATTTCTCTCTCCGAAATTTCCGATCCCAAAAGCTCACGACCGGTCACGTACAGAGTTCTATACCCGTCAATTAGATTTTCGATGTATTCTCCATCAATCTGCAGGGCCTCACTTGGCAGGGAGTTTTCACTCCCAACCTCGCCCGTGTCTATAAAATCATACATGACTTCGTTCTCCTTTCAGTCTCATCTTCATACTCTCTCGACTTTCCAACTCTTTCTGTGTAAATTCTGCAGTAACACGTGCTGCTTCTCTGCCGTTATATTCAACCGGCACAACGATTGTGTATGTCGCATTTCTCTTATAAGTATAATCATCAGATAATTCTTTTTTTGTATCAGTTCTACTTGTATATGCCGTCATGACTGGATCAGCACTGGAAATAACCGGAATATCAATTCTGTCATTTATTTCATCGACCATTCCATAAGCTGAGATCATCGGAGTATTTTCTATTTCACCCGCTATAACACTTCTTGTTTTTGGCAGGCTCGCCCGGTATGCTGCTGCAGAATTTGCCGCGGCCGTCATCTGTGCCGCAATCGCCTGTATTCTTCCAAGGCTTGCGGCTAATCCATTTGCAAAGCTAATTCCAATATTCAGACCACTGCTATAGGCGCTGCCCGCTCCAGACGCAAAAGAGGCAAGCACAGCGGAAACAGTACTAATTGCAATTGCCTGTGTTGGCTGTAGTCCGTTCTGTACACCCTCTTTTGCACTGTCCCCAAGTTTCTGTCCAGAGTTTCTCGCTTTTCCTGCGCCGTTGTCAAATGCGCTTACAATAGATTTCACCGCACTTTTCGCCTTGTTACCAAGAGCATCAAGTCCATCATTCACAATGCTTACAGAATCTTTCATGCTCTCGATAGATTTCTGTGCTGTTTTCGCATTCTTTGCAATCGACTTCATACTGGAATTAACCGCCAATAGTGCCGCTGCCATTGCCAGTACGCCAACACACGCTGCTGTCATCGCCACTCCAAATGCAACAACTCCCACCGTGACACCAAGCACTGCAACTCCTACTGCCAACAATCCAACTGCAAGAACCGTACATCCAGCTCCTGCTACAATTGTCCCTGCTCCAAACACTGTCATTGCTGCCCCTAATGCTCCGATTGCTACAGATGCTTGCAAGCCATATTCAGCAACAATAGGGAGCACACTTGCAACCAAAGCCAATCCTGCACTCGCAAGCAGAACAGCTGCTCCTACAAGGACTGCTGCCGCTCCAAATGCGACCAGCCCAACAGCTCCTGCGGTGAGAACCGGTGCTACTGCTGCCGCTACAATCATCAAGCCACCAATTGCTACGATCAAGCCAAACATCACTGCAATTGCAAGAGGTCCGGCATTCGCCAATGAAATTGCAGATACGGTCAATACCGCAATTCCAGCCGCTGCCAAAACAACAGCTGCTCCGAATGCAACAAATCCTGCTGCACCTGCCGATAATGTCGGAGCCACCATTTTTGCCACGATCAGAAGTCCTGCGATTGCAGCTACCATTCCAACTAAAACAGCAACAGCCAATGGTCCCGATTCCGCCACAGCTTTCGCTCCTTGAGCAAGCAAAAAGAAACCACCGCTAATCAGAGCAACTCCTGCACCAAGCATCATAAATGCTTTGGCAGATTCCATAGTGCTTTTCATGCTTTCCCTACTCGACACTCCAACTTCTCTCTGTCCCTTGGAAATTCCAAGCAATTTTCCGGCAATCGCACTAATCCCTGCGCCGGCAAGACCTGCAATCGCACTGGTGAATGCACCTACAAACGGGGCAACACTTTTTGCAATCTTAAAGCCTTTATATGCAACAACAAGTTTGGGAATCTGAGGAATCACTTTCGCAATAACCTCGGAATGCTCCTCTAAAAATCCAGCAAATGTTTGTAAGGCTCCGCTTGCGGAATCCATTACACCGGCGAAAGAACTAATGCTTTCCGTGGATCCAAACGCACCGGTGATCTTTCCGAGATCTTCGCCGATTGCGGAAAAAGCATCTCCAAAAGCGGTCTTTACTTCCAATGCTTCTGTTTTTAAAACATTCCAGTACCCACTTGCTTTATCGAGAAATCCAGTTAATTTTCCTGCGATTGCATCTCCATCAAGATCTCCAATTTTATTAATTATCCCGTCCAAAGATTTAATTGCTCGACCGGATAAAACATCAAATGACGGTGCCAGCTTATTACTTACTGTTTCGGTCAGACCATCCATTGCCTGATCTACAGTCTTATACTCTGTAGCAAGCTTCGTAAATGCGTCATTTGTGCCGACTTTTGCGATAGCATCAAAGAAATCTTCTGTCGCAATTTTTCCGCCCTGCACATTCTGCACCAGCTCCGTGGTAGTCATGCCCATTTCTTTTGCGACTGCCGATATACCAGCCGGAGTCTGTTCGATCATAAGTTTAAAGTCTGCCCAAGCAACTGTTGGTTTCGCTGCCATCTGTGTAGCTTGCTGGCTTAAAGTTTTCATTGCCTGTTTTGGATTCTCAGCTGCCGCCGCAAGCCCTCCGAATCCCTTTACAAGCTTGTTCGTGCTTTTAATACCTACTGCACTCAGCTGAGCGTAAGTACTCGCCATATCAGATGCGCTGTAAATAGTATCTTCTGCAAACTCTTGCAATTCCTTTTTTACAGATGCAATCTCGTCAGCGCCTTTGCCAACCATCGACATGTTTCCGTTAAATGTTTTCCATGCAGCACTGGAAGAATTTAATTCCGACACCATACCGCCAATACTGGATGTGACAGCACCAAATGCCTTTTGTCCAATTCCGGCCATGATTCCAAATCCGATTCCACTTGTGAGCGTGCTTTTTAAATTGCTTACGGTACCCATTGCAGATTTGAAAGCAGACGTAAATCCTCTATCCTGCGCAGATAATATTGCCTTTACGGAAAAACTTTCTGCCATGCCATCACTCTCCTTTCATCATTCTGCCGATTATGTCCAATCTTTCATTTTTTTGCTTTCGGTTCCTCACACGATCTACTTCTTTTTCGTAATCAAAAAACTTTCTGAATCTCTGATAAACTGGTTTCGACCTATTCTTTCCAACCTTTTTCTCTGCTTTCACAGCAAAATTCAGGAATGCTTGCAGATGATTTCGATAGTCCTTATCTACTTCTCTTAGCTGCACAGCCTCCATGAGCAAGGTGTATTCTGGAATTGTCAACCTATCCACTTCTTCAAAGCTCTTAAAGCCAAGATATCGGAAACAATTCAACGCCACATCTCTGTAGGATTCTTCAAAATCTACATCATCAGCTCTCTCTTCTTCGCTTCTTCCTCTTCCATTCTCTGTTTCTCTTTCTCCACAGCGTCCACGATCTCGTCCGTAGCTTTTTTCGTAGCATTGGCACTCTTCAAGAAACCCATTACTGTTTCTGTAAGTTCATCAATATCTGTGTCCTCATCGTCGATATACTCATCCAAAAGGCCTCTTGTCACTCTCGGATTCTGCCCTTTATTCGCAACATCAAGAATGTTTACCAACGCATCCGGATCACCATTTATTAAGTTCATAAGCGCATACCGGAATCCTACGTCTTTTTTTACTCCCGGCAATCCATCCACAGGCATATTTGTCTGCTTGTTGATTTCTCTCAAAAATCCCATTCCGAATTTAAACTGGTACACCTGTCCGTTAATCGTTAATTCCATCATATTTTTTACCTCCATTAAAAGAGAGCGGTTTTACCGCCCCCATGTACATAATCATCCGTTTTTCGCCTTACAAATTCTCCCTCTACTAATCAAGGCAGTATCACCAGAGGGGGTTACGATTCCTGTGTCGTATCCTTAAACACATAAGCTGCTACTTCCTGCTGCTGTGCAGTTACAGTAACATCCCCTCGTTTTCCGGAGCCGTTAACACCAAAAGTAAGAGACACCTCTACATTTTCATCTGCCGAGGATACGATCTCAAATTCCGTGAGATATCCCTGGAAATACATACCCTTAAACTTATTCGGACCAGGTTCTGCCGGATCCTCAAGGTTTGCTTCCCAGATTTCAAGCAACTCATCCGAATCCATTGCGTCCTCTAACTCAGAGATTAACTTATCTTTCTTCGCAAGGATAGCATTGGCCGTGATTTCTGTTTCCGCAGCCCCGGGTGTACGGATGGCTCCGTCCTTTGTGGCAGTGGAATCTGCGTCCTTGCTTTTTGTTCTTCCATTTTCTGTTGTGAATGCAAGATTTTTCGCAGCCTCTTCTTTGGCTTTTCCTGCAAGTCGGTACAAATAGACAATTTTCTTGCCAGATACCGCCTCTGCAAATAACTGTAAACCTGTCTTAAACATGCTTTTTCTCCTCTCTAACTAAAACTAAATTCTATTTCCAGCAACCCGTGTAAAAGAGGCTGCTTTGTTGTTGCATCCGGAAGAATCCTCTGATTTACATTCCGGACATTCCACGCAAAATTTTCTGTACGATCCAGTCTTCTGCATGTGGTTTTGATCGCCAACAGCATTTTTGATACCGTTCCTCTCTGTCTTGGATTGTTGTGCCAAACATGGATTGTCTGATGGACACTGCCAAACACAGCGGTCTTATTCGCATCATCGATCAATTGGCTGTCTGCGAGATAAACAAAAGGATACGGCGTACCATCCGGCGGTAAGAAGCCGTCATATACGTCATATCCTGATTTTTTTATCTCTGTAAGTAATTTTGTAAATAATTCTTGCTGTGGATCCATATCTCACCTCACAAGCTTTTGTAAATCTTTTTCAAACTGTTTCTTCTGTTCCTCAAATGCGGGTTTTAAATAGGGTTGGGCTTCCATGAATCGGGTTCCGAGTTCTACATACGGTGCATACTCGGCTGTCGGCTCTACTGTGGCAGTCATTCCGCCGTCAGATACTTCGATTCCGACACTTCTTTTCAAAGTTCCAGTATCAACTGGTGCGTTCCTCTGCGCTTTTCTTTGCATATCAGAACCATTCTTTTTCACGACCGTCTTGACCGCGCTCATATCCATTCGCTTTCTTAAGCCTTTATTCAGCTTTGCAATTCCTTCGATTTTTAACGTAGCCATCACTGCACCTCCGATACCACAAACACATGCTTTGCCCGCAGTTTCCGCTCAAAATCCACTCTGTATAAGGCGTTGCCTATTCGGATACGGTCAAACGGTTTTCTGTATTGCGTCTGTAAGCGCACGGTTTTACTGCCCTGCTTTATGGATCCGTATACAAGATTCATCGTATCTGTGCCGGTATCCGTCACACTGGCATGTCTTTTCTCTTCCCGTACAGTATCTTCTTTGTAGTCACCAGTAGCTTTGTCATACTCCCCAGGTGTGATCGACTGGAAGAAAACTTCTGTATCACATCTCAAATAAATCTCACCCTTCCTCGTTTTGATTCTTTTTGTGAGTCAAGAAAAGCCTGTATTTCATCCATGAATCCATCAAAATCATTGTCGTTGTAAGACATGCTTTCGCCCTCAACATTGTGTGATGACATACCCTCGGAACCCAACCGATTGAACCGGATCACTGCCACTTCCATGACAATGTGATTCATTTCCTCCGGTACTTCAATTCCTCCGAGCAGGAGCTTTAGGCGCCCTTGCACAGATCTGAGTATCAACTCCAGTTTCTGATCAAGAGAATCATCTTCGATTCCAAGAAGTTTTTTTAAATCATCCAACATTCAATTTCAACCCCTTACGAATTTGCCATAATCCCCTGTTTTTTCATCTCCGCAAGAATTGCATTGATTTTGTCTTTCAGGTCAGCTGTTGTTTCTGTGGACAAATCTGCGATCAAAGCCATCTGTTTCACGCCGCCAAGCGTTGTCTTGTTCGCCGCTGGAAGAGTATAGCTAGGTCCTGCTGGTCCTTGTACACCCTGATCGCCCTTATCTCCTTTTTCACCTTTCGCACCTGTTTTCCCAGTATCGCCTTTCGGTCCAGTTGGTCCCACTGGTCCTTGTGCACCCGTTGGTCCCGCCGGTCCAACCTGTTCATTTTTCACGCCCTGCTCTAACTTATTCAGCTTTTCTGCTGTGATAACGTCGCCGTCACTCCATGTAGTCGGTACGTATGCCATATTAATCACCTCCATATATTATTTCGCCTTTCCAGCTTTCGCTTTTCCGACCTTCCCGCTGCCAATCAAGGCAACATCGTCAGCGGGTACTACCCCACCGACACTTTAACGACTGCTTTCTTGTTATCTTTCAGGATAAATTCTCCCGCTTTTCCTGCGCCCTGCAGTGCTACGCCATCAAAATCCTCTGACTCAATCGTTCTGGCTGTGTTGATTCCGGTAAATGCTTTGCCGACTCCAGCAATATATGCATAAGCACATTCTTTGCTCTGGAAAAGTTCGTCCGGAATTTCTTCCACAAGAAATCCTTTGAACTTTACAACTTCGTTGCCGTCAATATTTACAGTGGAGTGTTTCGCTGTAGTGTTCAGCGGATGGTCTACAATTGCATTGTAAAGATCAGAGCAAACCTTAATCTTTTTCGTTCCAATTGCTTCGATGTTGTTAAAATACTTTGACAGCTCGTTAAACAACTTCAGCACGTTGTCCGCTGTGTAATCTGTGACTTCCAAAGACTTTCCGGCAGACTGGGAAATAAATTTCCCGTGCTGTTTGTTAAATGTTTTTGTTTTTGCCTGCGCTTGCAGTTCTAAGCGATCTGCCACTGCAACGTCAAAATCATTATTTACCGTGTGGCGGTCGATTCCCTCGTGGAAACTCCAACCCCAAGAATAATTAACTGGTGTGTTTGTGTAGATAATTTCTTTTCTCTCTCCGAAACGGCTAGAGTTTCCTGTACCTGTTCCAAATGCTTTCGTAGCTGTCTTATCGTATCCATTTCCGACAGCAACTGGAATGTCCGAAGTCTTTACATAAAAAGCGGTCTCATTTTCTCTTACCCCATCAAGTGCTTCGATCTCGCCGCCAAAAAAGTCAGCAAAATAAGCTGTCTTTTTGAACACTGCCTGCAAAAGGCTTTTGAACTCAAGCTGGTAACTCCTTGCCGGCATATCATTGTTGTCTCCTGCCGCAAATAACTGTAACATCATAAATTCTCTATTCTTCATCTTCGCATTCTCCTTTATCTATATTTTGCAAGTCTCTTATCAAATTCAGACATCTGGTTTCCCGAGTTTGTCATGTTTCTTGGTGTAGTTCCGGTTGCTCTAGCAATCTCTGCCTTCTTGAGTTGGGATTCCACGATTTTCATCAGAGTGTCAATTCTTGCATTGGTATCTGCTTCATCCGCCCCTACGACAAAATCAAGAACATCCTGCGTTGCTTCGATACCTTTCTCCACAAGCACTCCTGCCGCATTTCTGGAAAGCTGATTCCTTACAGATTCTGCCTGCAATCTCTCATTTTCTTTTTTTAGCTTATCCATCTCGTACTGCTGTTTCTGCTCTGCATTCATCTTCGCAACTTTGGCTGCTTCTTCTGCTTTCTGATCAGCATCTTCCTGCCATTTCACTTTTGCATTTCCAAGCGCCGTTTCGATTGCTTTATTGACCCGTCTGTCAAATTCTGCTTGGTTCTTCCCATCCTTTAAAAAGTCCTCAAACGTATTACCGGAAGTCCCCTGATCTCCCTCATTGCCTTGCGTTCCTTCACCGTTTGCGCCGGATCCATTGCTTTCTGCCCCAGTTCCTTCGTCTTCGGCAAATAACTGTAATGCCATAAATTCTCTAAATTTCATATCTTTTTCCTTTCTGCCCCAGTCCATCCACTGTCCAGACCGTTGCTTTAAAATATTTTTCCGGTTCTTTACCGCCTACCGGAAAAAGGCATAAAAATAACACATATCTCTATGTGCCAATGTCTTACTTATTCGATTTTACAGTAACGCCTGTACCTGTTCTTTTAAGCTCTCCGGTACATCATCAATTGTCAAGTGTCCACCTTTGATTCTATTTGCCAAAAACTGTGCCATAACTTACACCCCCATTTTCATTGTTGCAAGAATTAACTCCTGCACCGCTTGGTCTGTGACTTCCTGTGCCGCCTGTGTTGCTTTCAGGTCATTCTGCAATTTCCCATAGGCGCTCATTCCGTCATCGACAGCTTCATATTCTTTGATTATGTTTTCTTCTGTCTCTGTGTAGCCAACAAAGACAAGGTTACTAAATCCCTCTGGTTTCTCTTCCTTGAGTGGCTTGTAGCCATCTTTTTTGATGGAGCTGATTCTCACAGTTCCGTTTTCCATGATTTTTGCGTAGTTCATGTTTAAATCTCCTTTCGATAGGTTACTTTAATGTCTGGGTCAAGCTCCCCTCCGTCCACTGTGATGACTGTGGTAGGGTAGTAGGTTTTTAAGGCTCGGATTGCGTTCTGCTCGGATTGTGGGAGTGGGACGAATTGCGATTCTATTGTTTCGTATATCACCTTATAATGCATATGTTCTTTGGCGGTCATTATTGTATCTGTATCTGACACATGTATAATCGCATTTGTCATCATTGGTTGTGGAATATAATGTATTTTGTTATCTTTTCCATACACTCCCACCTCTGAGTATATCTTGCTTCTATCGTAGTTTAACGATGCATTTTGCAGCGATACCGAAAAATACTTCCCTCCATCATTGCCGTATATTGGTTCCGTATCTTTCACGAGCATAGAGAAATCCTCTATTATTTTATGCTTATACAACCACCCAATTTCGCCACCCTGTTCCACGAGTTTATCCCACTTGGTAATAGGGCGGTCGGATGTGAGGGTGAGGGTTTGTTCTTTATACGGTTGATATCCTGAATCTTGTCCTCCCCTACTTAAGCGAGTGACGCTTAAATCAAGATAACAATCAGTGGCATAGTTGTGATTGCCGATGATACTATCGATCGTTTTTCCGATATTGCTTACTAATGTTTTTAATCCCCCATGTTCAGCATACAGTACACTGTCAGTCCCATCCTCGTATTTAAATTTAATATACGTTCCATACGATTTTTTCGATTCCGGTCTTAATATTCGGGTTGTTAGTGCATACTGTTGTCCATTTTTAAATTTTCCTTTATATTTAAAGTTAGAAGCGTCGTCAGCGTACTTGTAACACTCAACACCACCAAATTCAACAAAACTTCCGCCTTCTAGCAAACGCTTGTCGAACAGATTCTTACCTGTAACTTTCACATCAATTTCATACTTCTGCTTCTCTCCATTCCACTTACCGGCGTTCACGATCTCCTGTGGATATTCTGGTGATGGGGATGGTTTACCGCCTGTGTAGGGTTCGTAAGAAATAGATTTAGAGCCTTCATTTAACATGATTGAATCAAGTTTTTCGCGCAATAACGACAATCTTATAAACCCTGTAGTTTCTCCTGTTGTGAATGTGCTTCCTCGTTCGACATTCGCATCTTCGAAGTTGATCTTTTGAACAGGCTGTTTGTCTATATCGAAGAATTTTAATCTTTTTGATCCGGTTTCTGTACATGCATACATTACGCTTGGTTTTACAGGAATATAATCGCTTGTTACATATAACGGTGCATTATCTGTTACAGATCCATCAGCGATAATAACACCATTTACGACACTATTTTTATCAAACAACTGCGCTCCTGTCGTCTGCACCTGCTCCGTCTTCCCACCAAGCTCCAACCTCTCAAGCGGCGCATCCAAGCTGTTCGGCAGTACCAACATCCCTGCCCCCTCTAGATCTACCCTGTCATAATTAGGTGGCTGTGGAGCAGAGACTCCAAGAGGGCAGATCATATCTACTCCTATGATTCCTGTTCCGTCTACCATTTTAAGCATTGTACTTCTACTCCTTTTTCGCTGGTTGCTGTGGGGATGATCTGGACGATGTTGCTTCCTGCGTAGTAATTTTTGTTCCGTATCACAGTTTGCGCAGTCTGTGCAGGAATCAATGCGCTTTCTTCCTTTGTCGCACTTTCTTTGAGCGCAACATACACATCCCCATCTGTAAAATTCTTCACAAGGTACTCTTTCCCCTCATGCGCAAATTCCAGAATCAGTGCCTGCTCACTTGTTGTTGCTGCTCTGATAAAACTCTCTGTTTTACTCATATTCTCACCTCACTTTCACATATTCCGGAAATTCTTCCGCAATCAAACAAATACCAACGAAAAAGGAATCCACCAGAGTTTTTGATTTCTCTGACAGATTCCTATATTCTACCTCAACCTTTCCGGGAGAGATTCTGTATTCTATTTTATCATCTGTTAAATTTTCAATTGACTGAATCAACGTCTGTGTAAGTGCCGTAACACCAGCACAAACAATGTCTTTTCCGGGTTCTGCATACCCTGCGTGTCCAGAGATTTCAATTCGCTCTGGTCGAATTCTCACCTCAATCAAATCGCATCACCTCCAAAATGAGTACAAAAATACCACCAGCCCGCTCGACCGATGGTATTACATTGCATCAATTTCTACTTCTTTTACTAGATCGTTTAATGATTTTCCGCTATAAAATTTATCATTCATAACCTCATCTACATTATCATACTCTTTCGTATCATTACCATGCCACGCTTGATACGTTGGAATGTAATCTCTGACTTCAACTGTCACTCCCGATGCCAATCCTTTGTAAAAGAAAGAAATATCATTGCAACACTCAGATAAAATTTGTCTTAATTCATCTTTATTCATAATATATCGCCATTCTCCTTTCTTTCCTCTTTGCTTAATTCGCGAGTTGTCTTATTCTTCAGTCTACCATCATCTCCCCATGTATAATCATGTACGTGTTCCCCATGTTCTCCATAAGGGTGCTGCTTTGGATTCCCATGATCGGTTGTGTGGATATCTTTAGATTTTAATTTTGACTCTCCGTAAAAAGCTCTTACATCTACTTTCCCATCTTTTCCAATGTGATCTATTACCATTCCTGCTTCTGCCATCTTAGGAGTGCCGGAATGTCCGCTGACAGTTTTATCTGCCTTTATTATATCAAACGTAGATTTCTTTTCAACCCTCTTCTTCCAAGTTTCAAAGTTCATCCCGTGTTCGGAGTACCCGTCCAGCCATTCATTATACGCCTTATCGTCCATATATGCCGCTGTACTGCAATGACAATTAGGATGCATTGGATGCGCATTTTCTCCAGGCATCATTTTTGATACTTTAAAATGTTTTCCGTCCAACGATCTACAGATCGGACAGGCGGTAGGTTCTGCGATAAACTCATACTCATCAAATCCATTGCGGATATAAGACTGTTTCTGCGCTTCTGCCTGCACTCTCGACAGCTCCGTTATCATCAGTCGCTCTGCATTTTCCCGGCTTACTCCAAACAGTTTGGTAAGGTGCCTTGCCAGTATTCTCGGATTCTTACCCTGTATCAAACCAGTCTGTAATAGCTTCGACAATTCGGCTTTCATCATGTCCTGGTACATCCAAATACGGTCTGAGTATTTCGCATTGTGGAAAGAAGCATTCACGATCGAATGTGCCATCTTCGCATTGTTTTGAATGGATTTGCCAAGAATTCCAGCCTGCCTTTCAAATTCTTCCAGTGTTTTCTCTGTCAGGATCTGATCAAAATACTTCTGAAGCTCATCAAATCCACCAACAAGATGCATTCCGATATTTGCTTTTAGCATTTCAAGCCTGTTGATCTTCATAGCTGCATTGTATAGCCGCATCTCTTCATTGGCTTCTTTTGAAAAATTCTTATCCTTTACATACCGTTTCGCCTTCCGGCTGTATGCATCAATATCCATTTTAGATACCCGTTTCTTTGCTTCTGCGATTGTGATTCCTTCTGCTTTTGCATATCGTGTGTAAAATCCATTGATCTCTTTCTGGATTTCATCCATCATGTTCGCGTAGATCTTCTCGATCTCTTTCGCATATTCAGCTTCATCCTTGATATTCTTCTTTCGCTGTTCTTCTTCCCTATTCTTCCAGTACGTCCTGCTGCTCATCCGCCGCACCTCCGAACATCCGCTTCTCTAGAGTTATATATGGAAGCTTATGACGAAGCGTGCGAAACGCTAAAAACTTTATTGAGCGAAACTGAATCTTAATTTATTCCAGAGAGTATGAGTAATATCTGCGCGGTATTTATTATGTCGATACTCATATTCTCTGGACTTTCTTTCATTTTCTTCCTGATTCTTAGAGCTTCAACGATCGGTATTGCTACTTTCTTCTCGATTTCGAATCGTTCTCCTGTTTCTTCAAAAGTAATCGTAACAACCTTGCTTCTTTCCAGAGATTTAGACTTCATATCTTCTAACTTGCTCACTGTTTTCACCTCACTTTCGTGTTCCTTATATTGACATTATAGTCACTTGCATTTACTTTGTCAATACATTTTTGTCACTTTACGGAACTTTTTTCTTGACTTTTACTTTCTATCCATATATAATGTAATTACAGAAAGGCGGTGAAAACATGACAGCCGGAGAAAGAGTAAAGCGAATTCGAAAAGAAAAGGATTTAACATTAGAGAAATTCGGAGAAAAAGTCGGTGTTACAAAACAGACAATAAGTAGAATTGAAAACGGAATAAATTCTTTAACAGATCAAATGGTTCTTTCTATATGTAGAGAATTCTCCGTTAACGAAGAATGGTTAAGAAACGGGACAGGAGAACCGTTCATACAGGTTACACCTTACGAAAAAACATATAACCGCTTTGGTTACATAATGGAGAACTCTTCTCCATCAAAAAAAGCAGCTCTTTCCGTATTATTAGAACTGCTTTACAGTGTTCCAGATGATCAATGGGATATGATCATGGAGCAATATAATGAAATTAAAAAGGAAAGCTAAATCGCTTTCCCAAAAATCCCTCGAACTAATTGATAGAGTCTGGATAATTGCTTATCATCCATTCTCTCAATTAGTTCGTGCAAGATTTTTTTAATTTGTTTTGTGTCCATAGTATGTACC
>ERZ894223.1763-NODE-1763-length-12904-cov-11.369601_pt1 | contig 12904 bp, 10 predicted proteins | sample MGYA00380293_ERZ894223 | MGnify/ENA primary metagenome ERZ894223 (study PRJEB32331, sample SAMN06328445) | human gut metagenome | biome: human gut microbiome; feature: stool | host: Homo sapiens | collected 2014-11-05 ...
TTCTGGTTCTCTTTTGGCACGCAAAAGAGAACTTAGCCCCGCGTAACCGCGCTCTGACCCCGCGCCACAAGCGCGAAGTCTCTCCCCCTCCCCCAGAGAAAACAAAAGCCCCCGCACTGCAGGCAGTGCGGGGGCGTTAAGCTTCAGATTGTAGAATCAGCGCTTAGTTCTGCTTCATGCGAGCGAAGCAGTCAGAGCAGTACACCGGGCGGTCCTCACGGGGCTGGAAAGGAACCTTGCAAGTCTTGCCGCAGGCTGCGCAGACAGCGTCAAACATCTGGCGCTCACCGCCGTTGCTGCGTGCGCCGCCGTTCTTGCGGGCATCACGGCAGGGCTTGCAGCGCTGGGGCTGGTTCTCAAAGCCGCGAGATGCGTAGAACTCCTGCTCACCAGCAGTCCAAACAAACTCCTTGCCGCAGTCCTTGCAAACTAAAGTCTTGTCTTCGAACATAGTAGTATCTCCTCTTTGTTTAGTTCTTGCCCACGGAAGGATTGTAACCATACCTTTGGTTTTTAGGGACCATAGCGCTGATCGTAAGCTTACCAGGGGCTTGAATGAGTAAACGTCCTCGGACTGAGGACTCTCCTATTGTACCGTTCTTTTTTTGATTTGTCAACCAAAAAACAACCCCTCGCCCGCTTTTTTGTGCATTCGGCATAATAAGACGGTCTTTGCTCGTGCAAAACAGCAAAAAGGCCACACCGCCCTTTGGGGGAGCGGTGCGGCCTTGGATGCCTTAAATGCGGAGATTACTTCTCGAGGACTTCCTTGGTGTCGCGGGCGATCATCAGCTCCTCGTCGGTAGCGATGACCAGAGTGCGGACCTTGGCGCCCCAGGCGGTGATTTCGCAGACATCGCCTACGGGATGCTCGTTCTTGTCGGTATCGATGCGGATGCCCAGCCAATCCATGTGGTGGCAGACCTTTGCACGGGCGATCTCGTCGTGCTCGCCGATGCCGCCGGTGAAGACGATGGCGTCCACGCCGCCCATCGCTGCGATGTAGCTGCCGACGATCTTCTTGATCTGGTAGTTCAGCATGTCAGAAGCCAGCTGAGCGCGCTTGTTGCCGTGGAGAGCAGCCTCCTCGACGTCACGCTTGTCGCTGGAAACACCGGAGATGCCCAGCAGGCCGGACTTCTTGTTCAGGATCTCGTCCAGCTCGTGGCCGGTGATGTTCAGGGTGTACTTCAGGTAGTTGACCACAGAGGGGTCCAGGTCGCCGCAGCGGGTACCCATCATCAGGCCGGCCAGCGGGGTCATGCCCATGGAGGTATCAACGACCTTGCCCTGATCGACAGCGGCGATGGAGGAGCCGTTGCCCAGATGGCAGGTGATGAGCTTCAGGCGCTCAATGGGCTCCTCGAGGTACTCAGCAGCCTTGTGAGCGACGTACTTGTGGCTGGTGCCGTGGAAGCCGTAGCGGCGGACGCCGTACTTCTCATAGTACTCATAGGGGATGGCGTACATATAAGCCTTCGGGGGCATGGTGCTGTGGAAAGCGGTGTCGAAGACAGCGACCATCGGGACGTTGCCGAAGACCTTGCGGGCTGCCTCGATGCCGAGGATGCCTGCGGGGTTGTGCAGAGGAGCCAGGGGGCTCAGCTCGCGGATGGTGTTGATGACCTCGTCGGTGATCAGGCAGCTGGCCTTGAACTTCTCACCGCCGTGGACGACGCGGTGGCCGATGGCGCTGATCTCGCTGACATCGTCGATGCACTTGCCCTCGCCGGTGGTCATCTTCTTCACGACCTCGGCAAAAGCCTCGGTGTGGGTGGGGAAGATCGCGGGAGTGGTAGCCTTGTGGCCGTTAGCTTCATGGGTGATCATGCTGCTCTCCATGCCGATGCGCTCGCACAGGCCCTTGCACAGCACCTTCTCACCGTCCATATCGATGAGCTGATATTTCAGGGAAGAAGAACCACAGTTGATAACCAGAATTTTCATCTTCTTGTTTCCTCCAGATATGTTTTTGTCCACCCCCGAGAGGGCAGAATTTTACAGATTCCTAGAATTATTATATAATAGGGTCGGCCGGTTTTCAAGCCGCAATGGCGGCAAAGCCTGCCGCGAAGTCCCCGGGCTTTTTTGTACATCCTGCCCAGAATCCTGTCATTCTGCCCCAGTTCTCCATGCAGTATGACAGATATTTCACAAACTTTTGAGGTCACGCCATGAAATTTGCCGGTATCATCGCCGAATACGACCCCTTCCACAACGGCCACGCATGGCAGCTGGCGCAGGCAAAAGCGCTGGGTGCAGAGCGCGTCGCCGTCGCCATGAGCTGTTCGCTGGTGCAGCGGGGGGCGCTGCCCCTCCTGCCCGAAGCTGTCCGCACCCGGTCCGCCCTCACCTGCGGGGCTGACCTTGTGTTTGCTCTGCCTGCTCCCTGTGCCTGCGCGGGGGCAGAGGCGTTCGCCCGGGCGGGCGTGGCGCTGCTTACCGCCGCCGGGTGCGACGGTCTGGTGTTCGGCGCCGAGACGCCCGACGCGGCCCTTCTGATGGAGGCCGCCGAGCTTCTTGACAGCGGCTCCTACCGCGCCGCCCTGAAAGCCCAGCTTGCGGGCGGCGCACGGAGCTTTGCCGCCGCGCGGCAGGCCGCCGCGGCTCAGCTTGCATCTGACGAGCGGGTCGCCGCCCTGCTGGACAAGCCCAACAACAACCTCGCTGTCGAATACTGCCGAGCCATCCGCGGCCTTGCGCCTCGGATGGAGGCTTATCCCCTGCCCCGGCAAGGCGCGAACCACGGGGAGGCGCTCCACTCTGCCCATGGGCAGTTCGCCAGCGCCAGCGCACTTCGCAAGCTCTGGGCCGAGGGCGGAGCGGACGCCGTCGCGCCTTACGTTCCCGAGGCGGTCTTCCCGCTTTATCAGGAGGCTTACGCCGCCGGGCAGTACACCGATTTTTCCGCCGCCGGGCGGTGTGAGCTGGCCCTTCTCCGGTCTGCCTGCCGGGGCAAAGCGCCCTTTGCAGACATCCGCGGCGTCTCCGAAGGACTGGAGCACCGTCTGGAAGCCGCCGTCCGTACCAGCACCACCTACGACGAACTTCTGGACGCTCTCACCACCGTCCGCTACCCCCGGGCGCGGATGCGCCGCCTCGCCATGGACGCCGCGCTGGGCTGCACCGCCGACAGTCTCCCCGCCCTTCCGCCCTATCTCCACCTGCTGGGAGGGAAGAAGGATGCTCTTCCTTTCTTAAAAAATTGCGCCCTCCCTGTCTCCCACTCGCTGGCCCGTCTGCGGGGATCAGGCGATGCTTCCGCTCGGATGGCCGAGGCGCAGCTTGCCGCCGCCGATTTTGGTACGCTCTGCCGCGTTTCGCCGGAGGCAATGGGCGGCCTACTTCGTCAAAAAAATATCTTTTTGACGTAATGACAGAAATTTTTCTGCAAATTTTGTCATTTCGGCACTTGTATGCCGAGGCAGTTTCGGTGTATTATAGTAAAGATACTTGGATACAACGCCGCCTGTTCGACAGGTACAAGGAGGAACCATGGCACTTCACGTTCTGGACGAAGCCAACCGCTGCCTCGGCTGCAAAAAGCCGCTGTGCCAGCAGGGCTGCCCCATCCACACCAACATCCCCGAGGTCATCCGCCTGCTCAAGGACAATCACCTCGACGACGCCGGCCGGATGCTGTTTGAAAACAATCCCCTGACCACTGTGTGCAGCCTCGTGTGCAACCACGAGAACCAGTGCGAGGGCCACTGCATCCGCAACCGGATGCCCAGCCACGACCCCGTCCACTTCTCCATCATCGAGGACTACATCTCCACCACCTACGCCAACAAGATGACTTCCGGCCCCGCCCCCAAAAACGGCATGAAGGCCGCTGTCGTCGGCTCCGGCCCTGCGGGCCTGACCGTCGCCGTCCTGCTGGCACGCTGGGGTTACGATGTCACCATCTTCGACGCCCGCGACAAGATCGGCGGCGTCATGCGGTACGGCATCCCCAACTACCGCCTGCCCGACAGCGTGCTGGACGACTTCCAGTACCGCCACCTCGAGCTGAAGGGCATCCACGTCCGCCCCAATACCGCCATCGGCAAGACCATCACCATCGACGACCTCTTCCGGGACGGCTACAAGAGCGTCTTCATCGGCGCCGGTCTGTGGAAGGCCAACGCCATGCACATCAAGGGCGAGACGCTGGGCAACGTGGCCTTCGGCATCGACTATCTGGCCAACTCCAAGGCCTTCCAGCTGGGCGACGACATCGCCGTCATCGGCGTGGGCAACTCCGCCATGGACTGCGCCCGTACTGCCATCCGCAACGGCGCACGCCACGTCACCTGCTACGCCCGCCGCGACGAGGAGTGCATCAGCGCTTCCGAGCATGAAGTGCGGTACGCCAAGCTCGAGGGCGTGGGCTTCCGCTTCTGCAAGGCTCCGGTGGAGATCCGTGAGAACGGCATCATCTGCCGCGACACCGTGAAGGGCGAGGACGGCAAGTTCACCCAGGTAGAGGGCAGCGAGACCTTCTACCCCCACACCGGCGTCATCGTCTCGGTGAGCCAGGGTTCTGAGAACTCTCTCGTCAAGACCACCACCGGCATCGAGACCAACCAGCGCGGTCTGCTCACCGTCAACGAGGACGGCAGCACCACCCGCGAGGGCGTGTTCGCCGGCGGCGACGCCGTCATGGGCGCGCGCACCGTCGTGGAGGCCGTGGCCATCGCCAAAAAGGTGGCCGCATCCATGGACGCCTACATGAAGGCCCTGCCCGCCGACAACACTCCCGACCCCTACGCCGGTATTCCGGTGTTCTCCACCCCGCCTTCTGACGTTCTGGCAAAGCAGGGCATCTGAATCCTGATCTTCAAGGCTGCTGTGCAAAAGCGCGGCAGCCTTTTCTTTTTGTAACATTTCTGTTTCTTTGCCAATCTTAGCCGCTCTTTTGTTGACGGACTTTTGTCTGTTTTTGTATACTTGATAAGGAAATATTTCTCAATCCCAACGCCCGGCGGCGCTGCTTCCGGGCGGGAAAGGCTGGTGGACATCATTATCAAATCATCCATCCCCAAGCTTCGGGAGAAGCTGCTGGAGGCACTGCAGGCCGTCCTGCCCATCGCGGCCATCATGCTGGTGCTCTGTTTCAGCATCGCCCCCGTCTCCCCGAGCATCCTGCTCTGCTTTCTGCTGGGCGCGGCCATGATCATCGTCGGCATCATGTTCTTCACCCTGGGTGCCGAGATGAGCATGACCCCCATGGGCGAGCGGGTCGGCTCCATGCTCACCCGGAGCCAGAACCTATTTCTCATCGTCGGCGTGGGTTTCCTGCTGGGCTTCCTTATCACCATCTCAGAGCCTGACTTACAGGTGCTTGCCAATCAGGTACCCTCCATCCCCAACATGACCCTCATCCTCTCGGTGGCTGTGGGCGTGGGCATCTTCCTCGTCATGGCCTTCCTGCGTATGCTGCTGGGCATCCCGCTGCCCCGGCTGCTGGTCATCTTTTACGCTGCCATCTTCCTTCTGGCTGCATTTGTGCCGAAAGAGTTTCTGGCCGTGGCCTTCGACTCCGGCGGCGTCACCACCGGCCCCATGACCGTCCCCTTCATCATGGCGCTGGGCGTCGGTGTGTCGGCCATCCGTTCCGACCGCCATGCGGCGGACGACAGCTTCGGCCTCGTGGCCCTCTGCTCCGTGGGTCCCATCCTCGCCGTCCTCATCCTCGGCATCGTCTTCCATGCCAGCGAGAGCAGCTACCTGCCGCCGGTCATCCCCGAAGTGGGCGACTCGGTGGAGCTGTGGCAGCTGTTCAGCGAGGGCCTGCCCACCTATCTGCACGAGATCGCCACTTCCCTGCTGCCCATCGTCGTGATGTTCGGCATCTTCCAGCTCGCCGCCCTCCACATCGACCGGCGGACGCTGGGCCGCATCGGCGTAGGCCTCGTCTATACTTACATCGGCCTCGTGCTCTTCCTCGCCGGCGCGAACATCGGCTTCATGCCCGCCGGCAACTACCTCGGTCAGGTCCTGGGCGGCCAGAGCAGCCGGTGGCTGCTCATCCCCATCGGGATGCTCATCGGCTACTTCATCGTCCGGGCCGAGCCTGCGGTCTATGTACTCAACAAACAGGTCGAAGAAGTCACCGACGGTGCCATCTCCGCCGGGACGATGGGCGCGGCCCTCTCGGCCGGCGTCGCCCTCTCGGTGGGCCTTGCGATGGTGCGCGTCCTCACCGGCATCTCGATCCTGTGGTTCCTCATCCCGGGCTACCTCTTCGCCATCAGCATCTCCTTTGTGGTGCCGAAGCTCTACACCGCCATCGCCTTTGACGCCGGCGGCGTGGCCTCCGGCCCCATGACGGCCACCTTCCTGCTGCCGCTGGCGCAGGGTGCCTGCATCGCCGTAGGCGGCAACATCGTCACCGACGCCTTCGGCGTGGTGGCCATGGTCGCCATGACCCCCCTCATCACCGTCCAGCTCATGGGCCTTGTGGCCCAGCTCAAGACCCGCAAGGCCCGCAGCGCCCAGCCCCTGCTGGATCCTGCCGCCCTGCTGGCCGAACTGCCGGACGACGCCATCATCGAGCTGTAAGGAGGGCTTGCCGTGAATACGCTTTACTGGCTGGTCACCATCACCGACCGCCCCACGACAGACGCCTTTCTGAAGCTGTATAAAAGCTTCGGCGTCGATGTCAGCCTCCGCACCGTGGGTGCCGGCACCGCCGTTCAGGAGACGCTTTCCACCCTCGGGCTGGAAAAGACCGAAAAAGCCGTGCTCTTTGCCATCATCACAGCGGACAGCTGGCCCCGCATCCAGAAAGCCCTGCGCCGCCAGATGCGCATTGATGTGCCGGGTACCGGCATCGCATTCATCGTCCCGGTAAGCAGCATCGGCGGCAAGCGCGCCCTGCTGTTCCTCACCGAACACCAGACCCTTGAGCTGAAGGAGGAAAGCACCTTGAAAGATACCCGTTACGACCTGCTGCTGGTCATCGCCAATCAGGGCTACACCGGCTCTATCATGGACGCGGCCCGGGCCGCAGGAGCCGGCGGCGGCACCGTCATCCACGCCAAAGGCACCGGCATGGAGGGCGCGGCCAGGTTCATGGGCATCGACCTCGTGAACGAAAAAGAGCTGGTGCTCATCGTCAGCCGCACTTCCGAGAAGAACGCCATCATGAAAGCCATCATGGACAACGCCGACAAAAAGGCCGGCTCCATCGTCTTCTCGCTGCCCGTCACCGACACCGCCGGCCTGCGCCTGCTGGACGAAGAGTAAAAATCAAACTTTCATCTGTCAAATGAACAAAAATCCACGCTCCGGCAGGCCGCCGGGCGTGGATTTTTTTGCCGTTTTCCGGTATGATAGAAGGGATACGGGAGGAAACGCTATGAATCAGAATCCGCACTGGAAGCAGCTTATCTGGAACTGGGCTTCCATCATCTTCGGCAACGCGCTCTACTCGCTGACCGTTGCGCTGTTCCTCGAGCCGGCAGACCTCATCACCGGCGGCGCGACCGGCATCGCGCTGGCCATCGGGCGATTGACGGGCCTGTCCGTCTCGGGGCTGCTGCTCTTCATCAACCTCGCCATGCTGGTCTGGGGCTGGGTGGTCCTGGGCCGGGCCTTCGCCCTCAATACGCTGGCCAGCAGTGTTCTCAGCCCCGCCTTCCTCGCCCTGTTCGAGGGGATGGCGAATGGCCGGGTGCTGACGGAGGACATCTTCCTCTGCACCGTCTTCGCGGGCCTCGGCATCGGCGTCTCGCTGGGCATCGTCATCCGCTCCGGTGCATCCACCGGCGGCCTCGACATCCCGCCGCTGGTGCTCAACAAATGGTTCAAGCTGCCGGTGTCGGCCACCATGCTGGCCTTCGACATCATAGTCCTGCTGATGCAGGCTGTGTTCAGCCCGATGCCGCAGGTGCTGTACGGCATTGTGATGGTGCTCATCCACACCGTCGTCATGGATAAGATGCTGATGATGGGTGCCAGCCGCACCGAGGTAAAGATCATCAGCAGCCAGTCCGACGCCATCTGTGCCGCCATCCTCGAGCAGCTGGACCGGGGCGTGACCATCCTCCACGGCGAGGGCGGCTACACCCACGAGTCCAGCGCCGTGCTGCTGAGCATCGTGTCCAACCGGGAACTGCCCCGGCTGGAAAAGCTGGCTCACAGCATCGACCCCACCTGCTTCCTCATCGTGAGCCATGTCACCGAGGTCAGCGGCCGGGGCTTCTCGATGGATAAGGATTATTTGTAAGAAAAAACCTCTCCGTCATCGCTTCGCGATGCCACCTCTCCTACCGAGGAGAGGCCTTGGCAAAACCGGGAACTTTCCCTTTTCGCCAGAGGCTCCCCTCGATAGGGGAGCTGGCAAAGCCGAAGGCTTTGACTGAGAGGTTTATTTTATAACAGCGGTGCAATAACTTTCAGTAAAATCCCTGCCAGATGGAGCAGCACGTTGCCCTCCCAGATGCTCTCCCGGGTGGGCTCGACGTCGCGGCAGAATTCCAGCGTTTTCTGGAAATCCTTCTCGATGGCGGGGATGCAGGCGGTATCCTTCATCCAGACCGCATTCTCGAAGTGGTGGTAGAGGCTGCGGTAGTCGAGGTTTATGGTACCCACCACGGCCTCGCTGTCGTCCACCACAAAGACCTTCGCGTGGACAAAGCCGGGCAGCCACTCGCTGATCTTCACGCCCGAGTCCAGCAGAGACTTGTAGTGCGTCTTCGCCAGCGCATAGGCGAACTTCTTATCCGGCACATGGGGCAGGATGAGGTGGACGTCCACGCCCCGCTCTGCCGCGAACTTGAGGGCCGTTTCCAGCTCCCCGTCGAGGATGAGGTAGGGCGTCATGATGTGGATGTAGCGCTTGGCGCGGTTGAGCAGGTCGATATAGACCATCTCCCCCACCCGCTCACCGTCCAGCGGGCAGTCGCCGTAAGGGGCCGCGAACCCCTTCGCCGGGACGGAGTGGGGCGGCACGGAGAGGAACTTCTCGAACTCCGGCTCCCGGAGGATGCTCCACATCTCGAGGAAGAGGATGGTCAGCGGTCGGACAGCCTCGCCTTCCAGCATGACGGCGGCGTCCTTCCAGCGTCCATACTTCTCGATGTGGTTGATGTACTCGTCGGCGAGGTTCACGCCGCCGGTAAAGCCCACCTTGCCATCAATGACGAGGATTTTCCGGTGGTCGCGGTAATTATAATGGGTCGAGACAAAGGGCTGCACCGGCGAGAACACCCGGCACTGGATGCCCAGCTTTTCGAGGCGGCTGGGGTAATCCCGGGGCAGGGTGGTGAACTCACAGGTGCCGTCGTACATCACCCGGACGTCCACGCCCTCAGCGGCCTTGCGGGCCAGCACTTCGAGGATCCTGCCCCACATGAGGCCCTCGTCGATGATGAAGTACTCGAGGAAGATGTACTTCTCGGCCTTTTCCAGTTGGCGCAGCAGCTCTTCGAACTTGGCCTCGCCGCCGGGGAAGTAGGTAACTTCCGTGTTCCTATAGACCGAGAAGCCGCCGCCCTTTCCGTGGAGATACCGCGCCAGCGAGGCCGCGCCGGGGTCGGCTTCGGCCAGCTCCTGGGCCGCAGCCAGCGGCTGGGGCTGTAAGCCCCGGGCCTCCTCAGTGAGGTGGGTCACCCGCTTTTTCAGGGCGTTGTGGCCGATGTTGCTCTTGACGTAGAAAAACAGCGGCACACCCACGACCGGCAGGATGGCGATGGTGACCATCCATGTGATCTTAGCGCTGTTGTCCATCTCGCTGTTGAGGATGTAGACCACCATGAAGGCCGACATGGCCACACTGCCGCCGAAGTAATGGGGCAGCAGTCCGCCGAACCACCGGAACACGCTCCACAGCACACCGACCTGCAGCAGCATGAGCAGCAGCACCAGCCCGAAGCGGCTGAAAATCGCGTGGACGATGCCCTTCTGACCCTTTTTCAGGAGCCGGAGGCCGCCGTCCTCGAACTGCTGCATCCTGTCTTTCATGTTCTGCTGAAATTCTTCTTTTTTCATGCTTCTCCTTTCGGGCGGAGGGTGACGGCGAACAGCCCCTGGGCCGCATGGCAGTCCTCCACCAGCTGCTTCGGCTGCGGGCAGACGCCGTGGTCATGCCACGGGTCGTTGAACCAGTAGTTTTCGTCATCGTAGCCCACCAGCAGCAGGCAGTGCTCGTTGCACTTCCATGCAAAGTCAGTGCCATCGGCCAGCAGCCAGTGGTCGCGCTTTTCCGGCACGGGCTGGAAATCCAGCGTCGCCCAGAACACCACCGGCATCCCGGCGTCGATATAAGAGCAAAGCTCTGCCGCCGTCTTGCCGCTCTCGTCCACGACTTCGAACCTGTCGGCTGCGCCCTCGTGCTCCAGAGCGCTGTTCAGGGCCTTGACGATGCAGGGCGAATAGCAGCCGTAGCCGGTGTGGTCGTGGGGGTCGCCGGGGTAGACCTGCCACGGGTCAGGGCCGTAGAGTTTTCCGTCCCGCTCCCAGTAAGGAGCGTGGGGCAGGTCGCGGGCGATGAAGGTATCCGGGTCGATGTCGATGCCCACGGCCTGGAGCAGCATGACGCTGCTGATGCTCTCGCAGCCGTTGACCCAGCGCTCAGTCTGGTCGATGTACGGGGCAGGAACGATTTTTTTCATCAAAATGCCTCCCAGCGGAGCTTCGGCCCTGTCAAAACAGAGCGAAGTGTGTTATTATGTAGGATAAGGATATTATACCCTACTCTGGGGATTTTTTCTACAACAATCGGCACGCGGAGGTTTTTGGAACATGAACAATCTGATCATCGGCATCGCAGGCGGCTCCGGCAGCGGCAAGACCACACTGGCCTGTCGGCTCAAGGCACTTTTCGGGGAGGACGAGGTGCGTCTCATCTCCCACGACAGCTACTACAAGCGCCACGACGAGCTGCCCTTTGAAGAGCGCTGCAAGCTGAACTACGACCACCCGGACGCCTTCGACAACGCCCTGCTCATCTACCACTTACAGGAGCTGAAGGCTGGCCGTGCCATCGACTGCCCGGTGTACGACTACGCCGACCACAACCGCAGCAACGAGGTCCAGCACATCGAACCGGCCCCTGTCCTCATCGTGGAAGGCATTCTCCCCTTCGTGGAGCCGGAGCTGTGCGCCATGTTCGACTACAAGATCTTCGTGGACACCGATGCCGACGAGCGCATCCTGCGCCGTCTGGTGCGGGACGTCAAGGAGCGCGGCCGCTCCCTCGACAGCGTTATCAACCAGTACCTCACCACCGTCAAGCCCATGCACGAGGCTTTCGTTGAGCCCAGCAAGCGGAACGCGGACATCATCGTCCCCAACGGCGGCGAGAACACCACCGCCATCGAGATGCTGGCCCACCACATCCGCAGCCTCATCGAGAAGACAAATATGCTCTAAAAGCTTCTGATACAGCAAAAACCGGAGTCCCCGCGGGGACTCCGGTTTTGTTGTTTCAGCTGTTAATCCTTGATGGAGGTGCGCACCAGTGCGCGCTTGAGGCGGGCCTGTGCCATCTCGTACTCGCGGCGGTCGAGGTTTTTGCGGGCCAGGATCTCTTCGGCGCGCTTTTTTGCGGCCTCGGCGCGGGTGTGGTCGATCTGCTCAGCCCACTCCCATGTGGTGGCTACCAGACGCACCTCACCGTCCAGCACGGTGAGCATCCCGCCCATGCAGGCGGCACGGCGGCGGCTGCCCTCGGCATCAACGATGTGGGCCTCGCCCATGCCCAGCGCGGTGCAGTAGTCGCCGTGCTTGGCCAGAATGGCAAGGTCACCGTCGATGGCGCGGCAGACCACACGCTCGGCCTGCCCCTCAAAGGCGCAGCCGTCCGGTGTGACCACCGTCAGATGAAAGGTCGTCATGGTTTACCCCTTCTTCGCCTTAGCGAACACATCGTCGATGGTGCCTGCGAACAGGAAGGCGCTCTCGGGCAGGTCGTCGCACTCGCCGTTCAGGATCATGCGGAAGCCGCGCAGCGTCTCTTTCAGCGGGACGTACTGGCCGGGCATACCGGTGAACTGCTCTGCAACGTGGAAGCTCTGGCTCAGGAAGCGCTGCACCTTGCGGGCGCGGCTGACGGTGCGCTTGTCCTCCTCGCTCAGCTCGTCCATGCCCATGATGGCGATGATGTCCTGCAGCTCCTTGTAGCGCTGCAGCACCTTCTGGACGGCACGGGCGATCTCATAATGCTCCTGACCCACGACCTCCGGGCTGAGGATACGGCTGGTGGAGTCCAGCGGGTCCACAGCGGGGTAGATGCCCTGAGAGGCGATGTCACGGCTCAGGACCGTGGTAGCGTCCAGATGGGTGAACGTCGTTGCGGGGGCCGGGTCGGTCAGGTCGTCGGCGGGGACGTAGACAGCCTGCACCGAGGTGATGGAGCCCTTGCGGGTGGAGGTGATGCGCTCCTGCAGAGCGCCCATCTCGGTAGCCAGCGTAGGCTGGTAGCCGACGGCGGAGGGCATACGGCCCAGCAGAGCCGACACCTCAGAGCCTGCCTGGGTGAAGCGGAAGATGTTGTCGATGAAGAGCAGCACGTCCTGATTCTTGACGTCGCGGAAATACTCCGCCATGGTCAGGCCGGACAGTGCCACGCGCATACGGGCTCCTGGGGGCTCGTTCATCTGGCCGTAGACCAGCGCCGTCTTGTTGATGACGCCGCTCTCGGTCATTTCGCCGTAAAGGTCGTTGCCCTCACGGGTGCGCTCGCCGACACCGGTGAACACCGAGTAGCCGTTGTGCTCGGTGGCGATGTTGTAGATCAGCTCCTGGATCAGGACGGTCTTGCCGACACCGGCACCGCCGAACAGGCCGATCTTGCCGCCCTTGGCGTAGGGGCAGATGAGGTCAACGACCTTGATGCCGGTCTCCAGAATTTCGGTGGTGGACTGCTGCTCCTCATAGCTGGGAGCGGGGCGGTGGATGGGCCAGTAAGCCTCCG
>ERZ894223.1769-NODE-1769-length-12792-cov-20.046479_pt1 | contig 12792 bp, 9 predicted proteins | sample MGYA00380293_ERZ894223 | MGnify/ENA primary metagenome ERZ894223 (study PRJEB32331, sample SAMN06328445) | human gut metagenome | biome: human gut microbiome; feature: stool | host: Homo sapiens | collected 2014-11-05 ...
TCGCACTGAGTGTATCAATAAATTTTTCAAATCTTGTTCGTTTTATCTGTACACGATTCCCATTCCAAAGCAAATACTCTGCATTTGGATTGTCACTGACTAACTTACGAAGCTTTCCTTCTCCAATACGAAAATAGGATGCTGCCTCTTCAATGGATAATGTATACTTCTTCCAATAAGGTATATCATAACTTGTCATTTGTATGCCTCCTTCTATTATCTTTGTTTTTGACATTGGCGGCTGGCAAAGGTATCTATAAAGACTGCCAATGCCAAAGTAGTTTTTTGCCAATGTCATCTTTTATTCTGTGATTAACGCAACTGTTTTTCTTCCCTGACACCAGTCGTAGCTCAATCTGTTTTCCAGCTGCTTTCTTGCATCTCTTCCTGTTCTGGAAGAAATCCCATAGGCTAGTAGTTCTGCCTCTAATTCTTCTAAACACATCACTTTTCGTTTGGTTAATAACTCCAGGATCAACTTCTGTGCCTTTTCCAGTTTCGTTTCCTTTTTCGTTCCTGCTTTCCCCATTAGCAGATCTTCAATGGATATATCGTATTCTCCTAACCATTTTAAGCCTTCTTCTCCTAAAGAAAACGCTACCGGATTTTCCTTCTTAGCAAGAGAATCCTTTTGCTGATATACCACTCGGATATCCTGTTCCTTCTCTTTTTCCACCTTTTCTACAAATAAGATGCTTCGTACTGCCGCTGCGATATCAATGGATCCCAGGGAACGGTAATCGCTCTGACTTCCCGATGACTTATTCAAATGTCCAATGAGAACAATGGCACATCCAGTTCTCTCTGCAATCGTACTGAGATGTCGAAATAAGGGACGAATCTCATTTGCCCGGTTCATATCCACATTGGCTCCCAGATAAGCCTGTATGGGATCCATGATCATGAGTCGTACACTATTCTGTCGGATGGCTTTTTCAATCCGATCGTCCGTCATAGAAAGCTGTTTTTCATCTTCATTGATAAATCGCACCCTTGTCATATCTGCACCACATTTTGCTAATCTAGGCTTAATGGTATCTGCTATGCCATCCTCTGCTGTTTGATACAATACATTAAAGGGTTCTATAGGAAGTGCATTGGGAAGTTCTTTTCCATTCGTACAGTATGCGGCGATTGCCATTGCAAGCCATGTTTTTCCTTTTCCCGGATTCCCCTGGATCAAAGTAACCTTTCCAAAGGGAATGAACGGATACCATAACCACTGAACCACCGTTTCCTCAACCTCCGACATCTTCATGACCGGAACTGGTTTTTCCCTGGCATCTCTCCAACACATCTGCTTTGCCATATTTTCTACCGGAACTTCTGCTACCAGACATTCATTCCAGTCTTTCTTCACCGGTTCTAATCGGTACACACTCAGTTCCTCCGGAATAAGAGAAACAAACTGCCTGCATCTCTCATTTCCAGGCTCATCATTATCCAGACACAAGTAGATGGAATGGATATGAGGATATTCTGTATACATCCGTTTCATTGCTTTTTCACTCAATCCTCCCAGGGAAATATAACTATGCTTTTCCCATTCTTCTGGAACTGCAGTGATATAAGACAAAAGATCAATGGGAGATTCAAACACAAACAGTTTTTCATCCGTTCCTATATGGCCAAATCCATAGGCTTTTTCCGAACCTCTTGCCTCCCCACGATATCTGTTCTCATCAGTTCCACGCATAGCTGCATATCTGGGATTCTGTTCTTTATCTCTTCCAACGAACACCACATTGTGATAGTTTTTACTTTCATAAATATCCCCCTTTTCAATCATCTGATCTACCAGTTGTTCCGATAGTTTTCTCTGTTCAATGAGATACTTCCTTGCAATCTCACAGCTTTCATTTCTTTCTGGCAGTTCCAATCCAGGCAAGGGGATGGGGCAGACCTTCTGTCTGCCTGCATCTTCCTTCGCCGTTCTTCTGTTGGTTTCTCCAACTCCCTCTTCTCCTAATAATTCTTTGACTGCCTCTGCAAAAGAAAGACCGTAGAATTCTTTCATAAAATCGATGGCATGACCGCCTTTATTCTGACTAAAACGATACCATTCGTTCTTGTTGATCATCACACTGTCATGTCGTAACCACCGGTATTCCTTTCCACATCGTTTGAACTGTTCTCCTCTCCCAGAAAGAAAAACATATAAATCGGTATCATCTGCTCTTTGAAGCTGTTCTCTTGTATATTCTTCCATCTTCTAAAATTCCTCCTATAATTCCATTCCATGATGTTTCTTCTTTGGTTTCATGGTTCTCACTGCTTCTTTTGTTTCTGTGGATTGCTCCCGTTTGTTTGTTTCTGGAAGAGAGACACCTTCTCCTTCCTCTGCCATCAAAACTTCCACATGATTTTTGACTTTCTCATACTTTCGTAACATGGCATGGATCCGTTTATCTTCTTTTCGTAAAGCAGCAATCTCTTCCGATAAACAATCTGCTTCTCGCTTCCATTTTCCTTCTGGTATTTTTCCATTCGCATCCAGATTTTCTTTTAAGATCCTTTCCGAACGATAATATCCGCTAAGTTCCTTCTTATGTTCCTCTTTGAATTTTTCCCTGCCAAAATATTTGTTCTTTAATTCCAGATAAACAGGTCTCGTTTCAAAATACTCTTTCATTGCATAAAGGTTAACATTGACCCTTTGTAAAGCAGCCAGTTGTTTTTTCAACCGCTGGCTCACTTCATTCAGCTGCGTATCGAATTCCTGGATTTTCTCTGTCAGCTGTTCCGGGGTTCTCACATCCTGCTCTTCCAGAAAGCGAATCGTCTCTGCAAATTGTTTCAGATTTGTATTCTTCGCCTTTTGTGTTCCATAAGCGTAGGATTCTGCGACTGCATTTCTCTTGTCATAATAGTTTCTTAGATAATCCGCTAAGGTTGGCTGATGTAAGAACAGCATCCGTTCCATCAACTGGCTTTGTCGAAGCAAAGACCATTGAAGAAGATTCTTTGCCCGTTCTTTCATATCATTTAAGGCTCGGATGAGTCGGTTTAAACTTCCCAGTGCGGTTGAAATTCCTCTTGCTTCCATTGCCTGTACATTCGGTCCTTCATGCACCATCGGGATCTTATCAATCCCCCGTTCCTCATAAGATCTGGCATCGACTCTTTCTGTAAGTCCTTTTTCTTCATACAGTTCATTGCACATCTTCGCCCAGGCACTTCTCAATTCTTCCAAGGTTTCTTTCCTGCTCCAATCCGTTGTATGTACCGCCCGAAATACCAGTTGTCCTTTCTGATTCAGAACCGGCTGTCCATCCGGTGTCAGTACTGGAACCTTTTTTTGTTTTTGTCCCCAGGTGCCATCTTCCTTTAAAGGGCGGATGGGAACCATGATGTGCATATGGGGATTGGGAATTTTATCCTTTGCCTTCTTCGGATCATGGATTGCCAGATCTGCGATCATCCCTCTTGCGACTAACTGTTCTTCTACAAATCTTCTTGCAAGCTCAATATTTTCTTCCATAGAAAACTCATTCATCAAGGCAATATCAAAGCTGTGTGCCAGCTGTGCTTTCTTATTTCCTTCGATCCATTCCACCTCATTCCAAAGTATCTCCCTGTCTTTGAATCTCTCTGGAGCCTGTTTGGGAAGGTGGATCTCCGCTAATACCACACCGCCTTTTCTCGTATAATCACTTACTTCCCCGTAATACGTACATTCCAGTTTTGTACCGGCCCGATAGGCAGCACTGGCAATGGCAGACTGTCCTTTTCCTCTGGATAATTGATTCAGATGAAAGTGATAACATCCCATCTTACTCATCTCCCTGTGGCAGTTCGCCTCGCTGCATTGCCTTTAAAAGTGCTTCTTCTTCTGCAAATTCTCGTTCTTTTGCTTCTGCCGCTTCCGCCCGTCCACGAACCATTTCATGAACGACATCACAAAACTTACAAGCGGGATCATGAAGAAGTTCATCCATCAGCTGATAAAATTCTGCCTCTGTCAGATATTTGGTATCTTTACAGATTGCTTCTATGGCTGCTCCTTTCTGAATCAACAGATGGGTTCGTGCCTTTCGTTTTTTCTTTTTCTGTGTATCTAGATAGTTCAAGGATCTCTGGATCCTGTGTTCTGCCTGTTCCTTCTCAAGCTTTGCCTGTTTCAATGCAGCTTCTGTTTTTTCAATCTCATAAAGTGCTTCTTTGGTATATTCCTGAAATGTTTTCTTCTTCTCCATATCGTTCTTTTCCTCCTTTTTCAACTCTTCTATTTTCTCTGTTACGGGATAGGCATTTCTGCCGGAAGGGGAACCCTTCTTCGGATGGATCATCCGCAAACACTTTCGGAATTCCCCTTCAGAAAGATGCTACTTCCGTAGGACGCACATACCTTGTAAGGTATATAAGTGCGCTCTTCTGCTTTCAGCATCCGAGTTATTCTTACTCAAACGGAAGTTCTTCTCCGTCTGGAAGATGCATAAATCCATCTGGATCGGTATCTTCTTTCTTTTCTGCTCCTGTCAGTTTCTTCCCTTCTGCGAAATAATGTTCTTCTACGATCACGTTAGTAGCATAAACTTTATTCCCCTCCTGATTCACATAGCTTCCTGTCTGGATCCGTCCGCTTACTAAAATCTTCAAACCTTTTTTTAGATATTTTTCTGCAAACTCAGCATTCTTCCCAAAGGTAACACAGGAAATAAAATCTGTTTCTGCCTTTCCATCCTTTCGATATCGTCTGTCTACTGCCAGTGTGTATCGTGCCATTGCAGTACTGTTTTCATTCTGGAGATATTTCACCTCTGGATCTTTTGTCAGTCTTCCCATTAAGATTGTTTTGTTCATGTAATTTCTCCTTTCCCTTTTCGTTTTTTCTTTGTTCTTGAATCAGGCCCGATTCTTTTAAAGCAAATGTAATTTGTTCCTCATATATCAGAACGTAGAGAGGGCTTTTTACAAATAAAAAAGGAATTTTATTTTTTTGCCCTCATATAACGAAAGGCTCAGAGGGGAAAATACAGGGTGGAAACGGAATTTTTTTATTTTTCTGCATAAAAAAACAACCCTATGACTTCATTGAAATCATGAGGATTGCTTCAATTTCTAAATTAATATTAAATTTTACAATATATGATTTTATCATACACTACTATTTAAATTTCGCAAATAATAGTCAACTACTATACAAGTTGTGTCTCTATCTATAGCAATTTGTTCTGAAGGCAGCCCATAAATTTCATAGATATCATCAAATTTCCAACATATAAAATATCCATGCTCGTGTTTTTTGTATTCAGCAACATCATGTCCTTGCTTTATTCGTTCTATCGCTTTTCCAATATTGTTACTACTTTGATATTTTATTTTTAAGGTTGCTTTTCCAACATAATGTGATAATTTACCCACAAAATTTTTATCATATGCCCAATCATCGATATTATCTACGCTCATTTCAACTTGTTGTGCATTCTCAGCCAGATAGTCCAATAAGACTTTTACTTCTCCATCTAATAGTCTTCTTGATGATAATATTTTCATTTGAAGTTCGTCTATTTCTTTTTGTTTCTTTTTCTTCTTAAAATCAGCAGCCTTTATTGTCTCTACTAATCTTTCAACTTCCTTTAGACATTCTCCATTATATGACTCTTGTATCGTCTTCTTTTTCCAATGAGCCCGTAATACTTTCTTGTTATTTATTTGCCTAATAATTTCATCTTTATATTCTAACAATAACTCATTGTATTTCTTTTTTGCTGCTACAATGTCTATATCCCAACCGTTTGTACTTACAAAAACCTGCAATGGAATCTTTATAAATACTACATATACACTTTCAATTCCATCTATTGTCAAAAGTTCCTGTGTTTCAGTTCTTATCCCATCGGCAATTCGTGTTGCAGAATATTCATCTTGAAAAATTTCTTGAATATCCTCAAATCTACTGACTATAACCTTCATATCTTCTGCCTGAACAAGTGGTTCTAGTTTGTTATCATCAATTATCCCCTTTTCAACAACTTGATATCTAGTAATATTCTCTAATATTTTTCCTTTAAAAGAATCCATATAGATATCTTTCATAATATCTTGCTGTTTCTCCACTCTTTCTAAATTGCTTAGGGCTTGCTCACCTTTTTTTAATAACGAACAAATATCAGATGATACAGATATTAAATCTTTTACATGCAAATCTGCGAGAGTAACATCCAATAACGGCCTAGTAATTCCTAAAATTTTCGCAATCTCATCCACTTGGTGAACGCCTATAGAAACAATCTGTAACACTTTTTCCTCTACCAGATTTAGCTTTACAGTTTTTCTTTTTGTGATTTTTAGTGCATATTTATAAACTGGTAAATATACTTCATCATCAAGCAAAAATTCATATCCATCATTTTGCCTAACAATGTTTGTTACCCATTTATGAATTAGATTCTCTTTCAAATAACTTTCCTCCATCGCATTGTATAATTTCACATTCTTCTTCCTCAGAGATATAATCTATTATTTCAACAAATTTATTATCTTGATCGTCAAAATTGTAAAAGAAATTTTTATCTCCACACACAATTAATAATTTTTTTGCTCTAGAAAAAGCTACATTAACTCGTTCCTTCTCCTTCTGAAATCCAATAGAATCTCTTGTTCTTACAGTGCTATAAATTATAATATCATTTTCTCTTCCCTGAAATGCATCTAAAGTATTAATATCAATTTTTGATGCTATTTTGTCAAGTCCTGTAGCCTTAATAGATTTTCGCAATAATTCTTTCTGACCACTATACCCTGTAATAATTCCTATATCTAGCCCCTTCAATTCTCCAGTACTTTTTAAATCATCTAATATTTCTAAGATAATTCTTTTTTCTTCTTCATTTATATATGAACCACCTTTTGTTCTTTTCTGTGATTTTTTCTTATTTGCAGAAGTATCAAACCACACTATTGATTTTCCAACATACCTGCTCAATCCATGTCGTTTTTCATCGTCATTACATCCTGTATCAATAATTCCTCTGTAAAATACTTTACTTATCAGATTTCCTATATTTTCAATCATTCTATACTGAGTGGTCAAAATTTGTTTATGTGTATCCGGCAACGAATTGTATAAAATATCAAATAATCTATAGTCTGGATTTTTAGTCAATTTAGCCAATGTTGGTGATACCTCTGCATCTGCATATGCTGGCAACTGATTTTGATCGCCTACTAAGATAATCTTTTTTGCTTTAATAATCGATACCAGTAATTCTGGTGTTGTTGCTTTAGCAGCCTCATCAATAATTACATAATCAAATGACATATCTTTTATTACTTCATTAGACAAAAATCCAACACATGTTCCCGCAATAACCACTGCACTTCGAATCATTTGATAATCTAAACTGTTCTGATCTACTAATCTATTTATCCAATCTTCCTGTATTTTCTTAACTTCTTCCCATTTTTTCACCTCGTTTTTATCGGTTATAGTATTCATCAAATCATTTTTTTGCTCTACATATTGCTGAACATTATTTTTTATTTCGGAAACCAATTGCTCTCTATGTGCAGCAATTGTGTATTTTGTCGCAATTTCTTCAGAAATATTCCTTTCCGCACCAATTCTTATTATCTCCAATGGATTATCAATAGCTTTCCCCAATCCTTCTAAAATATTATCAACTGCCGTATGTGACTGCGAAACAATAAGTATTTTAGGACTATCGGTCATCTTTATATCCCTTTTTATAATTTGCCCAACTATTTCCTTTATAACAGATGTCTTACCTGTCCCAGGCGGTCCTTGGATTAAGCATATATTTTCCGTATTTAGAGCCTTCATCACAGCTTGTTTCTGTGATTGATTTAATACTTTTGAAATAAAACTAGGCTGTGAGATTGTCTTTATTTCCTCTGGTTCATCCAAACATAAGATAATGTCTTTTAAACTTCTCGCAGAATATTCATCTTTTTTCAAATCAAAAATTGCTCTAAATTGTCGTTTATAAGCCATAGTCTTCGCACGAAAATCTTCAAGAAGTGGTGTATTTTTATTCAATAATTGTCTTACTGTTGGTTTCAATCTCCCTTTTGTTAATGATAAGACAATTTTTACTGAATCATCATCACATACAACCTCTTCAAAATTTCCTACCTCCGTATAAATAACTCCTTTTTGGCCTTGGCTTTCTACAACAAATCTAGTTGGTGGCATCAATTCATCAATTGATTTTTTCTCGCAATCAATCAGATTGAAAATCAGTTGACCTCCATTAATCTCATATTTATCATATTTTATAATCGCAGATTTTCCTTTTTCTTTTTCAACAGCCTCTGTAAGACCAATTTCCCAACCACCAAACAAATTTTCAAACTTTTCTTCTTGCAATTGATATTGTTTATTATCATCTTGATGGTTTTTAAACATAACAACCAGTTGGTGATTGTCTTGTGGATCATACCCATTATCTCTGCTATTTAATACAAAGGATATTTGTCCAACAATTCTAAAGCTTCTTTTAATATTTATATTTCTTCTATCAGCAGTAATTTTTCCAACATATGTTACATACATTTTCTGCTCATTTTCATCGTATCCACACTTCATAATCATTTTTTCACCAGTAATTACATACTGCTGATCTTTTACATCATAATAACCATAGGATTGTTTAAATTCATTTTTGAGAAATGAATTAGTAAACTGTACCATTGTCATATTTTCTTCAACAATAGAATTCCTTTTTAATTGAACCAGCTTTCTAGAATCAATTGCAATACTATAGCTACAACTTGATGTATTAAGATTTCCTATTAACCGCTCCAAAATCACAATTACATTTTCCAGTGACTCTGGTCTATTTTCAGGCTTTTCTTGAACTAATGATAATAGAATATCTTTTATCTCTTTTCTTCCAGTCCACTCCTCAATTCTACTATTAATATCACTTCCATTTTTTTGTGATAATAAAATTTCACTCATTATTATTCCTATTGAATAGTAATCACATTTTTCTGTGATATTTTTACCCAATATAAGTTCTGGTGCAGAATAACCTTCTGAATATAATGGCATAGTAGTCTCGGAATCCATAACTGTTTTTATTTTACTTGTTCCAAAATCAATTAACGTAACCTTATCTGCATATTTATCATAAATTATATTTGAAGGTTTCAAATCTCTATGAATCACATTATTCGAATGAGCGTTATTTACTGCTTTTAAAATCTGAAGACATATTTCATACTTTTTTAGTTGCGTATATTTATTCCAATTTATATGGTCTAAAGTTTCACCCGGAACATAGTCCATAAGAATTCCACCATAGCATTCGTTCTCCTTAAAAGGATATAACTCTGTACTGCTATCTCTTAACTTTACTATTCCTTCACAAACATTCAATGTTCGTAAGGCTTCAATCTCTCTTTTAAAAATTAGTTTTTGCAAACCATTTTCAATCTTCGGAAAGCACTTAAGCACATACAACTTTTCTTTATTTTGCGGTTTTACTTTAAATACGATATTCCCCCATGAAGAAGATTTGTGTAATAGTTCCACCACTTCATAGTTCATAATAATTTTTTCATTCATTACCTTCTCCATCTTTCACCTCCGAGATATGCTTTTATTTCTGCATTTTTCTCACATATTCATAAATTCGCTTAAGCATTCCGTCTCTATCTTCTCCTAATTCTCCACAGATTTTTTCACCAAATCCCATATACGTATTGAATCCAAGCATATATACAGCCATTGCCATAGATAATTCACCATTTTCATCACCATACAATGATGCCACTTTTCTCAATTCATCAATAACAGTATCGTGTGGTACTTCAACGCCACCTTCTTCATTTACAACAGAATTGATTACTTCTGGCAATGCCATGCACATCTTATAAAATGCATCTTCTTCACCAGTAAGAATTGCATAAAACTGATCCATGCTTACACGGCGAATTAATCTATGCTGTACATTTTTTCCATCAACTTTTGTTGACCACTTTATATTCTGTGATTTCTTTGCAATTGCTTCAACCAACAGGCATGCACAATCATCGTCTTCCAGAATCTGTCCTTGCATTTTTATATATGTTTTTGCAGAAGATGCAGAATTCATAGTATTGTGTTTGTTCTTCATTTCTACATATATTGTATGTACAATATCTCCATCTGGCATTTGTATTCCATCTGGATTTCTGTAAATAACATCCCAGCCTGCCTGTGGGACTTCACAGCCTTTGAAATAAGAAAAAATATTCTGATGAAAATATCCTATATCATTATTATTAGACTTATCTCTCTGCCGGAAAATTTCATTATTTACAATTTCTTCCCAGCTTGTACGATACACCGATTTATCAAAAATCAGCTTGATCGGATCAATCAGGTTACTATTGAACCGCTTCAAATCATACGATTCCAGTTTTTCTCCATATTTCATAATCGTTGCACGCACATGCTTCTTAAAATCTTCTTCTGATATAAAATCTAAATTCCACGCCATTTATTTTACCCCCTCTAATGATTTATGTATCTCCAACCCAATTTCATATGCTAAGTTGACAGGAACAGCATTGCCAACCTGTTTATACTGAGATTGAACACTTCCACAAAACTGCCATTCATCTGGAAATGTTTGGCATCTTGCATTCTCACGTACTGTAAACGGTCTTGCTTCCAATGGATGACATCTTTCTGTTTGTTTCTGGGATGGTGATGTCAATACCGTCAATGATGGTTCATCCAGACTCATTCTCCTAAGAATTCCTGTTCTTCCGCCTTCCATATCCCAGCAACTTTTCATATATGCTTTTGCAATCTCCGGATCAATATCTCTCCAATATCCTCCAGGTGGAACTAATTCAAATATTTTTCTTTTATTTTCTCCATATGGTACTCCTGGTCCTTCTGGACAATCCAATAAAATATCTCTCAAAACAGGCTTATAATTATGTTCTTTGGGAAATGAGAATGAAACTTTTCCCACTAAATCATTTCTAATTCCAACAGTAATTAATCTCTCTCTTTTCTGCGGCACACCAAAATCCCACGCATTTAAAACCTTTTTCTGAATGGTATATCCCGCCTGTTCAAAAATATTTGTTATCGTTGCATATGTTCTTCCCTTATCGTGAGTCAGCAATCCTCGCACATTTTCAAATAAAAACATCTTTGGCTGTAATTTCTGTAAAAAAGTTGCATAGTGATAAAAAAGTGTTCCTCTTGCATCTTCAAGTCCTAATCTTTTTCCAGCATAGGAAAAAGCCTGACACGGTGCCCCTCCCGATAATAAATCCAGTTCTCCTTTTTTTATACCAAAATAATCTTCCAAATCCAAACAAGATATATTAGCTATATCATCATGAATAACTCTCCAGTTCGGCCTATTGGTTTTCAAAGATTCTGCAGCATCTTTATCAAATTCTATTAGTCCCAATGGTTCAAATCCAGCTTTTTCTATCCCTAAAGCCAAACCTCCAGCTCCAGCAAACAGTTCTATGGTTGTAAACGCATCACTATCGATTTGTAATGGTTCTTCTTTTTGTATCTCTACAACATCTTCTATCTTACAATTTAATGTAAAACATATTTTTTCTATTGATTCAAATGAAACTGGCTCATTCTTTCCTAACCGAGCTAACACATTAAAACTTATTCCTGACGCTTCCTTCAATTCTGTGCGGTTCATTTTTTTATCTATCAGTAGTTTCCATAATTTGTCATAACAAATCGCCATTAAAATTCCTCCAAAATCAAAAATAGTACAACTCATATTTTACCATATACCACAATCAGCAACAAGCAATTTTCTCACTATATCGTTAGATTTCCTCTTGTATGCTTCTTATCCCCTTTGCTATTTCTTCTGTTTTTTGATAATATATTTTCATCAGTTCAGGCAGAAAGAAGGTACCTATATGTCACGTGATTCCGCTACTGTTTCAAACAATATGCGTAAGATCCACAGTAAAGATACTTCCATAGAACTATTGCTCCGAAAAGCTCTATGGCACAAAGGTTATCGCTATCGAAAAAATTATAAAACTCTCCCTGGTTCTCCTGATATTGTTCTTACCAAATATAAAATTGCTATTTTTTGCGATAGTGAATTTTTTCATGGAAAGGATTGGGAAATTCTCAAGCTTCGGCTTGAAAGGGGGAAAAATCCAGACTTTTGGATCAAAAAAATCGAGCGAAATCGTAATCGTGATTATGAAAACGATAAAAAGCTTCTATTTCTAGGCTATACTGTCCTTCACTTCTGGGGGCAGGACATTTCCAAACATACAGATGAGTGTTTACAAGCCATTGAAGAAGCCATTTGGGATACAAAATTTTCTGATACAACCACTGACTATGATATATCTGAAGAATAACCCCTCCTATACATGAGGCTGTCCACAACTCCTGCAGACAGCCTCTTTCCTACATAAAGATTATATTTTTATATGCTATTTCTTCAGCAGTTGCTTGAATATTATTCATCCTCCTCACCCATTCCATCTGATCCTGTATCTTCAGTTCTTCTGTCACACCCCACTGTTCGACCATCTGTTCCATCAGCATCTCGACTTTTTCTCTTGCTTCTTTGTCTACCTGATTCAAATGCTCCGTCAGTTTCCCGGTCAGTACCAAATATTGATACCTGACACTCCTGTGTTCCTTCAAAAACTGTTTTCGCATTATTCCATACTTCCCATATGTAGGTTCTTTCTCATTGATTTCCAGATCTGGCAGATAATAATCTCCATGCAGTGTGTAGTTCAGTCCGTTCTTTTCATCATAAATCTGTTTCTTCATATTCTTACAACTCCATTCCTCTGTACTTTGCTTTATTCTTCTTA
>ERZ894223.1776-NODE-1776-length-12707-cov-5.985615_pt1 | contig 12707 bp, 13 predicted proteins | sample MGYA00380293_ERZ894223 | MGnify/ENA primary metagenome ERZ894223 (study PRJEB32331, sample SAMN06328445) | human gut metagenome | biome: human gut microbiome; feature: stool | host: Homo sapiens | collected 2014-11-05 ...
TGCAAAAAGAAAATGAAAATATTTATCAATAAGAAGATGGATATATATTCTTATAAGGCACAAAACATTCTTTTACATTCGTACCTTTGGGTACCGAAACGTTGACAATGGAAAACGATATATTTTATATTTTAAAGTACAAGACAGTCTAAACTAACTATAAATTGACGAGACTAATTGATGATCCTTGACAATAGCAGAATGCGAAACTGGATTCCATGTATATATCAGGGAAATGAAAAAGAATTAGTCTTTAATGTATGTAAGACGACAAATTAAAATAGGCGATAACGGTAAATTATTTTAGGTTAAATCCTCCTCCCCTAAAGTGCAGTTTTCGTTTAAAAGCATATTCCGGTAGAATTAACGGCACATTTTCGTAGGTTTATTTCAAAGGATTGAATGTCAGTCTTCTGAAATAAGGCTATGAAATCAGCAATAAAAGCCGATGCCACAGCCTTACAGATATACACATACAACTTAATAAAGCTAACCAGTAAGATGCTGATTATTAGCAGCTGCAAGAATGACTTCTGAATCGATCGTTTTTTTCTCCATCTGGGAGCCAAGAGTGATAGCATCGGTCATGATGTTATCAATCAGGCGAGGGTTTCCTTGTGACAACCCATGAACAGCCGAAAGCGCGGAAACATCCGGTCGCAATTCAAAGCGAAGTGGATGAACAGGTTACAGCTCTTGAAAATGCAATTAATGGATTAGAGAGAAAAATTGATTATGAAAAATTAAATGAAGCGATCCAGAATGCAGAGACAAAGAAAGAAGATGACTATACACCAAATTCTTATAAAGAGTTTAAGACAGCACTTGAGGCAGCAAAGAAATTAGTTGCAGATGAAACAGCAACTCAGGAACAGGTTAATCAGGCAGTTCTGGAACTTAATTCCAAGATGGAGGGTTGATGGCAGAAAATTTGTATTGGCGGTGTAAGAAGATGAAAAATCCTTTAAAAGTAGTATGGATCGTGCTTGGATTTCTTTGTCTGGGACTTGGTACGATAGGAATTGTACTTCCTATCCTGCCAACCGTCCCGTTTTATATGGCAACACTGTTTTGCTTTGCAAAGAGTTCTAAGAAACTGCACGACTGGTTCGTAGGAACGAATCTTTATAAGAAACATCTGGACAGTTTTGTTCAGAAAAAAGCCATGACAATGGGAACAAAATGCAAGATTATCGGTATGGTAACGGTAGTCATGGCAATCGGCTTTATCTGCATGAAGAATGTACCGATCGGAAGAATCTGTATCGTCGTGGTGTGGGTATGTCATCTGCTGTATTTTTTCTTAAGAGTAAAAACAGAAAAACCAGAAAAAGGAATATATGAAAATGCGGAGTAAGATGGATAAAGTAGAGAGGAAACGACAGAAAGAACAGTATGTTGTAGAAGAAATGATCCGGCTGTACTGCCGGAAAAACCATCCGAAAGAAAAAAGACAGGAAGGGCAGATGTGTCCTGAATGTCAAAGACTTTCGGATTATGCAAAACAAAGAAGCCAGAAGTGTCCATTTATGGAAGAAAAAACGTTCTGTGCGAACTGTAAAGTGCATTGTTATAAGCCAGAGATGAGAGAACAGATCAGGCACGTTATGCGTTTTTCAGGACCAAGGATGTTATTATACCATCCAGTTCTTGCAGTATGGCATCTGGTATGCAGTAAAAAAGAATCGAAGAAAGAAACAAAAGGGTAAGATTTTTATGATTAAAACAAGACTGGTGGGGCTGTTGTCCCACGCAAAAAAGTATATCGTGTATACGATTTTGTGGCAGTGGGCAGCCCTCCTGTCGCAGGTATTGGCAGTTTTTTCTATCGCAGATTTACTGGAACGGGTAGTGTACCGAGCAGTAACCGTACCGATCATTGAACGGACGATACTGATTTTAGTCCTGGTTGTGGTGATCCGGTTCGTATGTGAACGGATGGGAGCAAGGTCTTCCTATCTGGCATGTGTGGATGTAAAACGGATTCTGCGTGAAAAGATTTATGAGAAAATGTTAAAACTGGGAGCTTCCTACAGTGAGCAGGTATCTTCTTCAGAAGTAGTGCAGGTATCAACCGAAGGTGTGGAGCAGTTGGAGACATACTTTGGAAAATATCTTCCACAGTTATTCTACAGCCTGATCGCACCACTGACCTTATTTCTTATTCTTTGCAGAGTGAGTGTAAAGGCAAGTGTGATCCTGCTGGTCTGTGTGCCACTGATTCCAATCTCAATCGTTGTGGTACAGAAGATTGCAAAGAAACTTTTGAACAAATATTGGAGTATCTATACCGGGCTGGGTGATTCGTTCCTTGAGAATTTACAGGGACTTACCACATTGAAGATTTATCAGGCAGACCAGCAGAAAGCAGACGAGATGGATGTGGAATCCCAGGACTTCCGTAAGATTACGATGAAGGTGCTGACCATGCAGCTCAATTCAACCAGTGTGATGGATATTGTGGCGTATGGCGGAGCTGCGATCGGTATGGCAGCCTCTGTATCTGAATTCTTAAAGGGAAATATCAGTGTAGCAGGAACGTTATGTATCGTTCTGCTTGCCAGCGAGTTTTTCCTGCCACTCAGGCTGCTTGGTTCGTTCTTCCATATCGCAATGAATGGTATGGCGGCGAGTGATAAGATTTTCAAAATTTTAGATCTGCAGGAACCACAGGCCGGAGAAAAAATACTGCCGGATGGAGCGTTAGATGTTACATTAAAAGATGTGCATTTTTCTTATGAAGAGGACAGAGAGATTTTAAAAGGAATAGGCTTAAATTTTCCGGCAGGAAGTTTTGTATCACTGGTTGGTGAATCCGGATGTGGTAAGAGTACGATCGCCGGAATCCTTGCAGCAAAGAACCGGGGGTATAACGGAGAAATCACCATCGGTGGCGTACCGCTTAATGAAGTGAATGAAATAAATCTGATGCAGAGGGTTGTTCTGGTTCGCCATAACAGCTACCTGTTCAAAGGTACAGTAGAAGAAAATCTGAAGATGGCAAAGCCGGACGCAACGAAAGAAGAGATGGAAATAGTTCTTCAGAAAGTGAATCTCTTAGGGTTCTTACAGACACAGGATGGCTTGCAGACACAGTTGCTGGAAAAAGCAAGCAACCTGTCCGGCGGTCAGTGCCAGAGACTGGTGATTGCCAGAGCATTGCTTCGGACAGACAGTGCGGTTTATATTTTCGATGAAGCCGCATCCAATATCGATGTGGAAAGCGAAGAATTGATCATGAATGTGATTCACGAACTGGCAAAGACAAAGACGGTGCTTCTGATCTCCCACAGACTGGCAAATGTTGTGAAGTCTGACAAGATTTATTTCTTAAAAGACGGAGAAATCAAAGAAAGCGGAAAGCATGACGAACTGATGAGCCAAAATGGTGCGTACAGACATCTGTATGAAAGCCAGATGGCATTGGAAAACTATGGAAAAGAAGGAGTGGCATAATGAGTGAAAATACGAATACAACAAAACGCAGAAGTGCCATCCAGATCATGGGAAGTCTGATTGGTCTGGTCAAACCCCTGCTCCATATCATGCTGGCAGCAATCATCCTTGGAACATTGGGTTACTTGTGCGCAATCTTTTTGACAATACTGGCAGGACAGGTTATCGTGCATGGACTTCTGATAGGGGTAGCTGGAATGATTGTTCCGGTGGACAATATGTGGCTGGTATTTACCCCGGTAAAAACGATTATCACAGTCATGATCGTCATTGCAGTGCTTCGTGGAATCCTGCATTATGTGGAACAGTATTGTAATCATTTTATCGCATTTAAGCTGTTGGCAATCATCCGTCATAAAGTGTTTGCGGCATTGAGAAAGCTCTGCCCTGCAAAACTGGAAGGACGGGATAAGGGAAATCTGATCTCGATTATTACAACCGATATCGAATTACTGGAAGTGTTCTATGCACATACCATTTCCCCGATTGCGATTGCAACACTGACCTCAATTATTATGGTGATTTTTATTGGAAGATATCACTGGCTGGCAGGTCTGCTTGCACTGGTAGCTTATCTGATTGTCGGTGTTGCCATCCCGATGTGGAATGGAAAACGTGGCAGCCAGAAGGGAATAGAATTTCGGACAAACTTCGGAGAACTGAACAGTTTTGTTCTGGACTCTTTACGTGGACTGGACGAGACCATCCAGTACGGACAGGGTGAAAAGAGAAAAGAGCAGATGTCTGAGCGTTCCAAAAACCTTGCAGGAATGCAGGAAGATTTGAGCAAAATGGAAGGCTCACAGCGTTCCTTTACGAACATGGTTATCCTGCTTGCATCCTTTGGAATGCTGGCACTGACTATCTGGCTTTATGACAAAGGTGCGATGGGATTCGAGGGAATCTTAACCTGTACCATCGCAATGATGGGTTCTTTCGGACCGGTAGTAGCATTATCAAGTCTTTCCAACAACCTGAATCAGACACTGGCAAGTGGTGAGCGTGTTCTTTCTCTTCTGGAAGAGACACCGCTTGTGGAAGAAATTTCGGGTGATGTGGAAACGGAACATGAATTTACAGGAGCAGAGGCAGAGAACGTAACATTTGCTTACGGTGAAGAAGTTATTTTAGATAACTATTCACTGAAATTACAGCCTGGTAAGATCACAGGGATTCATGGTGCGAGCGGTTCCGGAAAATCTACACTTTTAAAACTGCTGATGCGGTTCTGGGATGTGCAGGACGGAAGTGTATCGGTAGACGGTACAGATGTCCGCAAGATTCCGACCAAACATCTGAGAGATATGGAAAGTTACGTGACACAGGAAACACACCTGTTCCATGATTCGATTGCAAATAATATTGCAATCGCAAAGCCGGGAGCATCCAGAGAAGAGATTATGGAAGCTGCAAAGAAAGCGTCTATCCACGATTTCATTATGACACTTCCGAAAGGATACGATACAGAAGTCGGAGAACTGGGTGATACGCTGTCCGGCGGTGAGAAACAGAGAATCGGAATTGCAAGAGCTTTCTTGCATGATGCGGAGCTCCTGCTGCTGGATGAACCGAGCAGCAACCTGGATTCTCTGAATGAAGGAATTATACTGAAATCATTAAAGGAATCTGCGGAGAAGAAGACAGTTGTACTGGTATCCCACAGAGTGTCTACCATGAATGTGGCGGACATTGTGTATGAGATGGAGAATGGAAGAATTTCATAAAATCAGATTTTGACAGATACTTAATACCATGCATTTCTTGACACGTAAGAGATGCATGGTATAATTTTGAATATAAGTTAGTGTAAACTAACGAACGTAAGCTGTGACGAATATAACGTTGGCAGCGAGGCAGTGAAAGAAGGTTTGATTATGCTTTTTAAGACGATAGGAAATAAGTCCAATCCGGCAATATTATTTTTCCATGCAATGGGTGTGACGGGTGCAAGCAGTATACCTGTGGCGGAATATCTACAGGAAACATATTATTGTATTATGCCGACATCGACGGTGTATTGTGAAGGACAGAGATACGAAAGTAAGACAGAAGAGATAAAGCAGATCAGGAAGTTTCTTGAAGGACAGCAAATTGACCGATTGGCACTCGTGGTGGCGTCTTCTATCGGGGCAGATCTTGCAATGACATTCCTGACAAAATCAGGAGTTGAAGTAGAGCATGTATTTTTTGACGGCGGACAATTTGCACAGATTGCTAAAATGACGCGCCGGATCATGGTTCCGTTTTTATATCTGGCGATTAAGAGTCTGTACTGGTCAAACGGGAAAACGCTGAAAAAGATTCTGTGGTGCGATGATGAAGCGATTAAACCTTATTTTATCGCGGCGGGAAAAGCACTGACCTATGGTAATATACGGAGACAGCTTGCAGACAGTCTGGAAGATAAACCATTTCCGGCACTGTCAGAGGAGTTACAGAGGCGGACTGTGTTTGAATTTGGAAGTATAGAAGATCATTTGAAATACCGTGAAGCGGTCATGCGGGTGTATCCGTATGGTCAGTATCCGGTATTTGAAGGATGTAATCATATGCAATATCAGATCCGTGATCCGAAAGGATTTGCTAAGATGTTGGATACGTTGATAGAAAAAGGTGTGCCTGTACAGATAAAAGAGAGATAAAACAGACACCGGGAGGACGGTATATGAGCAGTAAAGAGGGACAGACAGTCATTGAATTTCGGGATGTAGTACGTACTTATGGTGAGGGGGAAGCCTTACAGTATGCGGTCAACCATATTAATTTTACGATTGATAAGGGTGAATTTGTGGTAATCCTTGGACAGTCGGGCGCGGGCAAGTCTACTGTGCTGAATATGCTTGGCGGCATGGATCAGCCTACGGAAGGCGAAGTGATCATTGATGGGGCGACGATATCCAATATGAAGGATAAACAGTTATCCGATTACCGGGCAGAGAAGATTGGATTTATTTTTCAGTTTTATAACCTGATCCCGACACTGACGGCATATGAAAATGTGGCATTGACGAAGAGTATTGTAAAGAATGCGGCGAGTGCGGATGAGATGCTGGCAGCAGTAGGTCTTGCGGATCACAAGGATAAATTTCCATCGCAGTTATCGGGAGGTGAACAGCAGAGAGTGTCTATCGCCAGAGCATTAGCCAAGAAACCGCAGATCATCCTTGGTGATGAGCCAACCGGCGCACTGGATTCCGAGACGGGTGTGATTGTGCTCGAGCTTCTTCAGAAGCTTGGAAAAGAGCATGGTAATACGGTAGTCATTGTTACCCATAATGCGGATATTGCCAAGTGTGCGGATAAGGTGATTCGTATGAAAAATGGTAAGATATCCGAGATCGTTATCAATGAGAATCCGCTTCCGGTAAGGGAGGTGGAGTGGTAATGCTGTTTCGCAAAATGCTGCGTGATTTTAGGAAGAATTTTGGAGCATTTTTCTCAGTATTTCTGTTATCGGCACTGGCAATGACATTATTCTGCACCTTTGAAGGACATGTATTATCGCAGAATGTTGCCAGAGAGGCATATCATAAGGAGTGCAATCTGTCCGATGTATGGGTATATGGAGAAGGATTTTCAGAAGAACAGTTAGAGAAAGTACGGGATCTTGATTTTGTCCAGTCGGTTCAGCTACGGACTGCTATTACAGGCACGGCTCCAGACTGCGATGGGGCACAGGTGGATATCTTCCTGGAAAATGAAAATACGGTCAATACACCATATTATATTTCAGGTGAGAAGTTTGATCCTTCGGATAAAGATGGTGTCTGGATTGCCAATGCATTTGCCGAGAGGCGGAATCTTCATGTGGGTGATCGATTTACCATGGAGTATGACGGAGTAACATTTACTAAGACGATAAAAGGACTGATCGAGAGTGCGGAATACGAATATCGTCAGGCAGACGGAGATGCAGATACTTATCTGGAAAATATCGCAATTGTGTATATGTCTATGGATGGATTTCCGGCAGAGGAGTATGTACAGCATCTCTTTACACAGGGAAAGATTAGTATTGTGGATGTGATCGCAGGACTGGCATCTTCGGATCAGTCTGATTCCATGCCGTATACGCAGATGATCATCCGTACCAAAGATAATGGAGCACTGGAGCATGAGGATGAAATCGCTGAGGCATTGGATCATGATTATTCGGCAATGATCGATCGTAAATCGGTGCCTGGACTTGCAAGACTTGACAGTGAGCTTGACCAGCATCAGTCATTTTCTTATGTGTTTGTTGTGATATTTGTGGGTATTGCGGTGTTGGTAATTGCAACTACAATGAACCGTATGGTGGCAAAACAGCGGACACAGATCGGTACATTGAATGCGCTGGGTATGAAGAAATGGAAGGTATTGCTTCATTATGTAAGCTTCAGCCTTGTAGTATCGGTGCTTGGTGTGAGCGTTGGCCTGTTGCTTGGGATTTTATGGGGATGCCCGACAATCATGAGTATGTTTGGAGCGTGGTACATTGTACCGGATCTGCATTCCGTTTTCCATCCGATGTATCTGGTGATTTCTCTGGTAGTCGTGTTGGTATGTGTATTATCAGCATATCTGAGCTGCAGAAAGATTCTGCGGATACGCCCGGCGGAAGCACTTCGCCCGGCGCCGCCGAGACAGGGCAAAAGGTGTTTGTTTGAAAAGTTGCCATTCTGGAAGAAACTGTCATTTAACAGCCAGTATAATCTGCGTGACATATCGCGGGCGAAGTTAAGAGCATTTATGTGTGTTGTCGGAACGGCAGTCGGAATGCTCATGATGATGTACGGAACCGGATGCGGCTCATTAGTTAGCACGATGGTGGATCTGAATTTTGAGCGGACAGCAGTAGCAGAATATCAGACAAAACTATCGTCAGATGCTAAACTATCGGATGTGGATGCACTGGCAGACGGTGTGGACGGAGAACTGGTGATGCAGGATGCAGTGGAAATCTCAAAGGTGAAAAATGCATCCTCAAAAGAGAAGAAGAAAGAGACCATTACGGTTCTGGAAGGAGAACATCTCTATAATATTCTGGATCTGAATAATAAAGTAACAGATCTTGTACCGGGTACGGTTGGCTTAAGCCGGAAACTGGCAGAAGATATGGATATTAAGGTTGGAGATACTATATACTGGCATTTGTATTCAAAGAATACCTGGTATAAAGCAAAAGTCGGCATGATCTATCGGTGTTCGGATACACAGGGAATTGCGATGCTCAGAGAAGATTATGAAGAGACAGGCGCAGAATATACACCGACCCTGCTGATGAGTAATCAGAAACCAGAGAATACGAAAGATAAAGACTATATTATCAGCGTATCCAGTAAACCAGATATGGAAAAGGCATATGAGAACAGTATGTCAATGGTTAATCTTATGGTATATATGATGATCGGATTTTCTTCCATTATGATCATCGTTGTATTATACAATTCCGGTTCGTTGTCGTTTAATGAACGAATCAAGGAACTGGCAACACTGAAGGTTATGGGCTTCCGTTCCAGTAGGATCCGCCAGCTTCTCAGTGTGCAGAATCTGTGGCTGTCACTGGTCGGAATCGTGATTGGTATCCCGCTTGGCAATGTGTCATTGAATGCGATGATGAACAGTAATGGCGAGAATTTTGACTATATGCTGAAATTACCGATGATCGATTACGTGCTGTCCGGAATACTCGTCATGGCGGTATCTATGCTGGTAAGTTTCATGTTCTCCAAACGCATCCATAAACTGGATATGGTGGAGGTACTGAAAGGGTGCGAATAAGTGAGAATTCGGATAATTGAAAAAATCGAAAAATGTCTTGCATTTTTCATGACTTCTGTGTATTATATTATAAACTCTTTGCACTGCATATATTAACTACAGTACAAACTGAACAGGCCGGGGAAACTTGGGGCCGGGTCACAGAAGTGACAGTGGAGAATAAGACGATATGTACATCCACGGGACAGTAGATTTACTGAAACGTGGGTGTATTTTTATGCCCATGTACATAACAGCAGACAGAATGTCTGATTATGAAAGAGCAGGAGTGCTTGTCAATGAATGGAGGTTATGGACATGGAAAATGAATTTGAAAAGACAGCAATTAGAGTCTCGTTAGTGAGTGTAGTATGGAATCTGATCTTATCAGTATTTAAGCTGATTGCAGGTTTTGTAGCACATTCAGGAGCAATGATCAGTGATGCGGTACATTCTGCATCAGATGTATTCAGCAGTATCATCGTGATGATCGGCGTGCGGATTTCCGGAAAGGCATCAGATAAGGATCATCCGTATGGACACGAGAGAATGGAATGTGTGGCAGCCATTGTACTGGCTACGGTACTTGCAGGGACAGGTGTTGGTATTGGCTATGCCGCAGTCAAGACATTACTTAACGGTGAATATGCATCTGAGATACCGGGAATGCTGGCACTGATCGCAGCAGTCGTATCAATCTTGGTAAAAGAAGCAATGTTCTGGTATACCAGATATTATGCGAAGAAGATTGATTCCAGTGCAGTGATGGCAGATGCATGGCACCATCGTTCTGATGCGTTATCATCGGTAGGCGCACTGATCGGTATCGGTGGCGCGAGACTTGGCTTCCCAATCATGGAGCCAATCGCAAGTATAGTGATCTGTGTATTTATTGAGAAAGCAGCATTTGATATTTTCAAAGATGCTATTGATAAGATGGTAGATAAGGCATGTGATGAGCAGACTGAGGAAGCTTTGAAAAACTGTGCATTGAATACCAAAGGAGTAGAGCAGGTGGATCTTTTGAAGACCCGTATTTTTGGCAACAAAGTTTATGTGGAGATGGAAATCGGGGCAGACGAGAATTTGTCGTTAAAAGACAGCCATGCGATCGCAGAGAAGGTACATGATGCGATTGAACAGGGCTGGCCGAAGATCAAACATATCCTGATTCATGTGAATCCGGTAAGAATGTAATGATGCCAGGAGTGCATAGCACGGAACAATCCGCAGGCATCATAGTTGGGAGCTTTTGACCCCAACATCATGTAATTAGATAGAGAAATGTTATAGAAAAGTATTCAGGCGTTCCGTATGACGGAGCGCCTTTTAGGTTATTCTTCCTTCAAGATAATTAATACACTCCATTGATTATTCAAATGCTATTATAGCATTGAATCACAGAGCTGGTTATACTAAAATAGTAATGAAATTTTAAATGAATGAATTACAGGAGGACAGGATAGATGGAAAATGTACATAGCATAGACGTTGAGGATGATCAGTTTGCATATCGTTATGACACGCAGTTATTAATCGACCGCAGGGACGATGATCTGGATGAGGATGAGATTTCCGATTACATCTCAGAGCATCTTGAAGGAAACTGTCTGATCGCAGTAGGTGACGAAGACCTGATCAAGATTCATTTTCATACCAATGAGCCGTGGAAAGTGCTCGAATACTGCAACAGTATCGGCGAGATATATGATATCGTAGTGGAAGATATGATCCGTCAGTCAGCAGGTTTGAAAGGCTAACCTATGTATTTGATATCTTTATACTTTGACGATGCGGCAAATGAAAGAATCCAGTCGTATATGAATCAGATTGCAAAACGCACGGGGAATGACGCGATGCATGCAGGTAAAGTTCCACCACATATTACGTTGTCAGCATTTGAGACAACGCAGGAGTCAGAAGCAGTGGCAGTGTTTGAAGATCTGGCAAAGGAATTTATCTGCGGTGAGATCATGTGGTGTTCGGTAGGGATATTTTTTCCACACACGATCTATCTGCTGCCGGTTATGAATCACTACCTGTTTCAAATGTCAGAACAGGCATATCAGTATATAAGCCAGATTCGTCAGGTGAAGATTCATCAGCGGTATCAGCCATTTTCTTGGATACCGCACAGTACGATTGGAAAGCAGCTGTCGCAGACAGAATTAAAAGAGGCATTTGTAGTGATGCAGGAGCAGTTTGGCATGTTCCGTGGAACTGCGGTCGGCATCGGTCTTGCAAAGACGAATCCGTACACGGATATTTGTCGGGTGTGGTATGACCCTGTGACAGGTAAATGCATACAAAACGATAAGAAGGCAATGCAGGAGAGAAAGCAATGGAAATAGGATTAGTATTGACATTATGCGGTCTTGGAATTGCATTTTGGATTCCAGCTTTTATACTGGGCATGATTTCAGGTAATAAAATGCGCAAATGCACAGCTGATGCAACAGCCACAGTAGTACGCATCAATGTAAGGAATTCCGGTGATAATGGTTTGTCGTATCATCCGATATATGAATATTATGCCGGAGGGAGTTATTATACATCAGAAGGCGCTTATATAAGCAGACGTGTGCCGCCAGTTGGTGCAAAAGTCCAGATTAAGTATAATCCGGACAAACCAAAGCAGTCTTACATACCGGGATATGATAATAAAGTATATAAGATATTGACGATTGTATTTGGAATTGTCGGAGCGATACCGATACTTGTATGCATCGGAATCTTATTATTTGTGTAGACAAGAATTTTAATAGTTATTGATAGTGACAGGAGAAAATAGCATGATCAGACATATATTATTTTGGAATTATACGGAAAAGGTAAAGGCAGAACGAATTCATAACATGGTATAGGAAGTTGGATTGACAAACGAGTTAGTCTATGCTAACATAACAAGTATGATGGAAGATGAGCGTAGAAAACAAACGGAACAAAAATTAATAGAGTCTGGCAAAGCAGAATTTCTAAAAAAAGGCTATGCGAAAGCTAATCTACGGGATCTTTGTAAAACAGCCGGGGTCACGACCGGAGCATTTTATTTCTCATTTGCGAATAAAGAAGCATTGCTGGCTGCAATCCTTGATCCCGTGATCGCGGATTATGAGCGGATGTGCAGTATGTTTGCGCAGAGAGAAGAGGAAGATCCGGGGACGGCGGATGATAATGAACGGCAGATGATGGAATATCTGTCGGCACATCGAACCGAGGCAGTCATCCTCATGGATCAGTGTGCCGGAAGCCGGTATGAGATGTTCAGAGCACAGATTAAATTACAGATGCAGGCAGCATTTACCAGTTATTTTACGAAATTTATGGGTAGAAAGCCTGACGCAGAGCTTATCAGAATCTTAGTGTCTATGAGACTTCAGGGATATATGGAGTTGATAAAAGGAGATTACACGGTGGATGAAAGAGTACGGATGTCGCGGGAAATCGGCATTTATGCCGATGCCGGGACAGCGGCATTAATTAAATATCTGAATCAGGAACATGAAGCC
>ERZ894223.1778-NODE-1778-length-12705-cov-5.689881_pt1 | contig 12705 bp, 9 predicted proteins | sample MGYA00380293_ERZ894223 | MGnify/ENA primary metagenome ERZ894223 (study PRJEB32331, sample SAMN06328445) | human gut metagenome | biome: human gut microbiome; feature: stool | host: Homo sapiens | collected 2014-11-05 ...
ATATTGGCGTGTCACTCCCTTCGTGGGAGTGTGGATTGAAATTCCAGTCAACGCAACTTTCATAAATGCGTATTTCTGTCACTCCCTTCGTGGGAGTGTGGATTGAAATATCGAGGAACAAAACAACTATATTTTAAGGACAGTCACTCCCTTCGTGGGAGTGTGGATTGAAATATTGTCACCAAAATGCACGATGTTTGTACCCTCAGTCACTCCCTTCGTGGGAGTGTGGATTGAAATCCGGAAAACGTGAGCATGTGGGAATCTTGCAAGGGTCACTCCCTTCGTGGGAGTGTGGATTGAAATTAAAAAGCCATCCTATCGCATCACACACTTATTGGAGTCACTCCCTTCGTGGGAGTGTGGATTGAAATTGAGGGGCGATCTGCCCCTCCTCCGATAGGTTGAGTCACTCCCTTCGTGGGAGTGTGGATTGAAATCATTTTTTACCGGTATACCGGCAATCTTTTGTAGTCACTCCCTTCGTGGGAGTGTGGATTGAAATGCATAAGTTTCCCCACGTTGCTTTGTTTACTTATGTCACTCCCTTCGTGGGAGTGTGGATTGAAATACGACCTTTTAGGTTTGGCTGTTTAACACGCTTTGTCGTCACTCCCTTCGTGGGAGTGTGGATTGAAATTTTTTCAAGAGCGGTGTAATTAGCTACGACTGCATGTCACTCCCTTCGTGGGAGTGTGGATTGAAATCGCACTGGAGGACATAAGGTATAAGTTAAAACCGTCACTCCCTTCGTGGGAGTGTGGATTGAAATTGCCATTTTTACATCCTCAAAACTCATTACTGCGTCACTCCCTTCGTGGGAGTGTGGATTGAAATACGAGAGAACATGGAACGAGTCCGCAAGCGAAGCAAGTCACTCCCTTCGTGGGAGTGTGGATTGAAATCTTGATAAGGTTGCAAAAATGCTTCCCTCTATCCTGTCACTCCCTTCGTGGGAGTGTGGATTGAAATTGGAACTTTTGGAAAACTTTTGGCAGGAGAAAGTGTCACTCCCTTCGTGGGAGTATGGATTGAAATCCAAAAACATGAAATCGGAACACAGGCAAAAGATGTTACTCCCTTCATGAAGTAATAAATGAAATTTTTTGCAATATTTTAGAGAATACAATATCAATAAAATAAATTTCATCATCTGTTACATATAGAAAAAGGAATTTATACTTTTTATTTCCGAAACATTTATTCATATAAATTGTAAGCAATAAAACAAATTGCAAATCCTCCCCCTCTATAGTATCATATTACTCATAACCATTTTTGAAACAAAAGGAGAAATATCATGAGTAATGAAGTTTTAGCAGTCGTTGCAGGTAAGGAGATTACAAATGCGGAATTGGATGCATTTTTACAGAATGCTCCAAGAGAACAGCAGGCATATGTTACAAATCCACAGTTTAGACAGCAGTATTTGGAGCAGCTGATTTCTCTGCACTTATTTGCGCAGGCAGGGGAGGATGCAAAGCTTGAGGAGACTGAGGAATTTGCGAAGATTTTAGAAAATGCGAAGAGAGATATTCTTGCGCAGCTCGCGATGAGAGAGACATTAAAGGATGTAACTGTGACAGATGAGGAAGTGGCAGCTTACTATGAGGAAAATAAGCAGCAGTTTACAAAGGGAGAGACAGTTAGTGCAAAACATATTTTAGTAGATTCAGAAGAAAAGTGTACTTCTGTTCTGGAGTCTATTACAAGTGGAGAGAAAGCATTTGAGGATGCTGCAAAGGAAGCGTCTACCTGCCCATCTGGTGCAAGAGGAGGAGACCTCGGAGAGTTTGGAAAGGGTCAGATGGTCAAAGAATTTGAGGAAGCAGCATTTGCAGCTGAGATTGGTCATGTGGTAGGACCGGTAAAGACACAGTTTGGTTATCATCTGATCAAAGTTGAGAAGAAAAATGAGGCATCTGTGGCAGCATTTGATGAGGTAAAAGAGGCGATTAAGAGAAACTTGATCCAGCAGAAGCAGAATGCAGCATATAATGCAAAAGTGCAGGAACTGAAAGAAAAATATTTACAAAAATAAATGAGTGATACAAAGAATGCCGTAAAAGTGGTCGTAAGAAGCACTTTACGGCATTTTTCGTATAGTTCAATTATTTTTACAAACCTGTTTATTTCTATCGGTTATTTTTATGTGGCTATGTAACTTACATTACCCGATTCATATTCTTGGGCTGTTGTATTCCCAGCATCTGTTTCATCTTGCGGACGGTTGCATTGTATACAATCCAGATAATCAGGACAAGTACGAATAAGAGTGCCAGGCACACAAGCAGTGAGGCAATTTCCGTGAAAGAAATGGTGCCGTCATTTGCGTACATGATCATGGAAAAGAAGAAGTACATAGCGACCATTCCAATGATGGAAGGGGTAAAGAAGATTTTTCTCGTCTGTGCTTTTACTTCTTTTGTGAGGAATGCAGGGGAGGCGCCGAGCCGTTTCAAATCCTCAAAGACGTAGCGGTTGTTCAGGACGATGGAGATACTTCTTGTATAGCAGATGATCAGCGCTGCCATGACACAGATAATGGTGATAAAGAAGAACAGCATCAGATAAACTGCCGTTGTGCGAACAAAATCAGTGGAGTCCAGCATTTTGAAGGAAGGCATGTATTTCCATCCGAATCGGAAAGTGCTGCCGTCACAGTCTGCATAATCTACTTTTGCATCGGCTGCATACTCAGGTTCATCGAGAAAGTAACTTTTCCCATTGACGGAACGACCATATTTTACAACGCGGTCATAGTTGGATGAGATTGCGTATTTTTCTCCGAGTGCATCCATGAAAACATGGAATAATTTGTCGGCAAATTCGTAGTTGTCTTCTCCGTCAATGTTAAACAGGACTTGATGTTCCGTCCATTCATCGCCTAGACCGACTTCCATCTTTTCGTAGTCTGCATCGTTTAGAACATAATAGTTTGAGCGCCCGGAGAACAGACTGTAGTGCAGATAGCCGTCAAAAGTAACTGGAAGTTTTTTCATCGTTGTCATGTTGATGATTTGATCTGCGTCGGAGGTGAGCCAGTAGGTGTCGGTCTCATCCTCATTGGAAACTGCTTTGTATGTTCTGGGAGCAACTTCTGTCTTCTGTCCGGTCAGAAATTCAAAAGCGGAAGCGGTAAGGAAGGTTCCCTCATTGGCAAATTCCTCATAGACAGTGTAGAGTTTTCCGTCGTCCGTAGTTCGCTCTACCGTGGTTGACATGCCGAGAAGGATGGTTGCTTCTTCCTTGTAATCTTTAATCGAGAGGTCATAATCTTTGGCAAGATCTGCAATTTCTTCTTTTCCTGGAACCGGTTGACCGACCGGATAGTGGAAAGAATAATCATATGGGGTGGCTTTCACCTGTATCGCCTGTCCGACTTGGAGTGTTGGAATATAGAATAGCGCAAAGGCGCCGCCTGCCACGAGCAGTGCAATGACCATCATATTATTTACAGTCTGTTTTCCATGAAATTTCATCATACTGCGTGAGATAATCCCTTTGTATGGATGCTTTTTATGGTTTCCGAACCCACGTACCACAATGTGCAAAAGAAACATATACAGACCGATGAAGAGCGGTATGTAAAGGAGGGGTAAAAATGGGGACGAAAAGCGCCGGAATACTACTTGATAAATCGTTGGTCCAAAATATCCGGCGGTTCCTCCGAGGATCATCAGCAAAATACCGACGGAGGCATACCATGGCTTTACATCCCGCACGGGTTCGTTTTTGTGTTCTTCATTCACGACATCCATAATGTTCGTGCGGTAAAGTGTCCGTCTTCCAAGGAGAAATGCAAAAAGTAAAATGATCAGGATAAAGGCTGCCGGAATCAGGAGACAGCGGAAGTCCAGAACTAAACGCATCTCAGTGCTATCTACAACAAGCAGACGGAACAGCTGCCAGATAGACCAGGCAAATGGAATCCCAAGTGAGGTTCCGAGCAGGGAAGCGCTTAAGGAAGTGACAGCAGTGTCCTTGTATAGATGATTTCGAAGTACTTTTTTAGAAGTTCCGAGTGCGAGGAAGATTCCGAGTTCCCTTGACTTCATGCGGAAGAAGATATTTCCGGCATAGATGGTAAAAATTACGCATCCGATGCAGGCGAGGGCGAAGATCATCATTGCCTGTTTTCTGCTGTCACCGCCTTCTGGAAGAACGAGAAGGACAGTCGGCGAAGTCAGGATGGCGGAGTAGGCTGTGATCAGTAAAAGTGCTGTAAAGTTACAGATAAAGTACAGTGTGTAATTTTTTCGGTTCTTTTTTCTTAAGGCAGAAAAAGTATCAGTTAAGGTTTTCATTGTTCTCTTCCTCCTCTTCTAATGTATTCATCTGTTTTAATTCCTCTAAAAGTGCATCGTGAAAAGCATGCTGGGAACTGTTTCGTTCCATATTTTTATAGACAACTCCATCTTTGAGCAGGATGACACGGTCGCAGAAGGAGGCGGAAAAGCTGTCATGAGTCACCATGAAGATGGTTGCTTTCAGAGAAGCTTTTGCCTCCAGGAAAGAATCAATGACAGCGCGGCTGGATTTCGAGTCAAGATTTCCAGTCGGTTCATCTGCGAGGATCAGAAGCGGGGAGTTGATCAGTGCTCTTGCAACTGCGGTCCGCTGCCGTTCTCCACCGGAAATTTCTGCCGGATATTTGCCGGCAATCTGCGCAATACCAAATAAGTTACAGAGCCGGTCTGCCATCGTCTCTTCCTTTCTTCCCACATTTCCTCGGATGATTGCAGGGAGGAGGATGTTCTGCCGTACGGTTAGTCCATCAAGCAGCATAAAATCCTGAAAGACAAATCCTAGTTTTTCGTTTCGGATATGTGCAAGGGCATCTTCCGACAAGCCTTTTAATTCTTTTTGTCCGAGTGTAATCTTGCCCTCCTCAAATGGAATGTAGCAGGAGATGCAGTTTAAAAGGGTGCTTTTCCCGGAGCCGGACGGGCCCATGACAGCGACAAATTCGCCTTGTGCAACGCTGAGACTGACGCCTTTTAACACCTCATAGCTGGTCGCTCCGACCTGATAAGATTTATGAAGATTTTTTACATACAGCATAGAAATACCACCTTTCTGAATTGTTTGAATGAAATCTGTATAGACAGAATCCGGAGTTTATGGAAATTTATGATCCTGGATTGTTCTTTTGTGTTGCTGTTGAAAAAAGTATAGCATGAAAAAGAAGAAGTAAAATTTGGGATGGAAAGAATGGCAGTTCTGATGTAATGTTTGGAGGGGGATGAGGAGAAATGTAAAAAATAGCAGCCGGAATGTAAAGTTTTGTATCCGGAGAGAGAAAAGCAGGAGGCGCAGAGACAAAGATTTATGTTATAATGCATAGGAAAATAGATGTGCCAGGAGATGGGGTGCACAATGGAAATATGTAAATGTCGCATGGAGACAAGGTATTCGGTGTGTGATAGTTCTTAATTCTGTGGACATTGAGGAGGTATAGATCATGTTAAGAATTGGAATCTGTGATGATGAATGCTATGCAAGAGATGCGCTTCGGTTGGAACTTGAGAAACTCTTAGAAGAGACGGAGGAGATCGTCTATGAATTTTCCTGTGGGGAGACGGCGGTCAGCTGGCTGAAGAAGCACCCGGGGGAGATTGATCTTCTGTTTCTGGATGTGGAGATGAAAGGGGTTAACGGAATCCGGACAGCGGAGCAGATCCGGGAATTTGACACAAGAATCCAGATCGTGTTTGTGACTGGTTTTCGGGATTTTGTGTTTGAGGGGTACCGTGTGCAGGCAGTTGATTATCTTGTAAAGCCTGTGGATGCGGACCGGCTTTCCAGTGTGCTTTCGCGTGTGCGCAGACAGCTGGAGCAGGTGCGGCAGAAGCAGTTTGTCTTTCAGAATGGGGACGGCGTATACAGGCTTTACCAGGATGAAATACAGTATTTTTACAGTGAGAAGAGAAAAGTGGTGGCGGTGACAAGGGAAAAGGAGCTGTCCTTCTATGCCAAACTGGATAAGGTGGAAGCTCGGGTCGGGAGAACTTTCGTGCGGATCCATCAGCGCTACCTTGTCAATGCAGATGCGGTGTCCTATATCGGCGCATCTTCGGTGCGGATCGGAAGCGAGGAACTGCCGATCAGCCGGGCGCTGAAGCAGGATGCGGTTGCAGCGCTTGCGAAAGCCATGATCGGTGGTGATCTCTCATGATAGAAAAAGTGATTCTTTCGATTGCGGAGTATTTCAGGGTGTTTCAGATAATCTGCTCAATCTTTATTGCTTTGGCAGTCAGCTTTACGATCGAACGATTTTTTGTGGTACGCCGACAGTGGTACTGGAAGCTTCTGCTCTTTGGCTGCAGTTGGCTCCTGAGCTCTATGCCGTTTTTTATCGGGGATCTGGTGAACCTCCCTCCGACGGTGCTGATATTTGTGGCGGGAATCCTGCTCGGATGTGAAGGAAGTCTGTTAAAAAAGCTGTCACTTTCCTTTATGATCATCAGCCTGACATCTTCTTTTAGTGTGCTGATAGATAATTATCTATTGTCGGCTGACAGTGGAATACCGACGGAGCAGGAAAGAATCGTCTATCTGTCTGTAAAACTGCTTTTTTACCTGATGATCTATTGCAGTGTGAAAAAATTTGTCCCGAAGAAATCCTATGAGTTGTCCAATCGGCTCTGGAGTCTTTTGGGACTGTTGACGTTGACACCTTTTTGTACCGTTTTGTCGGTTGTGTTGTTTCAGGAGTACAATGGTGAAATTCTTACAGCAAATGCGGCGTTCAATAAGACGATCCTCTGCCTTTGTATCCTTTCATTTGTCGGTCTGATCTGGGCAGTCGTCGTGTTATCCCATCAGTATGAGCTGGAGCAGAGCAGCAGGCTTTTAGAAATGAATCAGCTCTATTATGAATCATTGGAGCGGCAGCAGCTGGAAGTCAGAAAACTGCGGCACGATATGACAAATCATCTTCAGACACTTGCAGGACTTTCCGGGGAGGAACACAAGGCATATCTCGACAAACTTCTGGATCGTCCGGGGATCAAAAGGAATGTACAGTATTGTGAAAATCCGGTGATCAATGCCGTGCTGAGTACAAAGACCGGCAAAATGGAGCTGGAACAGATTGCATTTGCGTATGATCTGCAAGTGCCGTCCAAAATTGACATGGATTCGGTGGATCTCTCGGTGTTGTTTGCAAACAGTCTTGACAATGCGATCGAGGCGTGTGAAAAATTGCCCGGGCAAAAAAGAAAAATTTCTCTGCAGGCCAAGAATGAGAAAGGATTGTTTGTGATGAAGATAGAAAACACTGTAAAAAGTGAAGGAAAAATTTCGGAAAAGGCTGCGCCGGGCCTCCTTCCGCAGACGACGAAGAAAGATCGGAAGCTGCACGGATATGGGTTGAAGAGCATTCAGGAGATCGTACAGAGATATGGGGGAAGCATGGAAATTACAAAAGAAGAGGAGCGGTTTGTGCTGTTTCTGTATATTCCGGTGATGATATAGCGCCCGGGATGGAACTTTATCTGCCCCAAAAGCTGTGCGGCAGACTTATCTTGGATCTGCAGACCGCACTCCCTGCGAGATAAAAAGAAGGACTGGTCGACTTATCCCTCTTTCTGTGATATGATAATCCTTGTATTAACAATCACAGAAAGGGGGATTTTCATGGGAAATATGTCTGAGGACAGAGGAAAAAATATGGCGAAAAAGCCGTCAGATCATATATGTATCGGGCTGCTGGCCCATGTAGATGCAGGGAAGACAACATTGTCGGAAAGTATGCTCTATCTGAGTGGAAGAATCCGGCAGCAGGGAAGAGTGGACCATGGGAATGCCTACCTGGATACTTATGAGCTGGAGCGGGAACGGGGAATTACGATTTTTTCAAAGCAGGCAGAGCTTGTATCCGGAGAACTTCAGATCACGCTTTTGGATACACCGGGACATGTGGATTTTTCGGCGGAAATGGAGCGGACACTTCGGGTGCTTGATTATGCAATCCTTGTGATCAATGGGGCGGACGGTGTGCAAGGACATACGGAGACGTTGTGGAAGCTTTTAAAGCAGTATCGGATCCCGGTGTTTTTGTTCGTCAATAAAATGGACCAGAATGGTACAGATGCAAAAAAACTGCTGAAGGAACTTCGGGCGAAGCTCTCCGGAAGCTGTATCCGATTTGGGGAAGCGGAAGATTCGGAGGAATTTCTGGAAAATGTGGCGATGGCAGAGGAGCAGGTGCTGGAAAGCTATCTGGAACATGGCACGATCGACCGAGAAGAGATTTCCAGACTGATCGGGGAGCGGAAACTATTTCCGTGCTATTTTGGCTCCGCGTTAAAAAATGCCGGGGTGGAGGAATTGCTTGGCGGTCTGGAACGATATACCGAAGAAAAGACTTATCCGGATGTATTTGGTGCAAAAGTCTATAAGATCGCGCGGGATCCGCAGGGGAACCGTCTGACATATCTGAAAGTGACCGGGGGTGTATTAAAAGTCCGGGATCTGATACGATATCAGGATGTGGAGGAGAAGGTTAGCCAGATCCGGATTTATTCCGGTGAGAAATATGATGCGGTTCAGGAAGTGCGTGCAGGGCGCGTGTGTGCGGTGACCGGGCTTACGAAAACGTATCCGGGAGAAGGACTTGGGGCAGAGCCGCCATCGGAAGGGCCGGTGCTGACTCCGGTTTTAAATTATCAGCTGATACTCCCGGAAGGATGCGATACCCACGGAATGCTGCTCAAGCTTCGCCAACTGGAGGAAGAAGATCCGGAGCTTCATATCGTGTGGAATGAGGAACTTGGGGAAATTCATGCGCAGTTGATGGGGGAAGTACAGACAGAGATTTTACAAAGTATGATCCGGGAACGATTTCAGACAGAGGTCACGTTTGGACCGGGAAATATTGTATATAAGGAGACGATCAAACGTCCGGCGGAAGGTGTCGGGCATTTTGAGCCGCTGCGCCATTATGCGGAAGTACATCTGCTTCTAGAACCAGGAGAATCGGGAAGTGGACTTGTGTTTGCAGCAGACTGCAGTGAGGATGTCCTTGACCGAAACTGGCAGCGGCTGATTTTAACACATTTGGCCGAAAAAGAGCATAGGGGTGTGCTGACTGGATCTGCGATCACAGATATGAAGATTACGCTTGTTGCAGGCAGGGCACATCTGAAGCATACAGAAGGAGGGGATTTCCGTCAGGCAACTTACCGTGCGGTTCGCCAAGGGTTAAAATCGACAGAAAGTGTGCTTTTGGAACCGTACTATGAATTTCGGATGGAGATCCCGGCTGAATTTGTCGGAAGAGCACTGACAGATATTCAGAGAATGGCAGGAGAATTTCAGACACCGGATACAGAGGGAGACTTTGCGGTGATCACCGGGAGCGCTCCGGTATCTGAGATGAGGGATTATCAGCTGGAAGTGACAAGTTACACGAAAGGAAGAGGACGACTGTTCTGTACTTTAAAGGGATATGCACCTTGCCACAATGCAGAGGAAGTGATAGAGCAGATCGGATATGATTCCGAGGGAGATCTGGACAATCCGACCGGATCCGTTTTCTGTGCGCATGGAGCAGGTTTTCATGTCAGCTGGGATCAAGTGCCGGATCATATGCATTTGGAATATGTGTGGACACCTGAGGCAGAAAAAGAGAAATCGGCAATTGAGGCTAAGAAAGGTCAGGGAAGCGTACAGAGTGGAAGAGTTTTGAGTAGTTTTTCAAGAAGTGTTGAAGAGGATAAAGAACTAGAGGAAATTTTCCTTCGTACCTATGGAAAAATCGAGAGAAAACGTCCGATTGCTGAGCGGCGAGTAGGGAGCCCGGAGGAAAGACAAAAGCGGATCCGAAAAGATCAGATGGAAGAATATCTGCTTGTAGATGGATACAATGTGATTTTTGCATGGGAAGATCTAAAAGAGCTTGCAAAAGTCAATATCGAAGGGGCGAGAAATAAACTGATGGATGCGTTGTGCAACTATCAGGGATTCAAGAAATGCAATCTGATCCTTGTGTTTGATGCATACAAGGTGCAAGGGCAGGAATTAGGGGTTCAGAAATACCATAACATCTATGTCGTGTATACGAAAGAAGCGGAGACTGCAGATCAGTATATTGAAAAAGTTGTTCATGAGATTGGAAGAAAATACCATGTAACGGTTGCTACTTCGGATAATGTAGAGCAGGTTGTGACACTGGGACAAGGTGGCAAGCTGTTATCTGCCCGGGAGCTTCGGACAGAGGTGGAAGAAGTGCAGCGCCAGATAAGAGAAGAATATCTGAATCGTCCGCAGAAGGGGAAAAACTATCTGTTTGATTATCTCGATGAAGAGATTTCCGGTCAGATGGAAGAGGTACGACTTGGGAAAAAAGAGCTAAAGGATGTCTGGGGAGAGTGAAGATGCAGATAGAATTACGATATCTGAGTGAAAAAGATAAGAAAGAGATCTGTGGATGGAAATGTGCTGTAAAATCCCTTGCTTTCGTCACGGGTAGTCCAAGAAAATAAAATGTTGTAGAAATAGGAAACACGAAAGTGATGAATGGATGCAAACAAACTTGATATCATTCATTCCCACTTTCGTGTTTTTGTTTTATAACATTTCTTCCAGTGTTTGATAAAGTGATAGGGAGTTCATTTCGTCGATTGTAAATTCTTTTGTAAAAGCGATGATTCCATCTTGAATCTCCTGGCGGCTGTAATTGTGATCCGATAAGAAATTATCGGTATATTCGTTAATATGCGAATAGAACGTCAGTCCCATCAGCAGATAGTCTTTGCTGTCAGGTTCGACATTTGCGTATAGAAGGTTCTCGGCTTCGTTGATTTTTCCGCCGTCTGCGAGGGAAAGGATCCGTGCGAAAATATCATCGCATGGGGTGTAAAGCCCATCAGAGGGCAGTTCATAGACAGTATCTGACTTCCCAGTAATTAGTTTGATGAAGAAGCTGACGATACTTTTGATCATCCGCATAATATAATCTTGCTCAAATTCCATAGAGACCTCTCCTTATTTCTGAAGCATAGTTTCGGTGTGATGTAGTGTTACAGTTGTAAGCATATCAGGCTGGACTTTGCCAACGGTGTTGTACAATTTCAATCAGTCAAGAAAATCTGTGTCATCATCGAACTGTCTGACTAGCAGATTAATTCCGCCTGTCAAATCCATGGATCCAGTCTGCTTTAAAATAGTAGATGATAAATAAAATCGAACTTAATGTCCAGGTGATCGGGTATGCCCAGAAGATGACTTTGATGTCTGGGATGATCCGGACAGCGACGGTAATGTAAGATACACGGATTATGCACCAGCAGATCAGCATAACGAACATCGGTATCGTAGATTTTCCAGCCCCGCGGAGGATTCCGGCAATACAGTGCGAAAATGCGAGGAGGAAGTAGAACAAAGTAATGGTACGTGCCTGTGCAGTTCCAAAAGCTACCACTTGTGGATCATTGTTAAATGCGGCAACAAGGTATGGAGCGGTAAAGAAGATAATGATTCCGACAATCTCTGCCATAGTAATGGAACAGAGCACACCGAATTTTGCGCCTTTTTTTGCACGCTCGTACTGTCTGGCGCCGAGGTTCTGGCTGATAAAGGTAGTCAGAGACAGTGCAAAGCATGTGATCGGCAGGAAGCCAAATCCCTCGATCTTTGAGTAAGCACCGCAGCCGGCAACTGCCATTTTTCCAAAGGAGTTGATGTTGGACTGCACGATGACATTTGCGAAAGAAATGATCGAGTTCTGGAAGCCAGAAGGAAGTCCGTTAGAAATAATCAGCTTTAGCATTGGAAAGTCAAAGCGGATTTTCTTTAGGTCGATTTGATAATCTTCTTTGCAGCGCATCAGATGGATCAGGCAGAGGATTGCACTTAAAAACTGTGAAAGGATTGTGGCGACGGCTGCGGATCCCACACCAAATCTGAACACACCGATAAAAAGCAAATCTAGAACTACATTTGTCACAGAGGAAATGATCAGGTAGATCAAAGGATGTCTGCTGTCACCGACAGACTGAAGGATTCCAACAAAAATATTATAGAGTACAAACGCAATGGATCCGAGGAAGTAGATGCGGAAATACAGCACTGAATTTTTTAATACATCTGCGGGAGTCCCCATCCACCTAAGAAAAGTAGGTGTCATGATCAGTCCGATGGCAGTCAAAAGAATTCCTGCCACAATTCCAAAAGCAACGGTTGTGTGAATGGCATCCTGTACTTTTTCCTTTTCGCGTGCGCCAAAGTATCTGGCAATGACGACGCCGGCACCAAGTGAGATACCATTGAAAAAGCCGACCATTAGAAAAATGAGACTTCCGGAAGAACTGACAGCGGCAAGGGCATCACTTCCAAGGAAGTTTCCAACGATCAGGGAGTCGGCGGTGTTATAAAGCTGCTGGAAGAGGTTCCCAAGGAACAGCGGAATGGCAAATAGGATCATCCGTTTCCAAATGGGCCCCCCAGTCATTAAAGTAGACTTTGTTTTCGTATTCATAATTCAGATCTCTCCATTCCCAAAATAATATCTTTTCTTATTATAGCATGCCTTCCGATCAGTGAACAAAAAAGTTGTATGAATGAGAAAAATATATTATCCAATGTGTCGTAAAATCCCTTGCTTTAGCTATGGGGATATAAGGCACGTCCATCGAATTTACGCAAGTAATTGAAGATGGAAAAAATAATTGTATAAGATGACATAGTATAGTATAATAC
>ERZ894223.1783-NODE-1783-length-12678-cov-9.316407_pt1 | contig 12678 bp, 10 predicted proteins | sample MGYA00380293_ERZ894223 | MGnify/ENA primary metagenome ERZ894223 (study PRJEB32331, sample SAMN06328445) | human gut metagenome | biome: human gut microbiome; feature: stool | host: Homo sapiens | collected 2014-11-05 ...
TGTGGTCTCGGAGCAAGTGTTGGATGCGAGCGCGTGGAGCGAACATTCAACACGCAGCGACTAAAAGCACAAATATGCCTTATGAAGTTCACTGGCTTCGTCTGTAGTTTGTCTAATGAATTAAATAGCAAAACATCCTTTTATAGTACCATGCAAATGTTCGTTTTTTGATACTTTGTCTGGCATAAATTGGATAGCTGCGATAAGGTTTCGAATCAATGTAGAGCACGACTGAACCTACGGCAGTACCTTTTTGTACAGGAGCAGTTAAGGAAGGGGACAGGCTGATAATACAGCGAGTTTTTTCCGTAGGGGAAATGTACAAGCTGGTGGAAGCGGGAGCGGAAAGCGTGCAGGTAGATTTGCGGCCGTTTTTTACTGGAAGTTTAGAAGGAATTCCCTGGTTTAAGGGGATTTCTTTTTTGTTATAATTTTTTATTCCATAGTCCATCAGTTTTTTTGTATCTTCCCATTTATAGCGGCGGTTAGGATACCATCCACTGCCCAGCACGACAGAGATTAAATAATGACCGTCTTTTTTTACTGCGCCCACAAAACAGTAACCGGCATTGTTGGTGTAGCCGGTTTTTACACCGATTGCGCCATTATAGGAAGTTAAAAACAGATTTTTATTATTTAAAGAGTAAGACTGCCCATTTTTTAGCTCTTTAATGGAAAAAGACTGTTCTTTAATAATTTTACAGAAGTTTTCATTTTTTAGGGCAAGACAGGTTAACAGAGCAAGATCATGGCAGGTAGTATAGTGTTTTGCACTATCTAATCCGTTAGGTGTTTCAAAAGAAGTATGATAGCAGCCATAGTCTCTGGCTTCCTGTGTCATATCCTCACAAAATTGTTCGACGGAGCCTCCAATATGTTCCGCAATCGCAACAGCGACATCGTTGTATGATTCAAGCATTAATGCATAGAGCAGATCGGACAATAAAAATTGTGAACCGCTTCTGGCACCAAGCCGTACTTTAGGAGCAGAAGCCGCCCTTCTCGAAAAAGTAACTTTATCTGAAAGATTTCCATGTTCAATGGCGTATAAGCAGGTCATGATTTTTGTCGTACTTGCCATAGGGAGTTCTTTTTCTTCCTCTTTGCCAAATAAAACTCTTTGATTATCTCCATCCATAAGAATGGCTGCTTTCGCATGGAGTGAAGAAAGTTCAGCAGGAGCAGAATTTTTGGACGCATTATCTTTTACTGATTTATCAGATACCGTAAAATTTCTAATCGTTTCTGTTTTTGAAAATGCATAGACATCCAGATAACAGGAATCAGCAAAAAATATAGTAAAAATAAAGAAAACAGAGAGGATAAACAACAATGAAAAAGCACAGATTTTATATTTGAAAATACGTTGCTGGTGATTAAAATAGTGGTTCAAAAAAGCACATCCTTTTTAGAATAGTGGGTTTTCTATAACTATGAGAAAAAAAGAAAAAATATGATAAATAGTAATTTGCCGCAGGCAAAAGAGACTCTCTTCGGGGGCGTCTCTTTGCCTGCGGCAAATCAGAATTGCATTGTTCATATCTATGCGATATAATTAAAGCCATAAAAAATAGCAGAAAGAAACTGAGGATAAGAAATGGCAGCAATTAATAATGACTGGGCGGAAGCTCTGAAGGAAGAATATAGGAAACCTTATTATAGAGAGCTTTACAAAAAGATAAATGAAGAATACAGAACGCGTGAGATTTTCCCTCCATCAGATGAGATTTTTAGTGCATTTCATCTGACACCATTAAAGGATGTTAAAGTCGTGATTTTGGGACAGGACCCATATCATAATAATGGACAGGCGCATGGACTTAGCTTTTCAGTAAAACCGGGAGTGGATATTCCACCGTCACTGGTGAATATTTATAAGGAACTGCACGATGATCTTGGCTGTTACATTCCAAATAATGGATACCTTGTAAAATGGGCGAAGCAGGGAGTTCTTTTGCTGAATACGGTACTTACTGTGCGGGCGCATCAGGCGAATTCTCATAGAGGAATCGGCTGGGAAGAGTTTACTGACGCGGCGATTCGCGTGTTAAATGCACAGGACAGACCAATCGTATTTTTACTTTGGGGAAGACCTGCACAGAATAAAAAGCCGATGCTCACGAATCCGAAGCATTTGATTTTGGAAGCGCCACATCCTAGTCCATTATCTGCTTATCGTGGATTTTTTGGATGCAGGCATTTTAGTCAGGCGAATGAGTTTCTTCGATTTCATGAGTTAGAGCCGATTGACTGGCAGATAGAGAATATTTGACTGACAGGTAGAGAATGTTTAAATAATATTTAAAGTAAAAAATTTCGGTTTTTTTATAAGTCAAGATAAATCACATTAAGCCGGAATAATTCACATTTAGAAGGGAGACAAAATGAAAGTATTATTTGTAGAGTATCCAAAATGTTCAACTTGTAAAAAAGCAGGAAAATGGTTACAGGAACATGGTGTCGAGTACGATGACAGACATATCGTAGAGCAAAACCCGACAGCAGAAGAACTTAAGGAATGGCATGAGAAGAGTGGACTTCCATTAAAACGTTTCTTTAATACCAGTGGGCAGGTTTACCGCAATAATGGAATTAAGGATAAGCTGCCAGGAATGAGTGAAAAGGAACAGTATGCTTTACTTGCGACAGACGGCATGCTTGTAAAGCGTCCAATTGTTGTTGGGGAGGATTTTGTACTGGTTGGATTTAAGGAAAAAGAGTGGGAAGAGAAGTTGTAGAAAGTATTTTTCAAATATGCTCTGGGAAATTAAGCGAGAATCCCCGACAAGTCAATTGCCGGGGATTTTACAATTACATTCTATCTATATATTCTCTAATCCTGTTAAAGGTGGAATATCCGGCTGCATTTCTCCAGCCGATTCCACGGCTTTCCAGATAGGCTTTCTGATTTTATTTTTTCTTCAACGATTCCCGATGAATCCTATCAGCAATTGCCAGTATGTAATTCTGTATAATATTTTCCGTTCCGCATTCAGCATCCGGGTGTAAGACGGCAAGTTTTAATAATTCATTGGCAGCAATACGACATTCCGCAAAGGATAAAAGTCCCCAGCTTAACTGGTCAAGTAAATGTGCATACAGAGAAGTATAGGTTACCAGTGTATCATCTGTCCGGATGCGGTCCAATATATCGGTGAATTCTGCACGGATCAGATTACGGTATGTTTCTTTGTAGCAGTCCCACAAGGCATCTTCCGTTACACCAAAACGAGCCATTCGGTGAATAATATCATGTTGTATCTGTGGGGTGATTCCCTGCTGCAGTTTCAGTGCTTCTTTGATAGAAGAAATGACAGTACGCCCAATAAGTTCACCCAGCTTACTGTGCTTTCCGGCATTAGTAAGGCGGGTCTTTGATTCTGCATTTGATATAATAATAGCACCATCTGTTCCTGTTCCGGTAGCAATCCCACAGGAGTAGCGACTGGCAATCAGAAGTTCCTGCATAGCAGCAACCTTTGCTTCAGTGCAGGAAACAAGGGCAGAAGCCAGGGTCTCTTTGGAAAGGTCTGCATCAATGTAAAGAAGGATATTAATAGTTCCGACTGGTAATTTATCTTTATCTGAAATAATTTTACCTGAAATATTTTTACCTAAAATATTCTTAGTAAGATTTTGAATGGGATTTTTCTTTTTTGTGTCAGAAGATGTGGTATCTTCAAAAGTATTTTCCGACTTTTCGTGCCATGAAGCAGGATCACCGATGCGGACGCCATTGTTTCGGACACCTGCTGTAGCAATAGATGTTACAGAAAAATCATCATAGGCCAGCGTGGAAATGGCGGAATTATCCATGCTGGCAACGGTCATAAGTCCGGAGCAGGAAGAAGGGTCAAGACCCAAATCTTCCTTTGCTAAAATATCCATATGCTCCCGGTAAGTATCCGCCCGAAGTTTAACCTCCATGCCCTCTCCGGGATTTGCATCATTATTAAACACGGCGGATAAATCAGTTGTAAATCCACCATTATTTGGTCCGGTACTCAGGACATTTCTTTTTCCTTTAAAAGAAATGACGATAGATTTTTTATATTTATGCACAGTATCGCCACTTGGAAATTCATAAAGTTTCAAAATAATTCCTCCTGATTGGTCAGTTTATCTTTTTATTGTATCATTTTATTATAGCTGTTTCATAAATAAATGAAACAGGCGGCCATTTGCCTTATGTTATATTATTTTTCGGAGCTTCAAAGCTTCTGTCCAGCGTAATGATACAATCCACGTTCTTTTCCATTTCGTGAAGGAGTGCTATAAGCTGGTGCATAACGCGGTTTGCGTCTTTTTCTGTATAAGAATCTGGAACAACAAGGTCAAAAATCAGATTTTTCTGTTCATTTTCCTTTAAAACACGAAAATCATGAAAATGCAGTTCTGGGTCAAGTGCATGAACAATGTGGGACGTTTTATCGCGAAGTTCGAGTACTTCTTCATCACGCATTTCTACCGGGTCCATGTGAATCACAAGAAGAATATTAAGTTCCTTTTTCGCGTCACGCTCAATTCGGTCGATGATTTCGTGAGATGCCTCAATACTGACATCGTTTGGTACCTCTGCGTGAATTGTCGCCATACTGCGATTTGGCCCATAGTTGTGAACGATTAAATCATGCGCTCCGACAATTCCTTCATATGATTCCACCATATCCGTTATTTTCTGATAAAGCTCTGACGGAACACGTTGGCCAATTAGTGGCTCTAACGTATCTTTTGCAATGGAAACACCTGACCAGATTACAATTCCAGAAACAATCAGTCCGGCAATCGCATCGACATTAATAGAAGTAAAATGACAGATAACAATAGAAATAACGGTAGCACTCGTTGTAATAACATCACCGAGAGAATCTGCGGCTGTCGCAAGCATTACTTTTGAATCAATTCTTTTTCCAAGTTTATTATTAAAAAATGCCATCCATAACTTTACAAGAATCGATAAAATAAGAATAATAAATGGAACAGGGTCAAATGTAATTTCCTCTGGATGCATTATCTTTGAGATAGAACTTTTAAAAAAGGTAAAACCAACTTCGATAACAAGAAATGAAACAATCAGAGCGGCAATATATTCAATCCTTCCGTGACCGAAAGGATGCTCTGCATCTGCCGGCTTTCCTGCCATTTTCACACCAACAAAACTGATAATTGAAGAAGCAGCATCGGATAAGTTATTGAAAGCATCTGCTGTAACAGCAAGAGAACTTAAAATAAGACCAATGGCAAGCTTCACAGAAAAAAGCAGGACATTACAAAAAATCCCAACAACGCTGGCAAGCATACCATAGCGAGTTCGGACTTCTGTGCTTTCGATATTGGCACTGTCTTTTATAAATTTGTTTACGAGAAACTCAGTCATATAAAAACCTCCATGTGTTAATTACGATATCTATTTAACTATAGCAGTTTGAGAGGAAAAGTTCAATGATAAATAGAAATTGGCTGCAGGTAAAACGGGCAATCTTCAAATCTGCAAGGGAAGTCTATGTCCTTGCAGACAGCAGTAAATTCGGCGTAGGCTATGTCTCCGTCATCTGTCCGGCAAATTTGTTGAAAGATTTGTTGAAGAAGTCAGAAGTCATTAGCTTCTGTCCCCAAATCCCCACAACCACTATTTAATTCAAATAAAATCCAGCCAAAGACAGCCCGGGAAGAGAACCGATACCCTATATTTGTGGCCTCGGAGCAAGGTTTAGATGCGAGCGCATAAAGCGAGCATTTAAACCGCAGCGACTAAAGTCACAAATATAGGGTATCGGTTCTCTTCTCGGGCGTTTGTCTCTTAATGAATTAAATAGTAAATTTCTGTTGCATTTTGTTGAAAAATCCCATATAGTAGAGTTAGAAGAATGACAAAAGAATCAAATTTTTGTAATTATCTGAATTAAATCCGCGCAGGTATATTTGTGAGTTTTTTGTTTTGAATAGTTGCAGATTTACAAGAGAAGGAGGCGAGCTTATGTTTTATCGTTGTAAAAGCTGTGGTGGTAATGTAATCTATGATCCGAAGAAGAAAGCGATGGTGTGTGAAAGCTGCGGAAACGGAGGAGAACCGGATCTGATTTCACAGGAGAAGAAGCATGTCTGTAATAACTGTGGTGCAGAGATTGAAGCAGATAAGATTGATTTATCGCTAAAATGCCCATATTGCGGAACCTATGTTATTTTTGAGGACAGGATGGAGAATGAGTACGAACCGAATCTGGTACTGCCTTTTGCACTTGATAAGCATAAGGCATTGGATCTTTTGAAAGAAAAGTTTGCTAAGCAGATGTTTCTTCCAGGCAATTTTTGTGCTGCCTCCACAATAGAATCAATGCAGGGTCTCTATGTACCATTTTGGATGTATGATTTACATACTCATGTGCATTTTGAAGGAGAAGCGGATAAAGTAAGGACATGGGACGAAGACGATTATGAGTGTACGGAAACAAGCACTTACCGCATTTTAAGAGATTTTGATGTGGATTATGATAAGATTCCGGTTGATGCCTCAAAAGTAATGCCTGATAAGATGATGGATTTGATGGAGCCATATAAGTACGGAGAGCTGGGCGATTTTGATGCGAAGTATTTGTCAGGTTTTCAGGCAGAAGTGTATGACGAAGACAAGAATACTCTTTTGCCAAGAGCGAAAAAGAAAGCAGATAAGTACAGCCAGAAGTATCTTAGCAGTTATAATGTAGAATACGATGCAGTAAGACCGACAGTGAATGATAAGAAGAGTACGGAAAAAGAATCCTTTTATTCATTTTTACCAGTATGGCGTTATGTGTACCGCTATCAGGGAAAAAATTATGAATTTTATGTCAATGGACAGACAGGTAAGGCGGTAGGAGAAGCACCGACAAGTACCGGAAAGATTATCGCATGGTTTATCGCCGTGTTTGGTTCCCTTTTCTTCACTGTGGAAATGTTACTTTATTTATTGGGGGTGTTATAAATGGCAAAGACATACCGTGGAATATTAATATTTGTTGTTATACTTGGAATTGTGATGGGACTGGCCGGCAAAAAGTTTGACGGCTATGTATACACAAATACGGAACCTCGCAGCAATACAGAATGTACATTGACTCAGAGAGTATTTGATGATGCAGATGTGCTTACTGATGAGGAAGAGGCAAAACTGGAAAAATTGATAGCAGAGAAAGAAAAACTTATCGGTGGAGATATCGTTCTCATGACAACAAATGATGCAAGTCTTAACACGATGGAGAAGCTTCGGGATTATGCACAGAACTACTATAAAGAGAACAAAATCGGATGGGATAAGCCAATTGGAAGCGGTGCTATCTATGTAGATGACTGGGAGACAAGATACACCTGGCTTGCCACTCGAGGAACTGTCAAAGATAAGTTATCCAAAGACAATACAGATTATATTGTGGATGAAACTAATGATATTGTGAATAAAGACCCATATAAAGCCTACACACGGTTGATAAATCTGTTGGCAGATGAGACACAAAAGAGTCATCTTTTCCATATAAATATCAGTCCGTTATGGGTAGCACTTGGCTGTCTCGTTGCAGCAATTGCTTTCGTAGTATTCCAGCTTTCTGATTCCGTAGGTAAGGATACCGTCAAGAAGTCTACCTATGTGAAAAAAGATGGCGTACAGTTAAACGATAAACAGGATGTATTCTTACACTCCCATGTTACAAGGACAAAGAGAGAAACCGAAAGCAGCAGTAGCGACTGCGGCGGCAGCGATGGCTTTGGAGGCAGTGGCGGTTCTCACTAGAGAGTGTTTGAAAAGATAGATGAACTCTGAAAACGAAATAATCTGTATCTGTGACTTTAGTCGCGGCGGTTTGAATACTCGCTTAAGTGCTCGTATCCAAACCTTGCTCCGAGGTCACAGATATAGGGGATATTCTCTCTGGGGGTTCTGGCTATTCAAATCCGGCAAATTAGTGGAAAGATTTGAGGAAGAAAACAGGAGAGATAGAAGTAATTCGGAAACTTAAATCTTTCAGGATTGATACAAAACCTAAAAAAATCAAATTTTCAGCGTACTATAACAATAATTCGAGTCAATCCTTCAAAAAACAACTCCATAGAAAGCCAAAACCTTCTGGAGATTCCCCAAATCCCTCAGCAATAAATAGAATTTCCTCCCCAGCCAAAGCACAGCCCTCTTTTGATAAATAAAGCATATTTGTGGCCTCGGAGCAAAGGTTGGATGCGAGCGCTTTTACGCGAACATTCAACCTGCAGCGACTAAAGTCACAAATATGCTTTATTTTATCAAAAGAGGGCGTCTCCCTTGCCTGCGGCAAATTCCTATTTATACTTTTTCTGCACCGGATGTTTTTAGATGGAGTCTTGTTTGTACTGTTGATTTATAAAATCGTAGTAATATTTCTTCTAGTTGTTTTGTAAAGTTCTCTTTGTTAAGACTTTGTAATGCTTTTAAAAGTGCTGGTTCTTCTAAGAGCGCACCGATTACCTCACTGGTTACCGGGGCAGCAACTTCACTTGCAGGTCCCGAGGGAATCAGAGATACAATAGCGCCCCGGATAATATGTCCACGTTCATAGATTGGTGGTTCAAGCCGGACGTAACCGAAGCAGGAGGTAGAAATTTCTGTACTTCTTCCGTGAAGGAGAAGTGCCTGAAATGGTTTGATATAGGTATCAGCCAGGTTATCTCTGTCTTTTAATATTTTGTATAAATGTGCCTGCATGTCGGAAGTGTCGGCATACAGGGAGGAACAGTAAGAGATTATTTCATCTCTGTTTTTCAGGATTGGAGCCTGATTGATGTAAATATTGCCGAGCAGTTCATAGATTTCGCTTCCAATGGCGGAGAGAAATTCTACATCTTTTCTACAGATTGAGGAATCAGAAGGAACTTCGGGTTCTTTGATTTCTTTTTCCTGTGCCTGCCTTTTCTGTTCCTGAATGACTTTGATGCGAGAATCGAGCAGTATTTTATCCTGACGGGTTAATATTGGATTGACATGGATGTATGGGTAGGCAATCTCTAGCTTTACAGTGGAGATAACAAGGTCAACGCCTTCTTCCTGTAATCGAATATTATCTAATTCAAAAGCGGAGGTTATACCGCGGATATCAAGGTCAGGGTATTCCTTTTTCAAGCTCTCTGTGAGAAGTCTTGAACTTCCGATTCCAGTTGGACAGACAATCATAACAGAAAGCTTTTTGATTTCTTTTTCAATACGTTCCATTGCCATTGTGAAATAAAGGGTAATAAAACCAATTTCGCTGGCGGGAACTTTTTTTATGCCAAGAATCGGACAGAGGAGAGAAAGTCCCTCTTCACAAGCCTTATATACAGAAGGATAACTTTCCTGAAATTCCTTTAACAGCGGATTTTCTACGGGGATTCCAGCGCGGAGTCTGGCAATGGTCGGTTGGATATGTCCGCTTAATTCTGTGAGGAGCCGGCTGTCTCTCATAAAGTTTATATGTAAAATTTCGTTGACTTTTTTTATGATGGACAGGGTAATCTGATGTACGTCAAGGTTTTTTATATCAGTTAAATCGCTGCTTCCAGATGGCCATATACGCTGTCCGGAAATAAAGACAGCCATATAGATGGTCTCATCGACAGAAATAGATAAATGGAAAAACTGGCGTAGTTCCTTCATAATATATTCGGAAACGGCATACTCCGGCTGGATAGATATTTCTGCATAAGACTGTTTGAGTTCTTTGATAAACCGTCCTTTTTGCATTCTCTGTACACAGAGGGAAGTGTATACAAGCAAGTGTAAATATCCATTGTCAGAAAGCTGCATACCAAGCTGTTTCTGACAGCCGCCAAGAATGTGATTAACCTCGGCCATTACTTCGCCATCAATTTCATTGATAAAATTTCGGTCTGACAGAAACTTCTTGTCCTGGAGATTGCCAATGGAGTGATGTTCATTTACCTGTTTACATATGAAAGAAGTCAATGCCTGTCTTCTTGCGATTTCTGTTCCTTCTATAAATACACCAAGTCCGGGACGGCGGACGAGCTTTAGCTGATACTTTGTAAACCAGGTTTCAAGTTGGTTAAGGTCAGCAGTAAGTGTACCCTCGGAAATCTCGAACTTTTCTGTGAAGTAGTAAGATTTAATCGGCTCTTCTGCGAGGAGAAGGTCATGACATAAGAGAGTCAGCCTTTCTGGGCGGTTATCTGCAGGAGCGGAGCTATTTGTATCTTTTTCATCTAAAAGAGCAGCTAACTCTTTTAATCGTTCTGGTGTCTCGTCAATTAAAAGTCCTACACTTCGTTTGCGTACAAAGCAAAAGCCATTATGCTTCATCCATTTTTCAACGGTTGGCAGTTCGCGCTGGACGGAGCGGTCGCTGACACCGAGTTCTTCTGAAATGATACCGATTGTCACAGGGCTGTCCGGTGAAAAGCGGAGCAGAATGCGGATTATTTTATCTGCGCGTGGTGTGAGCTGCATGATTTTTTCTTCCTTTCCTATTCATCCTCTTATTATACAATATTTTACTGACAAATACTTCTTGTGAAAATGCACAAAAGAGCGACAAAGAAATTGGGTATATTGATGATAAAGTGACAGTTTGTCGGGAAGTCTTACCGACAAAGTTGCGGTATCATTCCTTTGAATTTTGTCATTTTGTGCTTTACAATAGAGACATAGAAAACAAGGGCAGTGCAAAAAAGCACAGTGTCAATATCCCAAAGCCAGAGGCAAAACGTAAAACGGAGACAGGTATTAAGCCGATGGGGAGGGACAAAAAAGAGAGGAGATATGTAACATGAAAAACGCAGTACAACGTTTTGGTAAGTTCCTCAGTTCAATGGTAATGCCAAATATCGGAGCATTCATCGCATGGGGCTTCATCACAGCATTATTTATCGAAAAAGGATGGCTTCCAAATGCACAGCTTGCAACTTTAAACGGACCAATGCTTAATTACTTACTTCCAGTCCTGATCGCATTCCAGGGTGGTAAGTTAATCGGTGGAGACCGAGGCGGAGTAATGGGTGCAATCGCAACCATCGGTGTAATCGTTGGAGCACCTGATTATCCAATGTTGATGGGTGCTATGGTAATGGGTCCTTTGGCTGGTTTTGTTATTAAAAAGTTTGACCAGGCAATGGACGGAAGAATGCCAGCCGGATTTGAGATGTTAATTAACAACTTCTCCATTGGTATCTTCGGTATGTTATTAGCTATCGTTGGTTATTATGCAATCGGACCTTTCATGAGTGCCGTACTTGTAGTATTAAAAGGTGGTGTTCAGGTACTTGTAGATCATAGTCTTCTTCCACTCGCAGCAATCTTTATTGAGCCAGCGAAAGTATTATTCTTGAACAACGCAATCAACCATGGTATCTTTACTCCTATCGGAATTGAACAGGCAGCAGAAGCTGGTAAGTCCATCATGTATATGTTAGAGGCTAACCCAGGTCCAGGTCTTGGATTACTTCTTGCTTACTGGGCATTTTCTAAGGATAAAGCAACAAAGGATTCCGCACCTGGAGCAATTATCATTCACTTCTTCGGTGGTATCCATGAGATTTATTTCCCATACATCCTTATGAATCCATTAGTAATCGTTGGACCAATCGCAGGTAATATCTGTGCGATCCTTTTCTACAGTATTACAAAAGCAGGTCTTGTAGGACCTTCCGCACCTGGTTCCATCATCGCATTTATGTCAATGTCACCAAAGAGTTCTATCGTAATCACAGCACTTGGTGTTCTGATTGCAGCAACAGTATCTTTCTTAGTTTCTTCACCGATCGTTAAGATGGCAGGAAGCAAGAGTCTTGAAGATGCACAGAAAAAGACAAGCGACATGAAAGCTGAGTCCAAAGGGCAGGCAGCAGAAGTTCTTTCCGGAGCAGATGTTAAGGCAGATGACATTAAGAAAATCGTTTTCGCATGTGACGCTGGTATGGGATCTTCTGCAATGGGAGCAACAAAGTTCAGAAATCGTATTAAACCTTTAAATCTTGGAATTACAGTAACAAATACATCCGTAGATAATGTTCCTGCAGACGCAGATGTCGTTGTATGCCAGTACATTTTACAGGATAGAGCAGTTAAGAGTGCGCCACAGGCAAGATTAGTAGCAATCGGAAACTTCCTTCAGGATCCTAACCTTGATACATTCTATGCAGAGTTAGAGGGACGTGCAAATGGTACATCCGCCTCAGCTCCAGCAGTAGAACCTGAAGTAAAAGAAGAAAAGAAAGCAAAAAAAGCCGTTCTTAAAAAAGAAGGTATCAAAACAGGCTTAAAGAGTGTAGATAAAGAAACAGCAATTCGTGCAGCAGGCCAGCTTTTATGTGACCTTGGCTTCGCAAATGAAGATTATATTCAGGCAATGGTTGACCGTGAAAATATGGTATCTACATACATGGGTATGGGAGTTGCAATCCCTCACGGAACATCCAATGCAAAAGAAACCGTTAAAAAATCTGGTATCGTAGTAATGCAGTATCCAGAAGGTGTTGACTTTGGTGATGAGAAAGCATATCTCGTAATCGGTATTGCAGGTGTTGGTGATGAGCATCTTGAGATTCTTGGAAACATCGTAGCAAGTCTTGAGGACGAAGAACTTCTCGAAACACTGAAAAAGAATGCTGACGTTGACACTATCATGAAAACTTTTGGTTAAAATAAATAACAAAGGTGAGTAATCAAATTAAGTAAAAATT
>ERZ894223.1785-NODE-1785-length-12661-cov-13.179280_pt1 | contig 12661 bp, 9 predicted proteins | sample MGYA00380293_ERZ894223 | MGnify/ENA primary metagenome ERZ894223 (study PRJEB32331, sample SAMN06328445) | human gut metagenome | biome: human gut microbiome; feature: stool | host: Homo sapiens | collected 2014-11-05 ...
GCAGTCTGGTAGCTCGTCGGGCTCATAACCCGAAGGTCGTTGGTTCAAATCCGGCCCCCGCAACCACCAAGCATCTTGATTTTATCAGGATGCTTTTTCTTTTTTGCATACAAAACGAGGGGCCGCACAGCTGTGCGGCCTCTCGTTTGCGTTTATATCTTTTGCAGCATCCCGTGCCGACGCTGTTCGGCTTCCAGCTCCTGCTCCAGGGCCGCCTTGCGGTGGTCGAGCAGGAGGTCTTTGTTGTACTGGAAATACCGCTCACAGCCGTTTTCGGCAATGAAGGCATGGGCGGCGGGCGAGAGGGTCAGCTCGGTGACGAAGACCACCATCTCCTGACTCTCGGCGAATGCCTGCTCCATGAAGTCGAAGGCCGCTTCCAGCGCGGCGCTGGCCGTCTGCTGGGCGGTGTCCCGGGCGTCCGACAGGGTGGTGAACTGGGTGCGCAGCACCTTGAAGGCGGCATCCGCGTCCGGCGCGGCGGCGCGCAGAAGCTCTTTCTCCCAGCCGCGCAGGGTCTTGGCGGTCTGCAAACGGGCTTCCAGCGTGGGCTTATCCAGCAGGCCGGCGGTGCGCTTTTTCTGGGTCTCGGCCTCGTAGTCGGCGGTCATCTGGTCAAAGAGCTGCGCCCAGCAGTTCGGCTCCTGCTCCAGCTCTGCGGGCATCTCGGCAAAGGCTTTCTTCGTCTCCCGCAGGAAGGCATAGCAGCTGTCGGCCGCAGCGTCTGCCCGCCGGGAGGCAGAGAAGCGCGTCTCGAGGCCGGACAGGATCAGGCTCACGAGGCTCAGCTTCTCGTCGAAGGGGGCCTGCAGCAGCCGCGCAAAAGCGGCAGGCTTGGCCTGACCGGCCAGAATGTCCTCCACGCCGTAGTCGTCACGGTACTTGTAGTAGAGGTCGAGGTAGGCCGAGAAGTCCTCGGCGATCTTCTGGTGCTGGATATACTGGCGGATGAGCTCTTCGTCGGCCTGCAGGCCCAGCGACTCATAGGTATTGAGCAGGTTGGAGAGATCTTCCCAGCCGCGGGCGGTGACGAACTGGGTGCCGTCCACGTCGGCGTTTATCTGGTAGAAGTTCTGGGGGTGCAGTTCGAGGTAGCTCAGGATCGCGCTGTGGATGTGGGCTGCACGGGCATAGTCCTTCCAGACCGGCAGATCCGGCTCAATGTCCATCCGGCGGACCCGGTCGAGGGTGACGATATCGAAATCGCGGACGGATTTATTGTACTCCGGCGGGTTGCCTGCCGCCACGATGACCCAGCCCGCAGGCACGGCCTGATTGCCGAAGGTCTTGCACTGCAGAAACTGCAGCATGGTGGGGGCCAGCGTCTCGGAGACACAGTTGATCTCGTCGATGAAGAGGATGCCCTCTTTCAGGCCGGTGGCCTCCATCTTGGCGTAGACACTGGCGATGATCTCGCTCATGGTGTACTCCGTCACAGAGACGTCCCGGCCGCCGTAGCTGCGCTGACGGATGAAGGGCAGGCCCACGGCGCTCTGGCGGGTGTGATGGGTGATGGTATAGGCCACCAGCGCCACGCCGCACTCCCGCGCCGCCTGCTCCATGACCTGGGTCTTGCCGATGCCCGGAGGCCCCATCAGCAGGATAGGGCGCTGGCGGATGGCCGGGATGGCGTATTCGCCCAGAGCGTCTTTGGCGAGGTACGCTTTGACGGTATGCTCGATCTCTTCTTTGGCTCGTTTGATGTTCATATTCTTTCCCTCGTTATCACGAATTGTTGAGGTCACGGTAGAGGTCGTCTTCCTCCGCCAGCGCTTCGGACAAAGCTGAGGCGCTGCGGGCGGCCTCACCGGTAAATTCTTCTTCGTCCAGCACCACTTTCATCGCCCAGGGCGGCACATTGGCGTCGTCGAAGCGGTCGCCCAGAAACAGAAATGCCGTGTCGTAAGCCGGGCGGCGGGCCGGGTAAGTCCCCATACCGTCGGTAAAATAGAGCAGGCCCCGGAGGTTCGAGAACTTCTTCTCGGCGCAGAGCTGGCTGACGTACTCGAAGGCAGGCCGGAAATCGGTGCCTCCGCCGCCCCGCAGCTCGAAATGGTTCATGGCACGGATGAGGTCGTCTTCGTTTTTGACGGGAATATCCTGCCGCACCGCGTTGTCGGCCTGGATGAGGCGGAGATTCATCCGATGGAAGAAATTCTCCCTGCCCTTCAGCAGAGTGTACGTCTCGGCCAGAAAGGCCCGCACCAGCTCACCCGAGGTGGAGTAGCTGGTGTCGATGACGAGGGCCAGCTCTTCTATCTTCTTGCTCTCCCGGGTCTCCAGCGGCTCGATGAGGGGCAGGTTGCCGTAGACCGACAGGCCGTAGGTGTAAAAGTTCAAATCGAACTCGTCCGGGTCGAGGTGGACTTCCTCCCGGGTGACGCAGAACCGGCGCAGGAAGTCGCCGTAGCTGCGGCGGCTGCGATTTGCGGCTTTGATCTGCTCCCGCATGGCATCCGCGCCCTCACCGGCCTCTTTGTCCCGGAGTTCCAGCTCTGTCTGCATCCGCTCGCCGATTTTTTGCCACGTCCTCTGGGGCAGCGGCGCAGGCATCTGCTGAGGCTGTTCGGGGGCATCTTTGGGCCAGAGGCGGTGGTCGTCGGTGTAGAATTCTTTTTCCAGCTGGCGGAGAACGCCGGGCGTCTGCCGCGCCAGCCAGCGGTAGATGGGAGCTGCAGCAGCCACTTTTTCCTGCGCGATGATCTCCTCATAGGCGTGTTGGCGCACCCACGTCAGGGGGCGCTGGACGCTCTTGCGGCCAAGACCGTCGATGACGCTCTCCACCGCAATGTCACACGCAAGGTCCCACAGGCGTTTGTCCCGCTTGCCGCGCAGCCAGAGATGGCGGAAGATGCAGTGGAACACCGTGTGGAGGTAGAGCCGGTTGAGATATTTGGGGTTCTTCTGGTAGAGCCGCAGCAGGGCGCTGGGCTGGTAGCAGAGGATGGTCCCATCCGTCGCCAGCACACCGCACCGCTCGTCGGCGGTGGGCGTCAGGGCCGAGAGGGCCTGGTCCAGAAAGCGGAAGTCCAGATACAGCCCGCTGCGCACCACGGCCAGCACCTCGCCGCCCATCCGGGCCTGCCACTCTTCGTGAGTCTCGGGCCGGGCCGACCGGAAGGGCTTGCGGGGGTCAAAAAACGTTTCCTTCTCAGAAATCAAAATCATACCTCTTCTTTTGGGGCGCAGCGGCGCGCTTTTTGTGCTCTGCGTCGGCCAGCAGGGCGGCAGCTTCGGCATTGTCGGCCTTGGCCGCGAGGGCAGCACCCTCGGCAAAGGCATCCGTATCCATCACATCCAGCGCCAGCAGGGCTTTGACGCCCTCGGTGTCCTGCGCCTTGAGCAGACGGGTCAGCACCCGCCCGGTGTTGGTCTTGAGGAAGTCCCGGTAGGCATCCCGGGCGGCATCGCTCAGCTGCCACGGCCAGCGCAGGCGGTCGAAGCAGAGCATCGCCATCACCGAAGCGTCGTCGGCGTCGTGGCCCTGCGGGAAGATGGCGTCGTACTCCGCCGGGAGAAGCTTATTTTCGAGGAAGCACTGCCGGTAGTGGTAGCCCTGCCCCGAAAAGGTGTGGAGCAGGATGTGGGCGGGCGTCTCCTCGATCTCCTCCCAGTAGGCGGGATACCACAGCCCCGCCCGGGGTGCGGCCTCCCCCACCGGCCAGAACAGCGCCCGCACGGCCTCGGCGATGCTGCCCACGAGGGCGAACAGGCCGGTGGCCTGCTCGGGCGTGGCGCGGATGATGAGGTCTTCCAGCGCAAAGCAGTTGAGGAAGACATCGCTGCCCATGGTCAGCTCTCCTGTCCCGGCAGTCAGGCGGCGCAGCCTGCGGCAGTTGTAGAATGTGCAGCTGCCGATGACCCGCAGACTGTCCGGCAGGGTGACTTCTTCCAGGAAGTTCCCGCAGATGGGGTGGAGCTCGTCGTCCTGCGCCGGGGCGGCGGGGGCGTCGAAGTCGAAGCTGTACCGCTCTTTGCCGCTCACATCCCGGCCAAAAGCACGGGTCAGACAAAGCTTGCCGTCCTCGGCCCGCTCATAGCGGCAGATCTTTTCCGGCCCGGGCAGGCCCCGGGGCTTTTCGGAAAAACAGTAATCTCCCAGTTCGGTGATGGGCCACCGGCCCTCCCCTTCCGGCGCAGGAACAGCCCCGGGCAGCTTTACGCAGGGCTCGCCGCCGTACACCCGCACAAGGCGGGCCGTGCCGCCCGCCAGCGGCAGAATATCCAGTATCATAAGAACCTCGCTCACAAAAAAGCTGCCGCACAGACACGCCGTGCAGCAGCTCCGTTCAAAACTTCATCACTGTGCGGCCTGTGCAAGGCAATCGTTCATTGCCGCAAATACCGCGTCACTGGTCATGGTGCTGCCGGAGACAGCATCCACCCCGACGGTCGAGCCAGCCGCCAGCAGGGAGGCCGACAGCGTCTCCGCCGCCTTGCCGCCCAGCTCCGGCGTCTCGCCGGAAGCATCTATCACAACATTCGTCACCTTGCCGCCGGTGATGGTCACGGTGACGCCCACCTCGCTCAGATAACCCTGCGCACTGGCGGTGTAGGTGCCGTCGGTGTAGGTGTCGGCATTATCGGCAGCAGGCACGGTGCCGGTGTTGGCGATATAGAGGGCCAGCACGATGCCGAGGATGACGTCCAGCACCAGCATGAGGATAATATTGCGGGTCATGTGTTTTTTCATGGTCTGTGAAGTGCTCCTTTTGCGATGTTTGGGGTCCGCTCGTTACTTTGCGGGCTTGAAGCTGTCGCGCAGGGTCACGACACGATTGTACACGCCGGGGTTCTTTGAGTCGGGAGTGAAGAAACCGGTGCGCACGAACTGGAACTTATCGCCGGGCTTTGCGTCGGCCAGAGCCTCTTCCAGCTTGCAGCCCTTGCGGACGACAACGCTGTCGGGGTTCAGATAATCCTTGTAGTCGCTGCCCTCGGGGATGGCATTCATGTTCGCCTCGGTGAAGAGCTTGTCGTACAGGCGCACCTCGGCATCCACGGCGTGGGCGGCGCTCACCCAGTGGATGGTACCCTTGACCTTGCGGCCATCGGCAGGGCTGCCGTTGCCGGTCTCGAGGTCGGCGGTGCAGTGGATGACAGCGATGCTGCCGTCGGGGTTCTTCTCGACGCTCTCGCACTTGACGAGATAGCCGCCCATCAGACGGACTTCGCCGCCGACGGTCAGGCGCTTGAACTTCGGAGGCGGCACCTCGGCGAAGTCCTCGTTCTCGATCCACAGCTCCTTTGTGAAGGCGACCTTGCGGGTGGTAGTGTCGTTGGCTTCACGGTTGGGGTTGTTGGCGATGTCGAAATACTCGGTCTTGTCGGCGGGGTAGTTGTCCACCACCAGCTTGACGGGGTCCAGCACAGCGATGCGGCGCTGTGCGGTCAGGTCCAGCTCGCCGCGGATGCAGGCTTCCAGCTGGCGCATATCAATGAGGTTGTCGGACTTGGAGATGCCGGCCTCCCGCACGAAGGTGAAGATGGAAGAAGCGGTATAGCCGCGGCGGCGCAGGCCGCACAGGGTGGGCATGCGGGGGTCATCCCAGCCGTCCACGATGCCCATCTCCACCAGCTCACGCAGATAGCGCTTGCTCATGACGGTGTTGGTCATGTTCAGGCGGGCGAACTCGCGCTGCTTGGGGAACTCGGTGCCAAAGATGTTTTCGATGACCCAGTTGTACAGCGGGCGGTGGTTCTCGAACTCGAGGCTGCACATGCTGTGGGTGATGCCCTCGATGGCGTCCTGGATGGGGTGGGCAAAGTCGTACATCGGGTAGATGCACCACTTATTGCCCTGACGGTGATGCTCGGCGTACTTGATGCGGTAGATGGCCGGGTCACGCATATTCATGTTGGGGCTGGCGAGGTCGATCTTGGCGCGGAGGGTCTTTTCGCCCTCCTTGAACTCGCCTGCACGCATCCGGCGGAAGAGGTCGAGGTTCTCTTCCGGGGTGCGGTCGCGCCACGGAGAGGGACGGGAGGGCTTGCCTGCGTCGCTGCCGCGGTACTCGCGCATCTCGTCGCGGGTCAGGTCATCGACGTATGCCTTGCCCTCGAGGATGAGCTTCTCGGCGTACTCATAGCACTTGTCGAAGTAGTCGCTGCCGTAGAAGATGCCGCCGTTGGGGTCGGCACCCAGCCAGTGCAGGTCCTCGATGATGCTGTTGACATACTCTTCCCCTTCGCGGGCGGGGTTGGTGTCGTCGAGGCGGAGGTTGAACTTGCCGCCGTACTGGTTTGCGATGGACCAGTTGATATAGATCGCCTTGGCGCTGCCGATGTGCAGGTAGCCGTTGGGCTCCGGCGGGAAGCGGGTATGGATCTCGCGGATCTTGCCTTCGGCGAGGTCGGCGTCAATGATCTCGGTCAAAAAGTTTTTATCTGCCATAGTGGCGTTCCCCCTGTCAGGGCATAGCAAGCCCGGAATTACACGTTTGATACCCCTTATAATACACTATTTCCCGCTTTCCTTCAAGGTGGAAAGCCGAAGTTCCACCTGTTTTCGGCGTCGTTTTGCGAAAAAGCTTTCCCTGTCTCCCGCTTTTTGCAAAAAAAGCGAAATTCATGCTTGACATTCCGCACAGAATCTTATATAATAATCAAGCATTCAGCGAATGCGGAATATCTGTAGGGGTATAGCTCAGTTGGTAGAGCAGCGGTCTCCAAAACCGCGTGCCGTGAGTTCGAGACTTACTACCCCTGCCACAAGCGCACAGAGAGTACTCTGTGCGTTTTGTTTTTGTATTTTCCCCGGAATGTCGGACTTTCCAAAACTTTTTTGACATTTTCTGAAATTCCTGCTTGACAACCGCGCGTTTCTCAGGTATAATAACACACGTTCCGGCGGTCAACCGCCAGAAACGATGCACTTGAGCGATCATGGCCCGGTAGCTCAGTTGGTTAGAGCACCAGCCTGTCACGCTGGGGGTCGTCGGTTCGAGCCCGATCCGGGTCGCTTCGTCGAAAGTCCTGCTGTTCATCGTGCAGTCTTGCAAACAAGACTGCTGTGATGAACGCCAGACTTTCTCCTCTTCCCCACAAAATCTTGCTTCGCAAGCTTTCGCGGGGACCCCGAAATTCGAGAGAATCGCTCGGGAGGGTGCGAGGGTAAACGCACCGAATATGCGGCCGTAGCTCATCTGGTAGAGCGCCACCTTGCCAAGGTGGAGGTAGCGAGTTCGAGCCTCGTCGGCCGCTCCAAATGGAGCAGCAACAGTTGCTCCGAATATGGTGACGTGGCCAAGTGGTAAGGCAAGGGTCTGCAAAACCCTCATCCACCAGTTCAAATCTGGTCGTCACCTCCAAAAGATTCCCGGGTGCTGAGGCATCCGGGATTTTTTGTCGTTTTGCTCGTCAAATAATCTACTTATTGGGAAAAGCTTGTCTCCCCTCTTCGCTCTGTGCTACGCTAAAAGAGTCAGCAAAGAAACGGCTAAGAGTCCAGAGGAGGATACAGCCCTATGCCAGAGTTCCCGCGCAAAGATTTCCGGCTCCATGTGGGCTGGCGCACCATCAAGACCGCCGTCAGTGCTCTGCTGGTCAATTACTTTCTGCCCCGGCCCCGGGTCGTTTCCCTCTGGGAAGGATTCAAAGGCTCGTTCAAGAAAGGCAGTAAGGTCTGAATGCTTGACAATCCTCGATAAAACGTATATAATGAAAGCAAGAAAGGTGCTGTCCTGCAAAATGGTCAGCTCCCTCCTAGCAAATCAAAGAAATGACCGCTCAGGTTGGGAAGTCTGGGGCGGTCATTTTCTTTGTCGGTCATCGGAATTATGTTTTGTGCTCGGCTTGTCCCGAAAGACATCCCTCGCGATCATCCATGTCACCTGAATGACACCAATGATCACTGTAGCCAGAAGGCCCAGAAGTACAAGTACAAGATTCAGATCCGTCATAAAGACTCCTCCTTAAACATTCATCATGAACTATCACTCAAAATGTCCGGAGGACGACAAAGTTGGCCTCCTCCGGACGATGTCAGGAGGAAGTCTGACCACCTGCATTTGCAGACAGCACCTTTCAGGACAGAATAACCCATCCATGAATATAGAATAACACACTTTTCGACGATTCGCAATCTGATTCATGCGCTCCGCTCCGGCGGGGCGCTTTTCTTTTGCCCTCTGCCGTGATACAATGGGCATACTATCATTTCCCCTGAAAGGAGGCCGCGCCATGCCTGCCGAACTTCACACCACCCTCACGCCGGACACCCCGGTACGCTATCTCAAGGGCGTCGGCCCCAAGACCGCCGAGCGGTTCGAGAAGCTGGGCATCCTGACCCTCAGCGACCTGCTCTGCCACTATCCCCGCCGGTATCTGGATTTTTCAAAGCCCTACTCCATCGCCGAGGCCCCCGCCGACACCGAGTGCGTCGTGAAGGCCGAAGTGTTTGCAAAGCTCGGCGGGCGCATCCTGCCGGGCGGGCGGCGGATGGAGCGCATCACCGCCGGAGACGATGTATCCAGCCTCGAGATCACGTGGTTCAATAATCCATACGCCGCCCAGAAGCTGGAGCTGGGGCAGGAATACTATTTTCAGGGCATCGTGACGGGCGGGATGCTCCGCCGCCAGATGGTCAACCCGCAGGTGCGCACCGACGCGCAGGTGAAGTCGTCGCCTTTCGAGGCCGTCTACCCCCAGACCGAGGGTCTGACCAGCAGCGCCATCGCCAAGTGCGTCCGCCAGCTCCTCCCCCACGCGGAGCTTCTGCCCGACCCGCTGCCCTCTGAGATGCTGAAAAAATACCGCCTGCTCTCCAAGGCCGACGCCGTCCGGGCCATCCACTGCCCCGCCACCGAGGAGGAAGCCTTTGCGGCGCGGCGGCGGCTCATCTACGAAGAGCTTCTGGTCTTACAGCTGGGCATCGGTCGGCTGAAGAACCACGGCGCGGCCTCCACCGGCGCGCCGATGAAAAAGGCTGACGCCTCCCCGTTCTGGGAGTCGCTGCCCTTCTCCCCCACCGGCGCACAGCGGCGGGCCGTGGAAGAGATCCTGACCGACATGTCGGGCGAAACGTCCATGAACCGCCTTTTGCAGGGCGACGTGGGCAGCGGCAAAACGCTGGTGGCGGCTGCGGCCATCTGGGCCTGCATCCGGGCCGGGTATCAGGCCGCACTGCTGGCCCCCACCGAGATCCTGGCCAGCCAGCACGCCGAGAACCTGAACCGCCTGCTCTCCCCCTTTGGGATGCGGGCAGCCCTGCTCACCGGCGGCATGAAGGCCGCCGCACGCCGCACCACCCTCGCCGCCATCCGGGACGACGAGGCCGACCTCATCGTAGGCACCCACGCCATCCTCAGCGAGGGCGTGGAGTTCGCCCGGCTGGGTCTGGCTGTCGTGGACGAACAGCACCGCTTCGGTGTGCGCCAGCGGGGCCTGCTGGCCGAAAAGGCCGCGAACCCCCACCTGCTGGTCATGAGTGCCACCCCCATCCCCCGGACGCTGGGGCTGCTGATGTACGGCGACCTCGACATCTCCATCCTCGACGAGCTGCCGCCGGGCCGCAAGCCCGTCAAGACCCGCTGCATCACCGGCAAAAAGCGGGCCGACCTCTACGGCTTCCTTGATAGAGAAATCGATTCCGGACGACAGGTGTATATCGTCTGCCCTGCCATTGAGGATGCGGGCAGCAGCGGTCTGAACGCCGTCAAGAGCTACTATGAGGACATCGCAAAAGCCTATCTGCCGGACCGCCGGGTGGGCCTGATGCACGGCAAGCTCAAGCCGAAGGAAAAGGCCGAGGTGATGGACGACTTCAAATCCGGACGTCTGGACGCCCTCGTGTCCACCACCGTCATCGAAGTCGGTGTGGACGTGCCGAATGCGACGGTCATGGTCATCGAAAACGCCGAGCGGTACGGCCTGAGCGCACTGCACCAGCTGCGCGGGCGTGTGGGACGCGGCGCGGCGGAGAGCTGGTGCTTCCTCGTCAGCGACAATGCATCGGAGTCGGTGCAGAAGCGGCTCAAGTTCCTCTGCTCCACCTCAGACGGCTTCGCCGTGGCGCAGTACGACCTCGAGACCCGCGGCCCCGGCGACTTCTTCGGGAGCCGCCAGCACGGTCTGCCGACCTTGCAGATCGCCGATTTGATGAACGACACCCGCACCCTCCACGCGGCCCAGAGCGAGGCTGCGGCCCTGCTGGCCGAAGACCCGCTTCTCGAGCGGCCCGAACACGCCCTGCTGGCCCGTCAGGTGGAGCAGATGTTCGACAAAGCCGGTGCAATGAATTGAGTAACGAAAAAGGACTGCCGCGGGCAGTCCTTTTTCGTTATCTTCTCTTCCACCACGGCTTCTTCTCGCCGATGCTCACTACATCGCAGAAGAGGCAGCGGCTCTTGGTCGAGAGCTGCACATCCTTGTGATGGCAGCCGAAGAACCACTTCTCGTAAGTCGTTTTCATGACGATCTTGTCGAGGAAGAGGTGCAGCCGGTTATTCTCGCCCTCAGCCAGCACGCTGAAATCCAGAAACTTGCTTGGCGCGTCGTGGGTCAGCACATAATCTACCTGCCAGCCGTTCGCTTCCAGCGCAGCCTCGCAGCGGGCGTATTCCTCGTCTGAGGGCATCTCCTGCGGCCACCAGTTGACGTGGGCTTCCCGCTCCTCCTTGTCCGGGCTTTCCGCTCCGCCGAAGCAGAGGTACTTCTTCCCTTCCAGCTCCAGTACGCTGCCCCGGCAGACGTGGTACACATTGCCGCCCAGCGGCTGCACCAGCCCGCCGAACCGCTCCTCGGTGGGGTACTGTTCCAGCAGGTCATAGTTCTCGTGGCTGCCATCGAGGAAAAGGATGGTATAAGGCCGCTTGCGCAGCCAGTCCAGATTCTTCCGCTCGGCCTTGCTGCCGTCCCACACGAAGCCGAAATCGCCCAGCACAACGACGAAATCGCCCTTGCCGGCCCGGCGCAGCTCCCCGTCTTTGAAGCGGTCCAGCTCGCCGTGGGTGTCGCCCGTAAGATATACCATCCTCTGCCTCCTTTTGCGGAGTGTGAAATCGCCTCAAAAGCCTTGTCACGCCCCGCCAAACCTGTTATTATAAAGTATAAGACCCTCTTCTGAGCCTGTTTTTGTCCCGTAAGAACGGACAACACATTTTGTCCGATACTCTAATATATTATCGCTTTTTGAGGAAAATGTCCACATGAAACGTATCGTCACCCTATTTCTGAGCCTTATCCTGCTGCTGAGCTGCCTGTGCGCGCCGGCTTCGGCCATGTTCGACCCCAGCCTCTTTTACGAGGTGCAGGCCAAGAGCGCCTACATCGTCAACACCGACACCAACATCATCGTCTACGACAAGGACAGCTCCCGTCAGGTGCCTGCCGGGGGCCTGACCAAATATATGACCATCGCGCTGCTGCTGACGAATTACGCCGACCAGCTCGACAACACCTTCCAGATGCCCTTTGCCATCTCGGATTACGTCCACAACAGTGATAATGCCGATATGCGCTCCAATGAGACCTTCACCTACCGGGAAGCCGTCTACGCCATGCTTCTGCGCAACGCCAACGAGGCCGCGATGGGCCTTGCCTACAGCCTTTCGGGCGGCGACCTCGCAGGCTGGGTGAGCCAGATGAATACCCTCTCCCAGCGCATCGGCACCACCGGCAGCACCTGGACAGATGCCTGCGGCCTGGACAGCGGCAACGTGACCACCGCCGTGGATATGTACCTTATCCTGCGGTATCTGATGAGCTTCGACGCCTTTGTGGACATCTCGTCGGCCCCCGCCTTCACCATGCCCGCCAAGGAAAAGCACACCAAGAGTTTCGTGCTGCTGAACCAGAACGTCGCCCTCAACAAGACCAGCGGCGGCAGCTTCTACCGCAAGTCTATGCAGGGCGGCATGTGCGATGTGATGGCCTACAAAAACGACCACGGCGACCAGAGCTATGTTTCGTGGGCCAATCAGGACGGCTCCACCTATATCTTCTGCATCATGCAGAGCCCCGACACCTGTGACACCTACGGCTACGCCAACCGCCGCCCGGCCCTCTACGAAACGACCCGCCTCATCGACTGGGTGTTCCAGAGCTTTTCCATCCAGCCTGCGCTGGATACCGACCTCGCTCTGGCAGAGATCCCCGTGAAGTATTCCTCCGACACCGACACCCTCAAGCTCTACCCCGACAACAGCATGATGACCCTGCTGCCCTCTTCGGGCGACGGCACCGTGACTCAGAAATACTTCCATCTGCCCGACTATGTCTGCGCCCCCGTCCAGCAGGGCGATGTTGTCGGCACCGTGGAGCTGAAGCTGGCCGGCGAGACCATCGGCATGGTCAACCTCATCGCCGGGCAGGACGTGAGCCGGAGCAGCCTGCTCTACTCTTTCTCGAAGCTGCAGGAGTTCTTCGGCAGCCTCTACCTCAAGGTGGTGCTCGTCGTCAGCGCCGTCTGCGCCATCATCTATGTGGCGTGGGTCCTGCTCAACTCCCCCCACACCCGCCATTCCTCCAAAAAAGTCCACCGCTATGGCCGTCCCCGCGACTGAGCCGTGCGGCCAGCTTCTTTTCTGAAAAAGCTGTAAAAAGCAGTTGACAAATACGCCCCCAAGTGGTAATATATACAGGCAGTCCGTGACTGCAAAAAACTGTATATGGGCGTGTTCCCGAGTGGCCAATGGGGACAGACTGTAAATCTGCTGCTTTT
>ERZ894223.1786-NODE-1786-length-12661-cov-5.237506_pt1 | contig 12661 bp, 8 predicted proteins | sample MGYA00380293_ERZ894223 | MGnify/ENA primary metagenome ERZ894223 (study PRJEB32331, sample SAMN06328445) | human gut metagenome | biome: human gut microbiome; feature: stool | host: Homo sapiens | collected 2014-11-05 ...
CTGTCATACGAGCATCCTCTAAGCTATTATGAGACTGACCTTGAAATCCAAGAAACGAGGCAACGGTTTGCAATTTGAGATTGGCAATACCGTGTAAATCTGAACTACGACGTTCAAAGGCTTCATCATATAGCAACAGAGGCCATACGCCGGGAGTATCAGCAGCTTTTAAAGAGCGAAGAGGAGGAGCCGGAGGAAAAAACAGAGGAAAAAGAAGACTCCAGGTAAAGAACTTCTTGACAGAATCAGGGAAACTGGCTACAATAGGGTACAGACATAGGAAAAAAGCAAAGAAAGTGTTAGTAGATACTTATTTTCTGTCAGAGATGGGGTGCCACCGGCTGAAAGCGCTCCTCAGTTCAGATAAGTGTTGAGATTCCCACTGGAGCTGCAGTTCTGAAACAAGGAGTAGGAAGTGACGTGGCTGTGCGTTAAACAGTTTCGAGTGCCTGCAGCATATGCTGCAGGAACAAGGGTGGTACCACGGAATTTGACTTCGTCCCTTTTGGGGCGGAGTTTTTTTGTTTCATAAAATGGCTTTGTTATGATACAGAAGGGAGAATATCATGAGAGAAAAATTACAGCGTATTCAAGCGGAAGCCCGCAAGCGCATTCAGGAATCAGATGGCCTGGACAAATTAAACGAAGTGCGTGTTGCATTTTTAGGAAAAAAAGGAGAACTGACAGCTGTATTAAAGGGTATGAAGGATGTAGCTGCCGAAGAAAGACCAAAGGTTGGACAGTGGGTCAATGAGACAAGAGCAGAACTTGAAGAACTTTTGGAAGAAACCAAGAAGAAACTGGAAGCAGCTGCTCTGGAACAAAAATTGAAAGAGGAAGTCATTGATGTTACCCTTCCCGCAAAGAAAATGGAAGTGGGACACAGACATCCAAATACCATTGCCCTGGAAGAAGTAGAGAGAATCTTTATTGGTATGGGGTATGAAGTGGTAGAAGGTCCGGAAGTGGAATACGACTTATACAACTTTGAAAAACTGAATATTCCGGAGGGACATCCGGCAAAAGATGAGCAGGATACTTTCTACATTAACAAAAACATTGTGCTTCGTACCCAGACTTCTCCGGTACAGGCCCGTGTTATGGAAGAAGGAAAACTGCCTATCCGTATGATTGCACCGGGAAGAGTGTTCCGTTCTGATGAAGTAGATGCAACACACTCTCCGTCCTTCCATCAGATTGAAGGTCTTGTTATTGACAAACACATTACTTTTGCAGACTTAAAGGGAACTCTGGAAGTATTTGCAAAAGAACTTTTCGGACCAGATACCAAGACAAAATTCCGTCCGCATCATTTCCCATTCACAGAGCCAAGTGCAGAAGTAGACGTATCATGCTTCAAGTGTGGCGGAAAAGGCTGCCGTTTCTGTAAAGGATCAGGATGGATTGAAATCCTCGGCTGTGGTATGGTTCACCCACACGTACTCGAAATGTGCGGAATTGATCCGGAAGAATACACTGGATTTGCATTCGGAGTAGGACTTGAAAGGATCGCCCTTCTCAAATACGAGATCGACGACATGCGCCTCCTCTACGAGAACGATATCAGATTCCTGAAACAGTTCTAGTGAGCACGACAAAATCAGAGAGCAGTGCGAAGAGCTGCGGCAGCATCGAAAGATGCTGGATTTTGGAGACTGAATAAGAGAAATATATAAACAAATCAGAAGGAGATATAAAATGGATACTTCATTATCATGGATTAAAGCGTATGTTCCGGATCTTGACGTAACAGCGCAGGAATATACAGATGCAATGACTCTTTCCGGAACAAAAGTAGAAGGTTTTACAAAGCTGGATGCTGATCTGGACAAGATCGTAGTAGGACAGATTGAGAAAATTGAAAAACATCCGGATGCAGATAAACTGATCATCTGCCAGGTAAATGTAGGAACAGAGACCGTACAGATTGTTACAGGTGCTCCGAACGTAAAAGAAGGAGACAAGGTACCGGTTGTTCTGGATGGCGGACGCGTTGCGGGCGGACATGAGCCTGGACAGAGAGTAGAAGGCGGAATCAAGATCAAAAAAGGAAAACTCCGTGGAGTCGACAGCTACGGAATGATGTGTTCCATCGAAGAACTTGGTTCAGACAGAAATATGTACCCGGAAGCACCGGAATATGGAATCTACATTTTTGATGATGACGCAGTTGTCGGAGAAAGTGCAGTAAAGGCACTCGGACTGGATGATGTCGTATTTGAATATGAGATCACCTCCAACCGTGTAGACTGCTTCAGCGTGGTTGGTATCGCAAGAGAAGTTGCAGCGACATTCCGCAAAGAATTCAAGCCACCGGTTGTAACATCAACCGGAAATGATGAAGATGTCAATGATTACATCAAAGTAAAAGTAGAAAATACAGACCTTTGCCCACGTTACTGTGCAAGAGTCGTAAAAAATATCAAGATCGGACCTTCACCGAAATGGATGCAGAGAAGACTTTCTTCCGTAGGAATCCGTCCGATCAACAACCTTGTTGATATCACAAACTATGTAATGGAAGAATACGGACAGCCAATGCATGCTTATGATCTGGATACCATCGCAGGTCATCAGATCATCGTCCGCAATGCCCATAAAGGAGAAAAATTCGTAACACTGGATGGTCAGGAAAGAGAAATGGATGATTCTGTTCTGATGATCTGTGATGGCGAAAAAGCGGTAGGTATTGCCGGAATCATGGGTGGCGAAAATTCCATGATCACTGACAATGTACAGACCATGTTATTTGAAGCTGCATGCTTCGATGGAACCAACATCCGTAAATCCAGCAAGAAAGTCGGACTTCGTACCGATGCATCCGGTAAATTTGAAAAGGGACTGGATCCGAATAATGCAGAGGATGCAATCAACCGTGCCTGCCAGCTGATTGAAGAAATGGGAGCCGGTGAAGTTGTCGGAGGAATGGTTGATGTATACAGCAAGAAAAAAGAACCTGTACGTGTACCATTTGATGCCGACAAGATCAATGCACTTCTCGGAACAGACATCCCGGAAGAAGATATGATCAAATATTTTGAAAAGATCGACCTGGAATATGATGCAGAAGCAAAAGAAGTGATCGCACCAACCTTCCGTCATGACTTATTCCGTATCGCCGATCTTGCGGAAGAAGTAGCAAGATTCTACGGATATGATAATATCCCGACTACACTGCCTACAGGTGAAGCTACAACTGGTAAGCTTTCTTTCAAGCTTCGTGTGGAAGAAGTAGCAAGAAATATTGCAGAATTCTGTGGATTCAGCCAGGGAATGACTTATTCATTTGAAAGCCCGAAGGTATTTGACAAGCTCCTCCTCGACAAGGATGATCCGATGCGTCAGGCAATCCAGATCATGAACCCGCTTGGAGAAGATTACAGTGTCATGCGTACAACATCTCTGAATGGTATGCTGACATCTCTTGCAACAAACTACAACAGAAGAAATAAAAATGTCCGTCTGTACGAGCTTGGAAATATTTATCTTCCAAAGGCACTTCCACTGACAGAACTGCCGGACGAAAGAATGCAGTTTACACTTGGAATGTACGGAGATGGAGACTTCTTCAGTATGAAAGGTGTTGTAGAAGAGTTCTTTGAAAAAGTCGGACTTCATAAGAAAGAAACTTATGATCCAAATGCAGGAAAGAACTTCCTTCATCCGGGACGTCAGGCCAACATCGTTTACGATGGAAAGGTTGTCGGATACATGGGTGAGGTTCATCCGGAAGTTGCTGATATCTATGGAATCGGTGAAAGAGCATACGTTGCTGTCATCGATATGCCACAGATCACAGAGCTTGCAACATTTGACAGAAAATACGAAGGAATTGCAAAATACCCGGCAGTCAGCCGTGATATCAGTATGGTAATGCCAAAATCCATCCTGGTAGGACAGGTTGAAGAAGTGATCGAGAACAAGGGTGGCGCTTATCTGGAAAGCTATAAGCTGTTCGATATTTATGAAGGCGCTCAGATCAAGGCAGGCTTCAAGTCTGTTGCTTACTCTATCACATTCCGTGCAAAAGATAAGACTCTGGAAGAAGCTGATATTTCAGCTGCTATGAACCGTATCTTAAAGGCACTGGAGGAAATGGGTATCGAGCTTCGTAAGTAGGCGAAAAGAGGTCAAAAGAATGAAACGACAGGATTTTTATTTTGATTTACCGGAAGAGCTGATTGCGCAGGATCCGCTTGAAGACAGATCCAGTTCCAGACTGCTTGTTCTTGATAAAAAAACCGGTGCAACCAGTCATCACATTTTCCGTGAGATCAAAGATTATCTCAAACCGGGAGACTGCCTTGTGATCAATGATACCAAGGTCATCCCGGCAAGACTGATCGGTGAAAAAGAAGGAACCGGCGGAAAAGTCGAAGTTCTTCTTTTAAAACGAAAAGGAAATGATGTCTGGGAAACACTTGTAAAACCAGGAAAGAAGATGAAACCCGGAGCAAGAGTCAGCTTCGGGGACGGTCTTCTGAAAGGGGAAGTTCTGGAGGTTGTAGAGGAAGGAAACCGTCTAATCCATTTTGAATACGAAGGAATTTTTGAAGAGATTCTGGATCAGCTTGGACAGATGCCGCTTCCGCCTTACATCACTCACCAGCTGGAGGACAAGAATCGTTACCAGACCGTGTATGCAAAGCATTCCGGATCTGCGGCTGCTCCGACGGCAGGACTGCATTTTACACCGGAGCTTCTGGAAGAAATCAAAGCAGAAGGTGTGGAGATTGCGCATGTAACGCTTCATGTCGGACTTGGAACTTTCCGTCCGGTAAAAGCGGATGATATTCTGGATCACCATATGCATTCGGAATTCTACCGGATCGAGGCATCTGAGGCAGAAAAGATCAACCGTGCAAAAGTGAGCGGACACCGGGTGATCTGCGTCGGAACGACAAGCTGCCGGACCGTAGAATCTGCGGCTGATGAAAACGGAAAGTTAAAAGAGTGCAGTGGATGGACAGAGATTTTCATCTATCCGGGCTATAAATTCAAGGTACTGGACTGCCTGATCACGAACTTCCATTTACCGGAGTCAACGCTGATCATGCTGGTAAGTGCGCTTGCCGGAAGAGAGCATGTGCTTGCGGCATATGAAGAAGCAGTTAAAGAGAGATATCGATTCTTCAGCTTTGGGGATGCGATGTTTATAGAATAGACGCAGAATCTGACAAATGTGAGGTTATGTCAGGGAACAGGAAATCATAAGATATTAACCGGAGAACGGGATTGTTCAAGTCATGTACAACTTTGAAAAATCTTGTTCTCCGTTTTTTGTATAGGTTGGAAACGATTGAGTTTAAAAATCTTATTGAATGAATGTCTATAGAGAATGTTGTTTTATCCGGCTGAGATAAACAGAACAGATTTGCCGATTCTGCAAAAATATAGTAAGATGGTGTAAGTGCCAAAAGCATGAATGGTATAATAATGGAGAAATCTGGGCACATACTAAGACGAAAAGGTTATAAAAACAAGATTGCAAAAGGAGACAGAAGATGGACTACGCAGAATATATCAGAGAAAGAAACGAAAAAAATAACTTTGGGAAATAAAGTCAGGTGGATATTCGTAATTTGTTTTGCTTTTTGATTTGGTTAAAAAGCGGACAGAAATGCATTGAGAATTGAGGAGTAGCAGAAAATGGGCATATTTGAGGAGGCAGCAATTTTCCGGGGCGTCACGAAGGAGGACGCCAGACAGATGCTGAACTGTCTGAATCCGGTAGAAAAGACTTATAAAAAAGATGAAATCATTTACCATGCCGGGGATGAGGTTACTTCAATGGGCGTGGTTCTTTCCGGCAGCGTGTTCATTGAGAATGATGATATCTGGGGGAATCACAGCATTCTGGACCGGGCCGGAAGAGGCGAGATTTTTGCAGAAACATATGCAGCGATTCCGAGGCAGAAGCTGATGGTCAATGTAGTTGCGGCAGAAGAGGCAAGAATTTTGTTTCTTGATGTGGGAAGGATACTGAAAGTCTGTTCCAATTCGTGTGTGTTTCATCATACATTAATTGAAAATCTGCTGAAGCTTTCCGCAGAGAAGAATCTCCGTCTGTCGAAACGGATTTTTCATATTTCATCAAAATCGATCCGGGGAAGACTGCTGTCGTATCTATCTTATCAGGCTATGGAAAACGGAAAGAAAGAATTTGACATCCCGTTCAACCGGCAGCAGCTTGCAGATTATCTGAATGTAGACAGGTCCGCGATGTCAAATGAGCTTGGGAAGATGCAGAAAGATAGGCTGATCGAAGTAGACAGGAAACATTTCCGTATTCTTGACGAAACGGAAATATGAATGGATGAATAATGGAAATAAAACGGATACAGCAGTGAGAAACTGTATGTGGGTTAGGATAAAAGAAAACCATTGCAGGAGAGATGTGATTTCATCAGATCCTGTAATGGTTTTTTGTATACGATGAGTCAAGTATAAATTTGTGGAATTTATCTTTCCAGTCCGTGTATCCAGTCTGACTTTAGGAAATAAATCAGAAAAGCAATGGAACTGAGCGCCCAGGTCATCGGGTAAGCCCAGAAGATCATCTGAATGGACGGGATGAATTTTAAAATGATCACGATATAAGAAACGCGGATCAGACACCAGCATACCAGCATAACATACATCGGGACTGTGGATTTACCGGCTCCGCGCATGATTCCTGCCATACAGTGTGAAAAAGCAAGCAGGAAGTAGAAAAAGGTATCCGTATGAGCCTGCATGGTTCCGTAGCGGATAACCTCTGCGGTGGAACTGAAAGCAGATAGAAGCTGTGGAGCGGTAAAATGCACGCAGATACCGAGCAGCTCAGAGATCGTAAGGGAACAGATCACACCGAATACAGCGCCCTTTTTAGCACGCTCATATTCTTTTGCTCCCAGATTTTGACTGATAAAAGTAGTAAGTGCCAGTGCAAAACAGGTGATCGGAAGGAATCCAAATCCCTGGATCTTCATATAAGAACCACATCCGGCAACCGCCATTTCCCCAAACTGGTTGATATTTGCCTGGACGAATACATTTGCCAGGGAAATGATCGAGTTCTGGAGTCCTGCGGGCAGACCATAAGAAATGATCTGGCGGAGCATATAGGAATCCAGATTGATCCGGTTCAGATGAAGCCGAAACTCCTCCGGACTGCGAAGCAGCTGCACCATACAGAGGATAGCACTTAAAAACTGTGAAATGACAGTTGCAAAAGCGGCAGCACCTACGCCAAATCCAAGACCTGCGATCAGTACAAGGTCAAGAATGATATTCGTTACCGAAGAAACGATTAAGTAGATCAGAGGATGGGTACTGTCACCGACGGACTGCAGAATGCCGACAAAGAAGTTGTACATGACAAAGGCAAGTGAGCCGGTAAAGTAGATCCGGAAATAAGTAATTGAGTTTGGAAGTACCGCCTCCGGTGTTCCCATAAGTACCAGGATCTGTGGTGCGGCAATGATACCGACAATGGTAAGGATCACGCCGCAGATCAGTCCGAAGCCAACGGTTGTATGGATGGATTTTTGCAGATTCGGAATGTCTCTGGCACCGTAATATTTGGCGACGATGACACCGGATCCGATGGCGATTCCATTAAAAAGACCGACCATAAGAAAGATCAGATTACCGGAAGAGCTGACAGCGGCAAGCGCAGAGCTTCCAAGAAAATTTCCAACGATCAGAGAGTCGGCGGTGTTATATAGCTGCTGAAAAAGGTTTCCCCAAAAAAGCGGGATCGCAAAAGCAACGATACGCTTCCAGATGGAGCCTTCTGTCATCAGTTTTGCAGAAGATTTTGACATAGAATATTTCCCCCGTTTCTTAAGTCATTACTTTTAAGTATAAGGTGCGGCAAAGGGAAAGTCAATGAAAATGAGGTTCGGTAAAAATGCATGTTATCCTTCATGAAACCGCGAAAGAAACTGTTTTGTTCTCTCTTCACTTGGATTTTCAAACACCTGGCGCGGATCACCCTGTTCAACGATGCGTCCATCGTCCATAAAGATCACATGGTCGGCAACGTCACGGGCAAATGCCATTTCATGTGTTACAATGATCATGGTTGTATTCTGATCGGCCAGCTCGCGGATGACCTTCAGTACCTCACCGGTGAGCTCCGGATCCAGTGCAGAGGTCGGTTCGTCAAAGCACAGGATGTCCGGCTGCAGGGCAAGAGCTCTTGCGATGGCAACGCGCTGACACTGTCCGCCGGAAAGTTGATGCGGATAATTGTCCATCCGGTTATCCAACCCCATCTGTGTCAGAAGAACCTTTGCCTGTACCTCGATGGCGGTCAGGATTTCACGTTTTCTTTCTTTAAAATCCGGCTGCTCTGCGGCGAGAAGCTTTTTGGCAAGCATTACATTTTCCAGAGCGGTATACTGCGGAAACAGATTAAAGTTCTGGAACACCAGACCAAAATGCAGTCGTTTTTTACGGATCACGGATTCCTGAGTGGTTGCCGGGACAGAGGCATCAAAAAGTGTTTCGCCATTTACCCGGATAATTCCGTTATCCGGATGTTCCAGAAAGTTCAGGCAACGGAGAAGCGTTGTCTTTCCACTTCCGGAAGATCCGATGATGGAAACAGCCTGTCCTTTTTCCAGGTTAAATCCAACGTCTTTTAAGACAGGAGTTTTATTAAAAGATTTACTGATATGTTCTACTTCTAAGATTGGCATAAATATGAATTCTCCTTATCTGAAATATTCCAGTTTCTTTTCAAGGCGTCCGAGAAGAACGGTCAGGATACCATTGAAAATAAGATAATAAACAGCGGTAAAGAACAGCGGCCAGATAGCACCGGAGATGCCATGTGAGCCTTTCATAAATGCCTGTCCTGCCCAGATGATCTCCTGCAGCGCGATAATACGTGCAAGAGAAGTATCTTTTACCAGGGTGATGATCTCATTTGACATCGGTGGTACAATGCGTTTGATCATCTGAAGGAGTGTGATCTTGAAAAAGATCTGATGCTTTGTCATGCCAAGTACAAGACCGGCTTCTTTCTGACCTTCCGGAACACCCTGGATTCCACCGCGGTAGATTTCTGAAAAATAGCAGGCGTAATTGATGATAAAAGATACGGCTGCTGCAAGGAAACGCCCTGCTTCACCACCACCCCAGATCGGGTTATGTAAGACCAGCCCGGGGAAATAGTAGATGATCAGAAGCTGGATCATCAGCGGGGTACCACGGATCACCCAGACGGTCAGTCTCGCAAGCCAGCTAAGAGGCTTGAAATGAGACATGGAACCAAAGGCAATGACCAGTCCGAGAGGAAGGGCACCGACCAGCGTCACAATAAATAATTTTAAAGTTTGTAAAAAGCCGACATTCAGTGCGGACACTACGACCGGCATTTGTTTCATAATCAGATCCATAAAAAGTTCCTGCCTTAAATATTATTTCTGCTCAATGATGGCATCCTGAACCCCATAGGTTTCAGCGCATTTCTTCATAGAACCATCATTGTAGCTTGTCTTGAAGAATTCGTTCAGCTTGTCTGCAAGGTCGGAACCTTTGCGGAATCCAACTCCATATTTTTCGGTAGTAAGCTCAACGGTATGAGTCAGATTTTCGTATCCGGTACCTTTTCCGACCATGGCACCGGCCATCAGAAGGTCGATGATTGCTGCATCAGAGGTTCCGGCTGCAACTTCCATCAGGGCATCAGACTGTGAAGAAACCGCAGTGTAGTCATATCCTTCTCCGCTTACAGCTTCTTCTCCGGCACTTCCGGATTCAACTGCAAAAGAAAGATCCTTCAGACTGTCTTTGTCCTGATATTTGTCTGCTTTATCAGAAGGAACAACCACTACCTGCGCATTGTTACAGTAAGCGGAGGTGCATGCCATTGCGCTGGTTACTTCATCAGTAAGTGTCATACCATTCCATACGCAGTCGATGGTTTTTCCATCCAGCTCCATGACTTTATTGTCCCAGTCGATCTCGACAAATTCAGCATCAACGCCAAGACTTTTTGCAAATGCTTTTGCCATATCAGCATCAAAACCGATCCATTCATCGTTATCATCTTTGTAATCCATTGGTTCAAAATCAGTGATTCCAACTACCAGGGTTCCTTTGTCCTGAACGTATTCTACATCGCTTTTGGATGCTTTTTTTGAATCATCTGAAGTTTTTGTATCGGAAGATGAACCTCCGCATGCTGCAAGGGATAATACCATTGCTGAAGTAAGTGCAAGTGCTGTTATTTTTTTCATAATAATCGCTCCTCATATAATTTCAAAAAATGTCACGTCACTATATTATCAATCTACCATACTAAAGTCAACCAAAACTTGCTATTTACTTTCTTTTTTGATAAAGATACAATAAGAAATACAGAAATTACTGTAGAAAGAGTAAAACAGAGGAATATAAATATATGGAAACAAATGAGATTATTGTTCACCATGCGACGGAGAATAACCTGAAAAATGTATCCATCCGGATACCAAAGCATCAGATCACAGTATTTACCGGAGTATCAGGTTCCGGGAAATCTTCGCTGGTTCTGGATACTCTTGCGGCGCAGTCACGCAGGGAATTAAATGATACTTTCCCGAGTTTTGTGCAGCAATATCTTCCCAAATACGGAAGACCGCATGTAGAACGGATTGAGAATCTACCGGCAGCAATTGTGATCAATCAGAAAAAGCCGTCGCCGAATCAGCGGTCGACGGTTGGAACTTATACGGATACCTATACCCTTCTGAGGCTTTTATTTTCCAGAGTGGGACAGCCTTTTGTCGGTTATTCGGACAGCTTTTCATTCAATCATCCACAGGGATGCTGCCTGCGGTGTAACGGACTTGGAGAAGTGACAGATCTGGATGTGCATAAGCTGGTGGATTTTGATAAATGTCTGAATGATGACGGGGTGATCCATTATGTGGCATTTGAGCCGGGGCAGTGGAGATGGATCCGCTATGCAAACAGTGGATTGTTTGATCTGAATAAGAAGATTAAAGACTATTCCGAAGAAGAACTGGAACTGTTTTTGTATTCACCGCAGATACGTCTTAAGAATCCACCGGAAGGATGGCCGAAAACTGCGAAATACGAAGGTCTTGTGCATCGGATGTACCGCAGTGTCCTAAATTCGGAAGAAGGAAAACTTCACAGGGAGTTATTGGATCCGATCACCAGTCATGGAGTTTGTCCGGAGTGTAATGGGGCAAGATTGAATCAGAAGGTGTTGTCCTGCAAAATTGACGGGAAAAATATTGCAGATGTAATAAAACTTCCATTATCCGAGCTGCGTGCGTGGATTGACCAAATAGAAGATCCGCTTGCAAAAGATATTCAGGATACACTGCATACCAAACTGTCTGCACTTATAGATATCGGACTGGGATATCTGTCTCTGGACAGAGGGTTATCTACTTTATCTGGTGGAGAAATCCAGAGATGCAAGATTGCAAAATGTCTGAATTCCTCGCTTTCTGATTTGTTGTATATTCTGGATGAACCGAGTGCAGGGCTTCATAATCATGATATTGAGCGGATGCGCCGTGCACTGGAAAAATTGAGAGATGGTGGAAATACGGTTGTTCTGGTGGAGCATCACCGGAAAATGATCGAGATGGCCGATCACATTGTGGAAATGGGTCCGGAACCGGGAATGGCCGGTGGAAGAGTTTTATTTGAAGGCAGTTATAAGGAACTTTTAAAGAGTGATACGCCGACCGGAGAAGAGATGCGGCTTACTACTTCTCTAAAAGCAAAGGCAAGGGAAGCGAAAGGAATATGGCGGATGGAGCATATCCATCTTCACAATCTGAAGGACATTACCATCGAATTTCCAATAGGAAATCTGGTTGTGATCGCTGGTGTTGCCGGATCCGGAAAAAGTTCTCTGATGGAAAGCTTTTACCGCAGTATGGGAGAGGATGTGGTGTTTGTAAGCCAGCGCGCTGCAGGTGCAAGTCTCAGATCCACTCCGGCGACCTATCTGGGAGTCGCAGATGAAATCCGGAAAATATTTGCAAAGCGGTGCGGTCAGAAGGCATCTTTGTTTTCTTTTAACGGCGCAGGAAAGTGTCCGGCATGTAAGGGAAAAGGAGTGATCGTATCGGATATGGCATTTATGGATGACATCGAGACGACCTGTGATGTGTGTAAAGGACTTCGGTATTCAAAAGAAGTTTTGCAATACGAAGTAGATGGAAAGAATATTGCGGAAGTGATGGATTTGACTGTTGCACAGGCAGGGGAATTCTTCAGGAGAACAAAGATCAGCGAAGCGCTGGAGCCTCTGGAAAAAGTAGGACTTTCTTATCTGCACCTAAATCAGGCACTTTCTACTTTATCCGGCGGAGAGTTGCAGCGAATGAAGTTTGCTTCCTATCTCGGAAGTAAAGACCGTATTTTCATTCTTGATGAGCCGACAAACGGATTGCATATCAAGAATGTCCGGAGTCTGTTAAAGCTTCTGAACCAGATGGTGGATGAAGGGAATTCCATTTTTGTTATTGAACATAACATAGAATTTATCAAATCCGCTGATTATGTGGTAGAATTAGGACCAGAAGGAGGAGATGCCGGAGGAAGACTGCTGTTTGCCGGTACACCGTCTGAGATGAAAAAGAGTGAGAAATCTGTCACGGCAGAATATTTATGATGTGAGTGTCAAAAGCAAATTTTGCCA
>ERZ894223.1797-NODE-1797-length-12623-cov-5.397995_pt1 | contig 12623 bp, 11 predicted proteins | sample MGYA00380293_ERZ894223 | MGnify/ENA primary metagenome ERZ894223 (study PRJEB32331, sample SAMN06328445) | human gut metagenome | biome: human gut microbiome; feature: stool | host: Homo sapiens | collected 2014-11-05 ...
GATCGATACCGGACGTTTCACGATCTTTGCTTTGTCGGATGCCGGTGAAACTTCAACCATTTCTTTTTCACCGTTCTCATTTTCTTTTTCTTCCATCTTGGCGTCTTCATGGATATGTTCAACAACCGTATCGGTATCCAGGACTTCATCCTCCGGGATCGTCTCATATTCCGGTTCTGCATTTGCTTTGGATACAAAAATCTCTACCGGCATGAATGAACAGTATTTCTCAAGGACTTCGCGGATTCTGTATTCATTTGAAAATTCTACACAATCTTCATTCAAGAATAAGGTGATTTCAGAACCAACTTCCTCTTTATCCCCTTCTTCCATCTCATACTCTGTACCACCTTCACTTACCCAGTGTACCGGTTTTGCACCTTCTTTATAAGAAAGGGTATCAATATGAACTTCATCAGCTACCATGAAGGCAGAGTAGAATCCAAGACCAAAGTGTCCGATCATATCGTCCTCTGTTGTCTTATCTTTGTATTTGTTCAGGAATTCGGTTGCTCCTGAAAATGCGATCTGTGTGATATATTCTTCTACTTCATCAGCAGTCATACCAAGACCATTATCGATGAATTTCAAAGTCTTCTCTTCCGGGTTTACAATAACCTGGATCTTTCCTTTATAATCATCCGGAAGTGTATATTCTCCCATCATGTCCAGCTTCTTTAATTTTGTGATCGCGTCGCATCCATTGGAAACAAGCTCTCTTGCGAAAATATCATGATCAGAATATACCCATTTCTTGATAATCGGGAAAATATTTTCGCTGCTGATTGAAAGACTACCTTTTTTTGCTGCCATTTTTATCACTCCTAAATTTCATATTCTATCTTTTTACGGTTTCAAATACCGTATTTTTCTGTCTATGAAATATCTTAATACCCTGATTTCTAAATGTCAATAGAAAATTAGCACTCTTTTGACAAGAGTGCTAATAATTCTGTGAAGAATATAAACTTTCTGTGAAATATATTTTCCGATTCTTTGTGTACCATCTATAAGAAATCTTTGACATACACTTGCAAAAGCTTTTACTCCACGCTCTTCAAAGATTCCACCATATCGATCTTCTTCAGCTTGTAGAACATTACCCAGTTTACAAATAAAGAAAATGCTACAGTAAACAAGAAACTGTACAGATAACTCTGCCAGTGTATCTGACGTCCGAACATCGCCTCTTCCACCTCAACCGTCAGGATGATATACCGGTGAAGCAGATTACCGAGCACCATACCCACAACCGATCCAATGATCGTCAGCAGGATATTCTCTCTGTATACATAAGAGGCAACCTCTCCGTCGTAGAATCCCAGAACCTTCAAGGTTGCAAGCTCTCTCTGACGCTCGGTGATGTTGATATTGTTCAGATTGTACAGTACCACAAATGCCAGCATTCCGGCAGATACGATCAGTACCACGATGACCAGATTCAGGCTTCGCAGCATGTCATCCAGCCTTCCTTCAATACTGCTGGTATAACTTACATTCAGTACTCCATCCATCGACAGAAGCTTTGTTCCGATCTTCTCGATCTGATCATCCTTTCCGTCCTTTACACTGTAGATGATCGTGTTATATTCTGCCGGTACACCATATAATTCCTCGTATTTTTCCGGTGACAGATACAGGTAATGGCTCATATAGTTCTCGCAGATGGCGCCAACCGTCACCGTCTGGTCTCCCTTGTCCTCGTCCTCGATCGTAAGCTCATCTCCCACCTTTACATTCAGAAGGGATGCCATTTTCTCAGTCAGAATCACTTCGTCTTTTTTCAGTGAATAAACCTCGTCCTTATTGGTCCTGCTGTGGAAGCTTAAAAAGTCCTCAATCTTTTCATTATCCGATGGCACCATCAGATAAAGTGTCTTTTTACCGGATGCAGATTTTACATCGGTCTTCTGCATCCGCGCTTCGATCGTCTCTTTTATATCTGCATTCTGATCCAGATAATCATGGAGCTGTTGTCTGTTCTCTTCGGATATGTCGTCACTCATGTAGGTTGCCGCATCATAGAACTGCACCTTCTCATACTGCAGGCTGACGATCTCATAGATACAGTCCTTCAGTCCGAATCCGACTACCATCAGTGCCATACAGCCGCCGATTCCGAAAATGGTCATAAAGAATCGCTTCTTATACCGAATCAGATTCCGCACGGTCGATTTCCATGTAAAATTCAGATGCTTCCAGATAATTCCGATCCGCTCCAGAAGAATCCGCTTCCCCTGCTTCGGTGCTGCCGGACGCATCAGCTCTGCCGGTTCTGCTGCCAGCTCTTTGTAGCAGGATGCGATCGTAGCGATCAGTGTGCAGGCAACTGCGATTCCCGAAGCCTGGAGTGCATAGCTCATATGGTACGGTACCAGGATCGCCGGCAGATGCTTATACAGGATCATATAAGCATAAATAATGATAAACGGCAGGATCTTTTCCCCGGCCAGTACTCCGAAAATACTTCCGCCAAGCGTTGCAATCAGAGCATAACCAATGTATTTCCCTGCAATTGCAGCTTTTCCATAACCAAGAGCCTTCATCGTTCCGATCTGTACACGCTGTTCCTCTACCATTCGTGTCATCGTTGTCAGACTGATCAATGCTGCCACCAAGAAAAAGAGTACCGGGAACACTTTTCCAATAGAACGCATGCGGTCTGCATTATCTCCGTATCCTTGATATTCCGTCAGTGCATCCTCTCTCGTCTGCACATACCACTTCGGATTTTCGATTTTTTTGATCTCAGCCTTTGCGTCTGCAATCTGCTGCTTTGCATCCGTCAGCTGCTTCTCTCCATCTGTAATCTTTGCCTGTCCGTCCGTGATCTGTTCTTCCGCTTCTTTTGCTGCCTGCTCATATTTACTCCGGCCATCCGCAAGCTCCTGTTCACCGGATGCAAGTTGTGCTTTACTTGCATTTAAAGTGTCCTCTTTTTCATTCAGAAGTGCCCATGCAGACAAGATCTGTGCTTTTCCGTCCGTAATCTGAGATTTTGTGCTGTCAAGCTGGGATCTGGCTGCTGCGATCTGACTCTTGCCGTCTGTAATCTGTCTGCCTGCACTTAACAGCTCTTCTTCCTGTGCGGCAAGTGTCTGCTCCTGCTGAAGAAGTGCTTTCTCTTTTGCATCCAGATCTTCTTTTTGCTCAGTCAGGCTGGTGATTTTTGCCTCCAAGTCTGCTTCTGTGGCAAAACCTGCCTGATTCAGCTTCTCCTGCTTTGCATTTTCAAGCAGTTTCTTCCGTTCCTGCATATCGCCAAGCTGTGTATTTAAATTCTCCCACTTTTCCACATAAGCTTGTTCTTCTTCATTTCTATTCTCTTTAGGAATTTTTACATATTCCTGATATAATGTATATCCGTCATTTATCTGCTTCTGCAATTCCGCAATCCCCGAATCACACTGGCTGATTTCATCTTCAATCCCAGCCAGTCTGTCTTTCAGCTGATTAAGCGGTGCAAGTCCCTCATCCAGCTGTTTCTTTCCATCTGCGATTTCTGACTTTCCCGCTGTAATCTGTTCCTTCCCCGCCGTAATGATCGGCATATATTTCGAGTAATTGCTCAGATAAACCTGTTCCGCATCTGCAAGCTCCTGTTCTTTCTGATTCAACTGTGCTTTTCCGGATTCATACTGTGCCTCCGCTGAATCAAGCTGTGCCTGCTTATCATTCAGCTGCGCTTTTGCATCGGCAAGCTGTGTCTCGCCGTCTGCGATCTGCTGCTTTGCATCCGCAAGCTCCGCTTCTCCATCCGTAAGCTGCTGCTTTGCTTTTTCCAGTTCTTCGGCTGCCTTGCTTTTCCCACTCTCCAGCTCTTTTTTCGCATCCTCCAGTTCCTGCGATTTTTCATTCACTGTCTTCTCTGAATCAGCAAGCTTTTCATTTGCCTCATCTACGATCTCCTGTTTGCGGACTGCACAGCGTTCCTCTTCGATTGCACTCACGGCTTCCTTTGCTGCATCCGACAGATTATTGTATTCATCAGTAAATGCCGTTTTCTCTTCTGCATCGCTCACTTTCACATAAGCTTCCGTATAAACATCCATGTCAAAAGAGGATTTATCCACTACAACAAATCCACTGATCTCTCCGGTTCCGATCGTACTGCTTCCTCTTCCAAATGAAATATACAGCGGACTGTTCCCGATTCCGACAATCTTGTATGTATCTGTAACCAGTGAATCCGTCAATGCCTCTCCATCGCCGGAATGGAAAGTTACCGTGTCGCCAACCTTCAGGTCTGTATAGCTCAGAAAATCTTCATCCACCAGACATTCTCCGGCTTTTTCCGGCAGCCTGCCTTCCACAACCGAAACCTGATTAAAATTCTTCTCCTTGCTCAGCATATGGACAACCTTTTCATTGTCTCCAACCGGGCAAAGCACGTCTTTGCTGTATCCGCCTTCTACAGCTTCAATTCCTGATACCTTTCCAATTGCTTTGATATCCGCTTTGGTAAGTCCCATGGTTCCCATTACCTTCAGATCCATCAGCTCTGAATCATCGAAATACTGATCTGCAGTGATCCGCATACTTGGCTCTGATGCACGGATTCCCGAATAAAATGCGACACCCAATGCTACGATAAAAAAGATTGATACAAACCGTCCCATCGTCTTTTTTATTTCTATTATAAAATCTTTGCGTAAAATATTTTTCTTCATCGGTCTTTACGTCCACCTACCATTCAATCGTCTCTACCGGAACCGGTCTTTCATTCAGCTTCATGCTTCCGACTTTTCCATTCTTCATTTTAATTACACGATCTGCCATCGGCGTGATCGCTGAATTGTGTGTGATCAGGATCACTGTCATCCCTCGTTCACGGCACATATCCTGTAAAAGCTTTAATATTGCCTTACCGGTATTGTAATCCAGCGCCCCTGTCGGCTCATCACACAAAAGAAGCTTCGGGTTCTTTGCCAGTGCACGCGCAATCGATACCCTCTGCTGCTCCCCACCGGAAAGCTGTGCCGGGAAATTCTTCATACGATCTGCCAGTCCCACTTCCCTAAGAACTATCTCCGCATCCAACGGATCCTTACAGATCTGCAGTGCCAACTCTACATTTTCAAGCGCCGTCAGGTTCGGAATCAAGTTGTAAAACTGGAATACAAATCCAATATCATCCCTTCTATAGGAAGTAAGCTGCCTCGGCGAATACTTTACAATATTCTTTCCATCGATCCAGACCTCTCCACTTGTTGCCGTATCCATTCCCCCCAGAATGTTAAGCACTGTCGTTTTTCCCGCACCACTTGGGCCTACCACAACTGCAAATTCACCTTTTTTTATCTGAAAATCAATTCCATCTGCTGCGGCAATCTCAACTTCACCCATACGGTAAATCTTACGGACATCCCGCATTTCAACAAATTCTTTCATCATCTTTCCCCTTATCTGTAAAATTTTCTGCTTTTTTTTAATTTTAACATATTGGAAAAGCAAATCAAATATGAAGTCGTAAGATTATAAAACTTTCACATTTTCCATTTTTCACACCGTTTTTGGCTATATTGCACAATTTTACAGTATCATTTTTGTAACATTTGTCTTTTCTGCGAATTTACAGAAGAGCATACACATGGTATTATAATATCAAGTTAAGGATAGCACTTAACGAAACCAAATAAGACGTTTTCAGTATTTTGATACTTTTTATTTTCATTTCTCCTTTAATGAAATTACAGAAAAAAGAGTTTACGACATTTCCCCCGATCATATGTCGTAAGCTCTTTTTTCATTCTACCCAACTCTTTTTCCATATATATTTTGCAGGATAAAAATCCCACTTTATTCCATCCGCTAACTAAATTATTCAAAACTTCTTTCTTATAAACTTTTACCACGTTTCCAGGCGTCAGCATTCATTTTTCCGCCTCTCTTCTGTAGATCGCTACATGGTTCTGTCAAAAGAAAATGGAAATGTCAACACGGCATTTCCATTTTCTTTCAAAGCTATTTTTCTGTCTTTATACATTTTCTTGCAAGAATACAGATCACGATGGTAATGGCCATATCCGGGAGTGTATTTCCAAGCGGAATATCCACATTCATCAGAATACGGTAAAGTATAAAACCGATCACCCAGATTACACCATTCATGACATCCAGAGATACTTCCAGGCTGTCCTTTCTCTTCAGAATGAAGAAATCCGCAATCTGGATTGCGATCATCGGCGCGAATACAGAACCGATCAGGTACAGGAAATCGGTAATGTTGTCCATCGGATAAATGATTGCTCCGATCATTCCGATCACAGTTACAACAATTGCTGCATATTTCCCATTGATTTTTGAAAATACTGACTCTGACGAAATTCCTGCTGAGTAAGCATCCAGGAAAGTTGTCGTAACGGTAGAAAAGACAATGATCAGAAGTCCTGCTATTCCAAGTCCGGCCTTCACCATGATATTTGCAATATCAGACTCTCCTGTGTAAATTGCGGCGTTCATACCGATCACATACATCCAGCAGCTGACAACTCCATAAACAACGGCACTGACTGCGGTTGCTTTTACCGGTTCTTTTGCTTCTCTTGTATAGTCACTGATCAGTGGCAGCCAGGAAAGTGGCATGGCTACGGAAAGCTCTACCGCTGCACCAAACGTCATGGCATCTCCGCCTGCGCCTGCTACCGATCCGTCACCAAAGATCACTCTGCTGAGCACCAGTGTCAGGATAAATAAAGCAGCCATTGCAACCGTATTGATCTTGCCAAGATTTGTGATTCCGATCACAATCCATAAAATGATCAGTGCACCGATCACAAGACACCATATCCATCTGCCGGTATGAAGAACACCATTTGCCGCAAGTGCCCCATCATAAATCATAATCGCTGTCCAGCCAACCAGCTGCAGCACATTCAGGAAGGAGAAGAAGACTCCTCCCTTCTCGCCAAAACTCATTTTTACTGTTTCCATTGCACTTCGTCTGGTCTTTCCACCAATTACTCCGGCAAGGAAAAGCATCATGCATCCTATAATGTGACCAATAATAATCGCCAGAACTCCTTTTCCGAATCCAAGCGGCGCAAAGTAAGTACCGGTCAGGATTTCTGCAAGGGACACGCCTGCCCCAAACCAGATCAGTCCATTTTCAAAGATAGAGGTTCTCTTTTCATTCATACTTCTATTCCTCCACTTTGCATTCTGTATATTCATTTTTAATTGCAAATCCGTGATTCATCGGACCGCTGCCTTTACCAAGATCCAGCATTGCTGCAAGTGCTCCGGAAATATATTTCTTCGCACGTTCTACTGACTCATCCAGATCATATCCTTTTGCAAGATTTGATGCGATCGCACTGGATAAAGTACATCCTGTTCCGTGCGTATTCGGATTGTCGATCCGCTCTCCGTAGAACCACTTATATCCACCATCTCTCCACAGCAGATCATTGGCATCATTCAGCTGATGCCCGCCCTTGCAAAGAACTGCACAGTGATATTTGGTGCCGATCTCTTCTGCTGCTCTTATCATATCCGCCTGCGACTGGATTTTCATACCTGCAAGCACTTCTGCTTCCGGGATATTCGGAGTCAGAACGGTTGCCATCGGAAGCAGGCAGCTCTTCAGCGCATCAATCGCTTCCTCGCTGATCAGTCTTGCTCCACTTGTTGCTACCATAACCGGATCAACTACAATATTTTTCGCATCATATTCTTTTAATTTGTCTGCGATCTTTGTGATCAGACCACTTGAAGATACCATTCCAATCTTCACTGCATCCGGGTAAATATCCGTGAAAATATTATCCAGCTGTTCTCCTAGGAATTCCGGCGTTACCTCCATAATTCCGGTAACTCCGGTTGTATTCTGTGCAGTAAGAGCCGTAATTGCGCTCATAGCATAGACTCCGTTACTGATCATTGTTTTGATATCTGCCTGGATACCTGCTCCTCCGCTTGAATCGCTTCCCGCAATTGTAAGTGCTGTTCTCATTTGACTCTCTTCCTCTCTTTTTCCATAATTCTAAATATTTTGTAACTGTTCAGAGCCAAACAAAATTTCATAAAACAGGTGTAAAATGCTTGCATTTTTAAGACTGTTTTTGAAATTTTATTTGGCGGATACGCCACACCAACGAAATGCGTAGCATTTTGGAGGTTGGCTCTGAACAGTTACACTATTTTATATAAAAAGAATGTGCCTTGGCACATTTTCTCGCCAAACGCGGTCGCTTGCGACCTTCTTCATCTTCGTGCGAGTGCGCATCTCCGGCACGGCACGCAGTGCCTTTTATTTCATAGGAAGTTCCTTCGGAATTTCCTATGAATCCTATGAAATAAAAGAAACACCTGTCATGCACAAGTGTCTCTGAAAAAATCAATATGACTTCCTGCAACGGCATGATCCGTATCAGGTAAAAAGGGGCGATGCTCTTTTGCTTCCTCTCAGTCTGCCTTTCACCGGCTCCCCCGTCTTTATTATTCTGTCTCTCCAAGTGTTGTCTGCTTTGTAACTCCTGTTAAACTCTCTCTGGTTCTGGATAAGCCTCTCCAAAAGTTTCAACAGTCACTTTTTTCATCTTCTGTTCTTCCAGCGGTCTGTCACTGTAGTCTGTTGCCGTCTCAGCAATTTTATTTACAACATCCATACCTTCTGTAACTTTACCAAAAGCTGCATATGCGCCGTCAAGATGTGGTGAAGTCTTATGCATGATGAAAAACTGTGATCCTGCCGAATCCGGATGCATTGCACGCGCCATAGAAAGAACGCCCGGTTCATGCTTCAGATCATTTGCAAAACCGTTCTGCTTAAATTCTCCCTTGATACTGTATCCAGGGCCACCCATTCCGGTTCCATCCGGGCATCCACCCTGGATCATGAATCCACTGATGACACGGTGGAAGATCAGTCCATCATAAAATCCCTTATTTACAAGAGATACAAAGTTATTTACTGTATTCGGTGCGATTTCCGGATATAATTCCGCTTTGATCACATCGCCATTTGCCATTTCAAATGTTACTACTGGATTTGCCATTTTATACAATCTCCTTTTCATTGATTTCTCTAACTATTGTAACGGAACTTTTCCCGTCCGTAAATAGTTTTTAGAAAGTCTTTATACATTTTCCAGACAATATCCGATCACCAGAAACCAGTGCCAGATAAAATCCTCAAACTTCTCTTTATTCTTATGCCGGAGCATCAGATGCTTTCTCCTCCGGTTTCAGTGTCGATAAAAACACAGCAGCCAGAATGATAACACCACCAAGGCACTCTCTGAAACTTGGAACTTCTTTCAGAAACAGAAATGCGCTTAAAGTCCCATACACCGGTTCCAGTCCGGATAAAATTCCGGCAGTCCTTACTTTCACAGTCCGAAGTCCACTGATAAATAAAGAATGTGCAACTGCTGTAAAAATAATTCCTAGCATCATCAATACGCCTGCATCTGCAAGTGTAATCACCGGATTCAACACAAACATCATTGGGATCAACACGATCGTTGCGGTTCCCTGTTCATAAAGCGACACCAGTGTTGCCGGATATCTGCTGGAAAAACGGCGATTCATCAGTGACAATATTGCATAGGTAAATGCACTCAGAAGTCCCCACAGAACTCCCTGTGTAATCTGATTATCCATCTGAAATGCGGGTACGATAAAGAATACTCCGACCAGCATCATCAGTGTACAAAACACATCCGATTTCTTCAGTTTTTCATGGAACAGGTATGGCTCCAGAAAAATAACAAATACCGGAAAAGTTGATACCGTAAGCGTACCAACTGCAACCGTCGAACTCTGGATCGACTGCATATAACTACTCCAGTGTATTGCTAAAACTGCACCTGCTCCGACCATCCACAAATAATCACTTTTCTCCTCCAGGCGAATTTTCTGCTTTTTAAAACGCAGAAAAATCCAGAGGAAAATAGATGAAAAAAATACCCTTCCAAGCACGATGATCACTGCAGGCAGATCTACCAGCTTGGCAAACAGTCCGACAAAACCAAACAATGCCACAGCAACATGTACTGAAATTAAACCTTTTCTCTGACTCTCTTTCATATGAAAACCTTTCTCTATTCAGGCTGATCTACCCGGAAATGTTCCATTAAAATCGGCATATATTCCTTACTGTATTCTCCAAGCGAATAATTTCCCCTGTTCAGACACCAGTCTGATACCAGTGCCCGCTCACAGAGTGAATAATACTTGGTAATCTCCTGGATACTCTTCTCTCTGCTGATCTGATTTCGCACATGCCCCTCTTCTATGATCCTGCTGATCAGCTTGTAATAAGTACGGTTCTGATCCAGAAGATTCCTGTCTCCCTTGGCAATCAATTGTGTTGAATATAAGGATGATAACAATGCTACATCAATCTTCTGCTCCATAAATGAATGCGATCGGTAATTGAGATACATCAGTTTATCAAAACTATTCATTTCCGGATCCAGTTCATCTTCAAGCTTTGCATAATTCTCATCCAGAATAGTTGACAATGTATCAAGCAGAGAATCTTTGCTGCTGAAATAATAATAGAACGATCCTTTTGATGTCTCAGAAAGACGGATGATATCATCTACTGTCGTATCATCATATCCTTTTTCATAGAACAATTCCCATGCGGCATCTACAATCCGCCGCTTTACATTCTGTTTTGCTGCCATCTATCTACCTCCTATGGTATCATGTTCCACGCGGAGCGTTTTTTATTATCAGGAAAGACCTTTCTTAACAGATAAAAAAAGACCGGCTGCGTCATACGCCCCGGTCCTTTTCAGGTTTACGTGGACATGTTTTTCCCCGTAAACAAGTATATCGTATCTACATTCCTTTTGCAACATCAACACAGGCCTTCATTGCATCAATGATTGCACTTCTGAATCCGTGTTCTTCCAATACACCTACGGCTTCAATCGTTGTTCCTGCCGGTGAACATACCATGTCTTTGAGTTCTCCCGGATGCTTTCCTGTTTCAAGAACCATCTTCGCACTTCCAAGAACTGCCTGTGCTGCAAATTTGTATGCCTGTGCTCTCGGCATTCCCTCTGCAACAGCGGCATCTGCCATTGCTTCGATAAATATAAATACATATGCCGGTGAACTTCCGCTTACTGCAACAACTGCATCCATCATATGCTCTGTCACAACTTCTACCTTACCAAATGCAGAAAGGATCTTGCATGCATAATCAAGTTCTTCTTTTGTTACATGTTCATTCGGTGTGGCAGCTGTCATACCTTCTCCAACCATAGCCGGAGTGTTCGGCATTGTACGAACAATCTTAACATCTTTTCCAAACTGTTCGGCAAGCCATGCAAGTGTCTTTCCTGGTGCGATCGTGATAATAAGCTGTTCCGGTCTTACCAGATCTTTTACTTCCTGAATGACATCTGCATAAAACTGTGGTTTTACAGAAAAAATAACAACTTCTGACTTTTCAATTACTTCTTTATTGCTATCGGTAACATTGATTCCATAAAGTTCTTTTACTTTTTCGCGACCTGGTGCAAAAAGATCTGCTCCGATGATTTCTTCCGGTTTGAATACGTTACTTTTAATAACGCCTCCCATAATTGCTCCTGCCATATTACCTGTTCCGATAAATCCTAATTTCATAGTTTTTCTCCTCCTGATGAACTTAAAACCTTATACATTTACATTTTTAATTTGTATACAATCGTTTAATTTGTATACAAATTTCCTTCTGCATTCAATGTATCACTTCTCCTGTTTAAAGTCAACATTTTCACAATAGAAAATGCCGTTTTCCGTCGAAAATACATGCACCATTGTATACAATCACCAGTCTGTACTCTTATACTAAACGCGACTTTACATATACACAATTTTGTTTTTTACAAACCCCGTTTTAATGTGTTATACTTAATATATTCACCAGACAGAGGGGGATTTCACATGGCTGAAAAAAGGAAATCACTTGCCGATCAGGCTTATGAAATTATCAAAAATAATATTATGAATCTGACTTATCCACCAGGAATGCCTCTTACAGAAGCACTTCTGACAGAAGAACTCGGTATGAGCCGTAATCCGGTACGCACTGCACTCAAAATGCTGCAGTCTGAAGGTCTGATCGTTACCGATTATTATAAATCCATGACTGTAAAAGAAATCACTGATAAAGATATCAATGAACTTTATCAGCTCCGCGAACTCTTAGAGGGCAGTGCATTTAAACTGATCTTTGAAGGTGGAAAAGCGGAAGAATATTCCTATCGAATTGAAGAAAAAGTGGTACATATGTGTGCGGTTGCTTCTGATGTTTACAAGTGGGAGCTTGCTGATACGCAGATGCATCTGGAAATCGTCAGCATTTTCAATAATGACCGGATCACCAAATTCTATGAATCCAATTTATCAGAACTGGTAAGAGTGGGTATGTATTCACTGAAAAACGGCATGCGGATCGTTCCAACGAATGAGAATTTGAAAAAAATGATTAAATATATGCGTAAAAATGATTATGAGCGGGCTTTTGCAATCCTGAAAAAAGACCATTTTATGCAGGGAAAAGACAGCGCCATGAAAGAAGAACTGAAAAACGAGTAATCTTCATTTATAAGATATTAAAGGAAGTGCTAAAACATGATGAAACTAGAAACTCCAATTGGAGAATTTACTACTGACTC
>ERZ894223.1798-NODE-1798-length-12619-cov-5.716730_pt1 | contig 12619 bp, 9 predicted proteins | sample MGYA00380293_ERZ894223 | MGnify/ENA primary metagenome ERZ894223 (study PRJEB32331, sample SAMN06328445) | human gut metagenome | biome: human gut microbiome; feature: stool | host: Homo sapiens | collected 2014-11-05 ...
TTCCAGACACTGCTTGTCATTACACTGATGATCCTCAAACGTTCATTCTGCCCCGGCTACCTTTTCTCTTTCGTAGTCGGGATCGGATTTGGAAAAATGATCGACGTACACAACGCATGGATCCAGGCTCTGCCGAACTCCCTGCCTCTTCACACGATTTATTTCCTGGCAGGATTCTTACTGATGTGCTTCGGTATCTGCCTTGCCAACAACTGTATGCTTCCAATCATCCCGACGGATATCTTCCCTCGCGATCTGTCCGGTATTGTAAAAAAGAACTATAAAATCGTTAAGACAACCTTCGATCTCACCTGTCTGACGACTACTGTGGTTCTTTCCCTTGCAATCCTCCACGGATTCTACGGCATCGGAATCGGCACTGTCTTCTGTGCATTTCTGACTGGAAAAACCGTTTCCGCCATCCAGAGTTTTCTTGGAAAACACGTGGAATTCTACCGTGCAACTGGGAAGAAGAGAGTTGCTCTTGAAAAGAATATGAGACATGCATAAAAGAAAAAAGATTTCAATTTTGATACATACCAGATCGGATACATCAAAACTGAAATCTCTTTTGGATTCTGTAGCCAGTCTTATTTTCTCAACTTCTCCTGTCGCATTGACAAACCTTTTTCCCATCCCGTATACTAGAAGCAGACTAATATCCTGCAAGGAGGCTTAACTACTATGATTATCAAAAACGGACTTGTCATCGATCCTGCTTCCGGACTTTCCGAAAAAATGGATCTTCTGATTGAAAATGGCATCATCAAAGAAATGGCATCCCTGATTACAAAAGAAGGAGAGGAAGTCCTTGACGCAGCCGGACTTGTGGTTGCACCGGGACTGATTGACACCCACGTTCATTTCCGTGATCCGGGATTTACTTATAAAGAAACCATCCACACCGGCGCACTTGCCTCTGCAAAAGGCGGTTTTACTTCCGTGATCTGCATGGCAAATACTTCCCCAACTGTGGACTCTGTTCCGGTTCTCAAAGACAACCTTTCGCGTGCTTCCAAAGAAAAGATCCGTATCTTCCAGGCTGCTTCGATTTCCTGCAACCTGAAAGGGCAGGAAGAAACCGATATGGACGCCTTAAAAGAAGCAGGCGCATGTGGATTTACCGATGACGGGATCCCGCTTCTAAACGCAGAATTCTGCTTCCACGCAATGGAAAAGGCGGCAAAGCTTAACGTACCGATCAGCCTTCACGAAGAAGATCCTTCTTTCATCCGCAACAACGGAATCAGCCACGGAAAGGTATCCGATGCGCTTGGCATCTACGGTTCTCCTTCCATTGCAGAAGAATCTCTGGTTGCAAGAGACTGCATGCTGGCACTGAAATCCGGCGCCGATGTTGTGATCCAGCATATCAGCTCCGGTATCTCTGTCGATCTGGTTCGTACTTATAAGAAAATGGGTGCAAAACTTCACGCCGAAGCCACACCGCATCATTTTACACTGACGGAAGACGCAGTCCTTGAGCATGGAACACTTGCGAAAATGAATCCGCCGCTCCGTACCGAAAAGGACCGTCAGGCGATTATTCAGGGACTTGCAGATGGAACCATCGACTTGATTGCCACCGACCATGCACCGCACAGCAAAGAAGAAAAAGCAAAACCAATCACCGAAGCTCCAAGCGGAATCATCGGTCTGGAGACTTCCCTTGCCCTTGGCATCACAAGCCTTGTAAGACCGGGACATTTATCTCTTATTCAGCTTCTGGAAAAGATGACCATCAATCCGGCAAAGCTTTACCACCTTCCATACGGACAGCTCGCCGAAGGAAAGGCAGCTGACCTTGTGATCTTCGATGAAAACGAATGTTGGACTCCAACCGAGTATGCATCCCTTTCATCCAACTCACCATTTACTGGAACGCCTATGTATGGCAAAGTGAAGTATACGATCTGTAGTGGAAAAATCGTATATCATGATTAAAAAAATCCACGGACTTTGAATCTTCTAAAGTCCGTGGATTTTTCCATCTTCTTATTTTTCTTCCAGCATAAAGTATTTCATACTTGTTCCGCTTTCCACCACATCCGCAAGATTGATACAACTGTTTCCCATACGGTCGATCAGATGCAGGATATTGGTAAACGGAGCAGTAAGGCTTGCCTTACATTTTCCTTTATTGACACGCTCAATATGCGCTTTCCGCATCTTGATATCCAGATCCAGAAGCTTATCCTTTCGCTTCATCATCTTGCCTGGTTCAATACCATCATCTCCCTGCAGTGCCTTCAGAGAATCACAGAACATCTTATTCAGTACCTTCAGACTCTTCTGCAGCTCATCCATCGCTTCCGGTGTATATTTATACTTCCGGTCTGATCTTTCCAACATACATTCTGCCATTTCCACACTTAAGGTTCCCATACGTTCCACATCGCTGAGTACACACATGAGGCTCGCCGTCTGCGCTGCCTGCTGCTCGGTCAATGAACCCGAAGAAAACAAAGCTGCAAGATATTCGGTAATACACTTTCCAAGGCGTTCAACCTGTTCTCCGTTTTCTTTCAGACCGTCAATAGATTTCACTTCTTCATTTTTCACAAGCTCAATCGTTTTCTTCAGAATATCTCCTACCTGGTCACTCATACGGAAAATCTCTTTTGCCACAAGCTGCAGCGCTGCTGCCGGCTGACTGATGATATTTTCATCCAGATAAATCGGGCTGCCTGGATCTTCAACACCTTTTTTGCCATCCGGGATCAGTGTCATGACAATCTTCACCATCAGTTTAATCAGGCATACCCAGATCAGTGTCATTGTAATGTTAAATACAGTATGTGCATTTGCAATCTGTCTGGAAATCACTTCAATCTCCGGACCTTTCGGCGAAATGCTCTGGATCAGTGCCGCAAATGGTTTTACGAACCAGATAAACAAAAAGCAGCCGGAAATATTAAAAATACAATGCGCCACAGCGGTTCTCTTTGCATCTTTTGACTGTCCGATACTGGCAAGGAGTGCTGTGATCGTTGTACCGATATTATCACCTAAAAGAATCGGGATTGCTCCTGCAAGCCCAAGTATACTCGTAACCCCGTCCGGTCCCGGCTGGGAAGCGAAGTTCTGCAAGACTGCGATCGTTGCACTACTGCTCTGTACAACCAGCGTCATAACTGTACCAACTGCCACACCAAGTACCGGAATATGTGCAACCCGTCCGATCAAGTCTGTGAATACCGGACTGGATGCCAATGGTTTCATGACGTCTCCCATTGTTTCAATTCCAAGGAACAAAAGACCAAAGGCAAAAATCGTCTGGCCGATACTTTTTGCTTTCTCTGATTTTGTTACAAATGAAATCAGAAATCCTATAAAAATAATCACATAAATATAGTCACTGATCTTAAACGCAATAATCTGTGCTGTCATGGTTGTACCAATATTTGCACCAAAAATGATGGAAATTGCCTGTGGCAGGTTCATCAGTCCCGCACTTACGAAACCGATCGCCATAACTGTCGTCGCACTGCTGCTCTGGAGTACCGCGGTTGTGAGCGCACCGGCAAGCACACCCAGAAGCGGATTCTTCGTCAGAAGTGCAAGAATGCTTTTCATTTTATCGCCCGCCGCCTTTTGCAGACATTCACTCATCATATTCATTCCATAGATAAAAACTGCCAGACCGCCAAGCAGTCCGAAAATGATCTGAATTTTCTCGTTCATGTTAATTCCTCTCTCAATTTACCCTGTGTTTGTTAATATCTTTTAAACTTACTTTTTACAATGATGTCTTCCCTTTCAGCTCATTTTCCATTTTATCTGTGGTCTATGCAATTCCAATCAAATCTATGTTAAGTTTAGGTTAAATTTTCTTTCTTCTATCATTTTTTCTTTCCCATGATCATAGTTATGTAAAATCGCATAAAAAAAGATTATGCCTCGGCACATTCTCGCGCTCCGCTTGCGACATTCTTCATCTTCGTGCGATTGCGCATCTCCGGCACGCAGCGCCTTTTGTTTCATAGGAAGTTCCTTCGGAATTTCCTATGAAACAAAAAGAGAGTTACCCTCTTACAAATCTTCAAATTTGCAAAAGAATAACTCTCCTGTTCTATCTATAAATCTATCCAATCCCAAGCACACCATATCCAACTATTCCAAACACCGCCGCAAGAGTGATCACCTTCGGTACTGACCAGTTCTTCTTCAATATCAGATAGAACATCACCACTCCGATCCCGCACCCAAGCCAGTCAATCCTCGCATCCGGAAAATAATTTTCCTGCATCAGATCCAGAATCACCGCAAGGATCATTGCGATGCAGATCGGCTTGATCACATTTAACATACTGCTCATAATATCATTGCCACGGAACTTTGCAAAACACACTGCCACACCGAGTGTCAGTGTATAAGCTGGCATCAGTACACCCATGACTGCCGCAATTCCACCCAGAACGCCCGCTGTCTGCATCCCGGCAAAAGTCGCACAGTTAATCCCAAGCGGTCCCGGTGTCATCTCTGCGATAGCGATCAGGTTAGTCAGATCTTCTGCTGTCATCCACTGATTGATCTTCATCTCCTGCATGATGACAGGAATCATTGACATGCCTCCAAAGCTGGTAAATCCAATTTTCATAAACGCTGTAAAAAGTCTGAGATAAATCATGCTGTCTGTCCTCCTCTTGTCTTTTTCACCGCTCTTATAGAAAGCGCCAGTATCACTCCCGCTACGATCATCACCACATTACTGATATCCGTAAATACACAGAGCGCCAATGCTAACGCACAGATCGGGATTGCTGATTTTCTGCGGAACGCTTCTTTCCCCAGTGAAAGTGCCGCACTTCCCATAATCGGAACTACCGCACAGCGGATTCCGCGAAGTGCCGCATAGCACCAGACATTACTTTTCAGCACCTTATAAAATGCAGTAACAAACGACAGGATCAGAACCGCCGGACAGGTCATTCCGAGTACTGCGCAGACACCTCCGAACCAACCACCTACATAATAGCCAAACAGCATACTGATATTGGTGATCATAATTCCGGGAACTGACTTTCCAACTGCAACCATATCCAGCAGTTCCTCTTTTGTGATCAGCTTTCGTTTATCTACAAACTCCTGCTCCATCTGCGCCAGAATGCTCCATCCGCCTCCAAATGTAAAACATCCTATCTTAAAGAAAAATGCAAACAGCATCAGTCCATTTTTGATTCTCTCTTTACTCATCTCTTCTTCCTCCTGTTTCTTTACTTTATCATCTCTATTGACATTAGTAAAATATATGTTTTATTATTAAAAATATAGTTTAAACCTATGGAGGATTTTTTATGAACTGGAATCAGCTGCAATATGTCATCACCATTGCCGAAGAAAAAAGTATCACCAAAGCGGCGCAGAAGCTTTATATTTCCCAGCCTTCCCTTTCCTTAAGCATTCAGGCTCTGGAAAAAGAAACCGGAACCCCTCTTTTTGAGCGGAACCGTGGCGAAATGAAGCTTACCTATGCGGGCGCCCTTTTCTATGAATGGGCAGTTTCTACCCTCCATTCTCATACCCAGTTGGAATGGAAGCTTGGTGATATCGTTTCCGGTTCCCGGACACTGATCCGGCTGGGTCTCAGTCCCCACCGAAGTGAACGACTTCTGGCACCGGTTCTGGAACGCTTTTATTCCATGTATGAGAACTGTGATATCCAGATCATTGAGCAGCCGACCTACATCCTGCGGCAGATGCTGGAAGAAGACAAGCTGGATCTGATTCTCGATATTTCCAGCCCGGATACTATCAATTTTGAGAGTGAGCTTTTGGTAAAGGAAAGATTTGTCCTGGCAATCCCTGACTCTCTGTGTCCTTTTTCCGATCCATCACCAAAAGAGGAGGGCATCTCTGCCACTCCTCAAATTCATTTGCCTGCGTTATCTGCAGTTCCTTTTATTCTGCTTTCAGAAGATCACGATCTCGGAAAGATCAGCCGGAAGATCTGCGATACTGCTGCTTTCCATCCAAATATCCGCTGCATCTGCACCAGCAGTAATACTGCCTTTTCTCTTGCAAGACGAGGGATGGGGATTGCCTTTCTTCCTGAAATTTATGCACGGACTACTTCCTTTCCGGACATTCATTTCTTTACCCTGGATCACTTTCATGACACCAGGGACATTTGTGCTGTCTATCGGAAAAATATTTATCATCACGCACAGTTTCAGGCGCTTCTTGCTCTCCTCCGCGAGATTGTCCCGGCAATCTACAGGGCAGCTTAGTCTGCCCTGATCCGTACCTTAATTCTCTTCTTTTACTCCCTTACTCTACATTTTTCAGTGCCTCATCCATCGGCACATGTTTAATCCTTCGATATTCTAACATTGCCACAACTGCATAGGTTCCGATTCCGATCAGGAACATTTCTACATAGATCTTCGGATCGATCCAAAGCGCGATCCAGCCGGAAATACTAGTCAGCATCATTTCCCGGAACAGCACATTCATAACTGCTTTCTCAATCGGCAGGCTGAGAAGCAGACAGATGATCACCACGATCGTCGTTGACCAGATATAAAGCCTGCTGATCTCTCCATTGGTATATCCCAGGATCTTCGTCATGGAAATAGCCTGTGCATTTTTCTCAACAATGATCTTGGACAACAGATAGATCACAACCATATAAATACCGATTGCAAAAGCGTTGACCATCCCCATCATATTTCCCATAGATACATCCAGCTGTCTCGAAATCTTTGTCAGTGCTTCCAGATCAAGCACCGAACCGATGTATTTCCCGTCAATATCCTTGATCTTCGAATCGGAAAAATATCCACTGAAATAATCGTTTCCCAGATCAAAGGTATCATTTAACTGCTCCTGTGGCATAAAGACACAGATTCCGCCGTTGTATTTGTAGATTCCTTTAACCTTGAATGTATACTTTGTCTTTTCATATTTTTCTTTCAACGTGATCGAGTCGCCCGGCTTCAACAGAAACTTCTCTGCATAGGCACTGGAAATATAAACACCGTCACCGTCCTCCAGATCTGCATCGATATATTTACTGTCCGGTTTGATTCCGTACAGGATCACTTCATCTGTCTTATATTTGCTTGGCAATGTTTCCAATGAGTAAGCGCTGAACGCTTCCGCATCTTCATTTTCCGTCTTTGTTCCATAAGAGAACTGTAAAAGTTCCAGCATACTGTCCAGTTTATTTCCGCTCATCGCACTTACCGGAACCTCCAGCATATACTGGTATTTTGCAAGCATATTGCTCTGGATATCCTGCTGATAGTGCGAAAGTACTGACGGCAGCAAAAGTCCAAAGAACAAAAGCAGATTCGCAAATATGATTCCAATAAAAAGTACGATGTAATTGCTCATATTCTGGAAGATCACACGCAGTCGGAACCGATGGAAGATTCCAAGCTTCGGACTTAACCGAACTGCTCTTTTCCGCCTGCTTCCAGAAAGATCTCTTCTCAGGAATTTCAGCGGTGAAAGCCTCAGCTTGTAACGGAGGATTCCATAGTTGACTACCAGCATGATCAGCACCGGAACCACTGTTGTCATCCAAAAAGCATCTGCATTCCACACCGTCACATAGGTCGGCAGACTATAGCTTCCATAATACATCCCCGCACATACATTTTTCAGTGCTGTATAACCCAGAATATTTCCGACCACCGCACCGATCAGCGTAACAATCACCGGAAGTGCCATGTAATGTCCGATCAGTTCTTTTCTTGTATACCCGGAAGCCCGCAGAGTTCCGATCACACCTGCTTCTTTCCGGATCGTATTGCTAATCGTGATTCCAAATACAAACGCAATGATCACAATGATCATATAAAGGAGCATTGTGATCATTGCACGGTCACTCCCCATATCATCACCGGTAAATGTAATTGCCTGGTTCAGATACTGTGGCACAAATGACTCCAGAGTGACTTCTTCTCCTAGTACTTCCATCAGATCTTCCGACATCTTTTTTTCCTGTTTTTCATTTTTCGGTACTTTGTCATACACCCAGGAATAGCTGTACTGAAGCTTCTCCTGATCCAGTGATTCAAACTCCTCCGGCGTAACAACTGATACCCCAAATTTGACTGCATCAAACATACTGTCATTGTTGTTCTGAAACAGACAGCTATAATCAGAAAGTGCTACAAATCCAGTTATTTTCCATTTTATTGAGCCACTTTTCAGTGTATCTCCAACAGAAATGCCGTTGTTATCCGCATACATACGGTCAATAGCCATCTCTCCGGCTTTTTCAGGAAGCTTTCCTTCCATCAGGCACACAAGGTTGACCTCTTCCCGGTTTTTGAAAATACGCATGGTACTTCCATTGTCCAGAGCCTCTTCCAGATAAAAATTCTCATACAGCGTTACACCATTTTTCTCAATGTTCTCCCGCTGCGACTTCGTGATTTTCTTCTTTACCCGGAAATTTCCATCTTCGATTTTGTACTTTTCAAAGCCTTCATTATATGCTTTCAGCATACTTCCATCTGCAACCAGAAAACCAGATACAAATCCGATCGTTGCGATCATAAGAATCAGCACCACCAGATATTTTCCAATCTCACTTTTCAATTCCCGTGGAAGTCTTTTTCTTAAAGGACTCTTCATAACACGCGTCCTCCTTACCATTCCAGCTCACTTGCTGATAGCTTGTGTTCATTACAATAATTCTTACGGATCATACCGTCACGAAGCTTTACTACCCGGTCCGCCATATCCTTGATCGCATCATTATGTGTAACCATCATGATCGTATTTCCATATTTCTGGTTGACGGTCTCGATCAGCTTCAGGATTTCCTTAGAAGTATTATAATCCAGCGCACCTGTCGGTTCATCACAGAGCAGGATATCCGGATTTTTCACGATTGCACGCCCGATTGCTGTCCTCTGCTGCTGTCCTCCGGAAAGCTGGTTTGGCAGCTTGTTCTGATGCTCATAAATTCCCAGTGTGTGCATCAGCTCATCCACATCCAGCGGACGGTCACTCAAATAAGCACCAACCTCAATATTTTCCCTGAGTGTCAGGTTCGGAATCAGATTGTACATCTGGAAAATGTAACCTAAATGCTTTCTCCGGTACAGTGACAGCTTCTTCTCTGTCATATCCTCCAGCTGTTCTCCATCAATCGTAATACTTCCTTCATCTGCCCCGTCAATGCCACCTATAATATTCAGAAGAGTCGATTTTCCGGAACCGGATGGTCCCAGAAGCACACAAAATTCTCCTCTTTCAATTTCCAGATCAAGTCCTTTCAGAACATTTACCCGGCTGTCGCCTGTTCCAAACGATTTTTTGATCCCTTTAATCTCTAAAAACATTCCTCTACTCCTTCCTTTAGTTACTTATGTCGTAATAATGTTATGTTTCATACACCTATGTTAGTTTAGGCTTACTTTTTTGTCAATATTTTAATTGGTATTTTTTCAAAAAGATATTGACAAATGGACAGAAAATTCTTAAAATAAATATCTGTGTAATTTTATACCAAAATCTTTGTGGATTTTTCTGGATATCAAAATAGATATCTACTTTTCGCCACATAACTTGTTGCAGACAGCGACAGTTATGTGGCTTTTTATATATCGGGTTTTTGCCCTTTTTTACAGATTTTGTACCTTATGCTTTATATTTATCAGGAGGAATGTTTATGAACCAGACTTACATGAAAGAAAAACCGGTTCTGCCGCTTCTGCTTTCCATGGCTCTGCCAATGGTGATCTCAATGATGGTCAACTCTCTTTATAATATTGTTGACAGCTATTTCGTTGCACGGATCAGCGAAGAAGCAATGACTGCTCTGTCCTTAGTCTATCCGATCCAGAATTTTATCACCTCGGTCGGTGTCGGCTTTGGAATCGGGATCAATGCCGCCATTGCCTTTTTCCTTGGCGCCCAGGATCAGAAAAAAGCGGATGCAGCTGCCACACAGGGACTTTTTCTCTCTGTTATCCACGGTATCGTTCTTACCGTAGTCACAATTGCCATAATGCCGCTATTTTTACAGATTTTTACAAAAGACGTGACCGTTATTCAGATGGGAAATGCCTACTCCCGGATCGCATTTGGATTTTCCATTGTAATCTCTCTTGAAATTACCTGGGAAAAAATTTTCCAGGCAGTCGGACGGATGCGCGTGTCCATGATCTGCATGATGTGCGGATGTATTTTCAATATCGTACTGGATCCACTTCTGATTTTCGGAATCGGACCGTTCCCGAAAATGGGAATTGAAGGAGCCGCACTTGCAACCGGTCTTGGTCAGGTTGTCACACTGGTACTGTACCTTGCCTTTTATTTTACCAGACCGCTTCCGGTGAAAATTCATAAAAGCTGCCACGTAGACCGTGCCATGGTCGGACGGCTTTACGCGGTTGGAATCCCTGCCACTTTGAATATGGCACTTCCATCCCTGCTTATCACTGCACTGAATGGGATTCTCTCCGCCTACTCCCAGGTTTACGTGGTAGTGCTCGGAATCTATTACAAGCTTCAGACCTTCCTGTATCTTCCGGCAAATGGAATCATCCAGGGAATGCGTCCGCTGATCGGATACAACTACGGTGCCGGTGAGACAAAGCGTGTCCACAGACTGTTTGCCGATACCCTTTATCTGAGTCTTGGGATCATGCTCTTTGGTACCGTTTACTGCCAGCTCTTCCCGGATTCACTGATCGCACTGTTCAGTTCTAATCCGGAAACCATTCAGGCAGGAGGAATGGCACTTCGGATTATCAGCCTCGGATTTTTAGTTTCTTCCGTGTCCATCACCAGCTCTGGTGCACTTGAAGGACTTGGAAAGGGAACACCGTCCCTGCTCATCTCACTGTGCAGATATACGATCATCATTATTCCGGCCGCATTTATCTTAAGCCGGATCTTCGGGGCTTCCGGGATCTGGTACGCATTCGGAATTACCGAATTTGCCACTGCTGTGATCGCCTATATGACTTACCGGCGGGCAACCATAAAAAACTAGGCATATCTGCATCAAAAAGTTCTACTACTTTTTCGATACAACAAAAAACCGTAAATCCGGATTTGCTCTTTACAATACTGCAAATCTCCGGATTTACGGTTTTTAATTTTCTCTTTATTTTACTTTTCCATCCCAGTCCGACTTTTTATTTGCAGACTATTCTTCTTCGCTGATAATATGTCTCGCAACATAAACACCACTTGCAGATGCATGGGACAGAGAATGTGTAACACCACTTCCGTCACCGATCACATACAGTCCCTTATGGCAGCTTTCCAGATTCTTATCGATCTCTACTTCCATATTGTAGAATTTTACTTCCACACCATAGAGAAGGGTATCGTCATTTGCTGTACCAGGTGCTACCTTATCCAGAGCATAGATCATCTCAATGATTCCATCCATGATTCGCTTTGGAAGAACCAGACTCAGATCACCAGGCGTTGCTGATAAGGTTGGTGTTACCAGACCTTCTTCAATACGCTTTTCTGTACTTCTTCTTCCACGTACCAGATCACCAAAACGCTGTACGATCACACCACCGCCTAGCATATTGGAAAGTCTTGCGATACTTTCACCATATCCGTTACTGTCCTTAAATGGCTCAGAGAAATGCTTTGCAACCAGAAGGGCAAAGTTGGTGTTGTCCGTCTTTTTTTCATTTCCTTCATAGCTGTGTCCGTTTACTGTGATGATACCGTTGGTATTTTCATTTACCACAATACCGTTCGGATTCATACAGAAAGTACGCACATTGTCCTCGAATTTTTCTGTACGGTATACGATCTTGCTCTCGTAAAGCTCATCTGTCAGGTGTGCGAAGATCACTGCCGGAAGCTCTACACGGACACCAATATCCACGCGGTTTGATTTGGTCGGGATTGCAAGATCCTTGCAGACCTTTTCCATCCATTTGCTTCCGCTTCGTCCGACAGAAACCACACATTTCTTACATTCATAAGCGCCATTTTCACACACAATGCGGTATCCGCCATCAATGATCTCGATTGTCTCAACCGGTGCATCAAAGAAGAAGTCCATTTTATCCTTCATCTGATCATAAAGATTCTGAAGAACGACATAATTGATATCTGTTCCCAGATGACGTACAGATGCATCCAGAAGATTCAGCTTGTTCTGAAGACAAAGCTTTTTAAATTTTGTTCCGGCTGTGGAGTACAGTTTTGTCCCTTCTCCACCATTTTCCATATTGATCTCATCGACGTACTTCATCAGCTCAACAGCCTGTTTTTTACCGATATACTCAAATAAAGTTCCGCCGAAATCATTGGTGATATTGTATTTTCCATCTGAAAATGCTCCGGCTCCGCCAAATCCGCACATGATCGAGCAGCGTTTGCAGTTGATACAGCTCTTTACTTTTTCGCCATCAATCGGACATTTTCTCTTTTCCAGCGGATAACCTTCTTCAAATACTGCGATCTTGCAGTCTGGTTTCTTTTTCATCAACTCATAAGCAGCAAAAATTCCGCCTGGTCCGGCACCGATAATAATTACATCATACTTCATCCGTATATCTCTCCTTTTATTTGCATGATAAAATGATGATACCAGGATCAAAAGGTCAGAAAGCCGATGCAAGTTTGCTTGCAAGAGGATTTTTGACCTCTTGACCCGCCAAAAACATGAGTAAGTAGC
>ERZ894223.1818-NODE-1818-length-12496-cov-8.190499_pt1 | contig 12496 bp, 11 predicted proteins | sample MGYA00380293_ERZ894223 | MGnify/ENA primary metagenome ERZ894223 (study PRJEB32331, sample SAMN06328445) | human gut metagenome | biome: human gut microbiome; feature: stool | host: Homo sapiens | collected 2014-11-05 ...
GTACCTTCTGCCTCATCCTCGCCACGCTGATGCTCTCCAAGCGTGAGGATCACCGAGCCATCGCCAAGCTCGGCTTCCTGCCCGGTGTCTGCGGCATCTCCGAGCCGATCGTCTTCGGTTTCCCGCTGGTGCTCAACCCCACCTTTGCGATTCCGTTCATCCTGTGCGCGCCCGTTCAGGCTGCCATCGCGGTGTTCGCCACCAACGTCGGCTTCCTTCCGTGCAACACCGCCGACGTTCCCTTCGGCGTTCCGATCTTCCTCAACGGCTTCGTCGGCCACGGTTGGCAGGGCGTGGTCATTCAGCTGATCATCCTGGCGGTCGGTACGCTCATCTGGATCCCCTTCGTTTTGATGGCCAACCGTCAGGCGGAGAAGGAGGCGGCTGAGGCCTAGGCCTAAGCGCTTCGCAACGAGGGGCCACGTTCGCGTGGCCCTTTTTCAAACCCCGGCGCCTTCGACGCGCGCCGCATCCACGAGGAGGTTCGCATGTCCACCAACAAATCCGTTTTCCCCGAGGGTTTCCTGTGGGGCGGCGCGACTGCCGCCAACCAGTGCGAGGGAGCTTGGGACGTCGACGGCAAGGGGCTATCCGTCGCCGATTGCACCACGTACAAGCCGAACGTCGACAAGAAGGACTACGCCGCACTTCACGGCATCACGAGCGAGCAGGTCGCCGAGGCCGAGGCGTCTGCGGACACCCACGTCTACCCCAAGCGCCACGGTATCGACTTCTACCACCGTTACAAGGAGGACATCGCCCTGTTCGCCGAGATGGGCTTCAAGACCTTGCGCGTCTCCATCCAGTGGACCCGCCTGTTCCCCACGGGCACTGAGGCCGAGCCGCTGCAGTCCGGCATCGATTTTTACCGCAACATGTTCCGCACCCTGCGCGAGCACGGGATTGAGCCCCTCGTGACCCTTCACCACTACGAGATGCCGCTGTACCTCGCCAACCACTACGACGGATGGGGCAAGCGCGAGGTCATCGACTTCTTCCTGCGCTTTTGCGAGGTGTGCTTCCGTGAGTTCGGCGAGCACGTCACCTATTGGCTCACTTTCAACGAGATCGACTCCGTGTTCCGCCACCCCTGGACCACGATCGGCGTGTGCACCGACCGCTACGCTCCGGAGAAGCGCGAGGAGCTCATCTACCAGTGCGTGCACAACCAGTTCGTCGCGAGCGCACTTGCCACCAAGATGCTGCATGAGATGGTCCCCGGTGCCCAGATGGGCTGCATGGTCACGCGAACGCTCACATATCCGGAGAATTGCAACCCCAAGAACATGTTGCTCGCGCAAAAGACCAACCGCGACAACTACTTCTACAGCGACGTCCAGGTCCTGGGCGAGTATCCCACGCACGTGCTCAAGTACTGGGAGCGCGCCGGCATTCATGTGGAGTTCGGCCAGGGCGACGAGGCGATTCTCAAACAGTACCCGGTCGACTTCGTCTCCTTCTCCTACTACATGTCGATGGTCGACTCCATCGATGCCGAGCAGCGCGAGAAAGTTGGCGGCAACCTCGCGACGGGCGTGAAGAACCCCTACCTGCCCGTTTCCGATTGGGGCTGGCAGGTCGATCCGGACGGCCTCACCTATGCGCTCATCGATATGCAGGACCGTTACCACAAGCCGCTGTTCATCGTCGAGAACGGTCTGGGCGCCTATGACACCGTGAACGAGGATGGCACGATCGACGACGACTACCGCATCGATTATTTCCGCGAGCACATCAAGGCGATCGCGGCGGCCATCGAAGAGGGCGTCGACGTCATGGGGTACACCCCGTGGGGCTGCATCGATTTGGTGTCCATGTCCACCTGCCAGATGTCCAAGCGCTACGGATTTGTGTACGTCGACCTCGACGACGAGGGTGACGGCACGTATGAGCGCAGCAAGAAGAAGAGCTTCTACTGGTACAAGAAGGTCATCGAGACCAACGGCGCCGACTTGGCGTAATCACTTGGGCGGGCCGTGGCTTTCGGCCCGCCCCCTTCATCTATCGGGTAAAGGAAAGGAATCGACATGAAGTTTCCCGAGGGTTTCCTGTGGGGCGGCGCCACCGCCGCCAATCAGTTCGAGGGCGCGTGGGACGTCGACGGCAAGGGCCCCAGCTGCATGGATATGGCCACCAACGGCAACCACCGCACGCCGCGTCAGATCACGCCCGAACTCGACCCGGACAAGCTGTACCCCTGTCACGACGGCGTGGATTTCTACCACCACTACAAAGAGGACATCGCGCTTTTGGCCGAGATGGGCTTCACGTGCTTTAGGTTCTCCATCAATTGGCCCCGCATCTTCCCCACGGGGTTCGAGGATGAGCCGAACGAGGCCGGTCTGGAGTTTTACGATCGCGTGCTCGACGAGCTCGAGCGCCACGGCATCGAGCCGCTCATCACCCTGTCCCACTACGAGATGCCCTTCGCCATCGCCCAGAGACAGAACGGGTGGGCCTCGCGCGAGACCATCGATTTGTATGTGAAGTACGCCACGGCGGTCATGAGGCGCTATCGCGGCCGTTGCCGCAAATGGCTCACGTTCAACGAGATCAACGCCGCGATGATGCCGATCGGCACGTACATGAGCCTCGGCATCCTCACGGGCGATCCGGACCTGCGCCATCAGCCCGACGACCCTCAGCTTCGCTACCAGGCGCTGCATCATCAATTCATCGCAAGCGCCCTGGCGGTTAAGGCGGGCCATGAGATCGACCCCGAGAACAAGATGGGGTGTATGATCGCCTACATGCTCGCCTATCCGCTCACGCCCAATCCGGCCGACGTGGAGCTCGCTCGCGAGCGCAACCAGTATCGCAACTACTACTGCTCCGACGTCCAGGTTCGCGGCGAGTACCCCTATTTCGCCCGGCGCATGTGGGACGAGGAGGGCGTCGCGCTCGACATCGCCCCCGGCGATTTGGAGATCCTGAAGGAGGGTACTGTCGATTTCTACACGCACAGCTATTACCAGAGCCAGTGCGCGTCCGTCGATGCGTCCATGGAGACGAGCGGGAACCTACTCGGCGGCGCGAAGAACCCCTACCTCAAGGAGACCGCCTGGGAGTGGCCGATCGACCCCACTGGTTTGCGCATTATGCTCAATCAGGTGTATGAGCGCTATCAGATTCCCATCATGGTCGTCGAGAACGGCTTGGGCTGTCGAGACGAGGTGAACCCGGACGGCACGATCGACGACGACTACCGCATCGACTACCTCCGCGAGCACATCAAGGCTATGAGCGAGGCCATCGCCGACGGCGTTGAGGTTTGGGGATACACCCCGTGGGGGTGTATCGACCTGGTGAGCAACGCGGATGGCGAGATGGCCAAGCGCTATGGTTTCGTGTACGTGGATAAGCACGACGACGGCACCGGAACCATGGCACGTAGCAAGAAGAAGAGCTTCCACTGGTACAAGAAGGTTATCGAGACCAACGGCGAGGAGCTGTAAGCCATGGGGGGAGCCGTTCCCGCTCTCGTCAATCAGATCGCGATCATGCTTTCGATCATGGGGATCGGCTGCATGCTCTTCCGCATGAAGATTATCGACCGCGCCGGTGCCAAGCAGATGGCGGATGTTGTGATCTATCTGGCGTGCCCCGCCATCACCCTGCGTACGCTCATGGTCGATTTCGACCCCGGCAGGCTGTTCGACGCCGGTTTCTGCATGGCCCTCATGACCGTCGTGACGCTTGTGTCCATCCCGCTCACCAGGCTATTCTTCAAGCCGGGGGAGGGGGTCGCCCGCTATGGCGCCATATTCGCCAACAGCGGGTTCATCGGCGTACCCATCGTGCAGGGCGTCTTTGGCGAGGGTTATGTGTTCTACCTGTCGATAGGCACGTCGGTGCTTAACTTCTTCATCTGGACGTACGGGGTGTGGCTCGTCTCGGGCGACCGCGATCAGATGTCGCTCTCCAGGGTCGTGAGGAACCCCAACCTGATCTCCATCGTCGTCGGTCTCGCGTGCTTCGTCTTCTCGGTGCATCCCCCGCGGCTGCTCGACGACGTCCTCGCGGCGCTCGGCGATGTCAATACGGGCCTCGTGATGCTCGTGCTCGGGTGTTACCTGGCTCAAAGCGACCTGCGTGCGATCGCCGCCAGCAAAAAGGCATATCTTGTTTGCCTGCTCAGGCTCGCCGTTATCCCATCGGTGTCGATCGCCATCATGTCCCTGTTCCCAATGATCCCGGTCGATGTGCGTCTCACCATGCTCATCGCCACGGGAGCGCCGGTTGCGTCCTTCGCCGCCATCCTCTCCGAGAAGTTCGGCGGCAACTACAAATTCGGCGTCGGTTTGGTCACGCTGTCCACCCTCTTGTCGCTCGTGGCGATGCCCGTTCAGCTCACCATCGCGAGCGCGGTGTTCTCCCTGTGAGCTCGATGGCGCGGGGCACCTCCGCGCCCAAATGAAAGGAGCGTTCATGTCCGATTCAAAGGCCTTCCCCGAGGGCTTCCTGTGGGGCGGCGCCACCGCCGCCAACCAATGCGAGGGTGCGTGGAACCTCGACGGCAAGGGGCCGTCCACCGCCGATGTCCAGAAGTTCGCCGACCCAAAGTCCCTCAAGGAGCTCATGGATGTCCACGGCCTGTGCGACATCACTGATGAGCTGATCGACGAGGCGCTCGCCTCTATCGACGTCGCCGCCTACCCCAAGCGCCTCGGCGCCGACTTCTACCATCGCTACAAAGAGGACATCGCCTATTACGCCGAGATGGGCTTCAAGGTGTATCGCATGTCCATCGCCTGGAGCCGCATCTTCCCCAACGGTGATGAGGCCGAGCCCAACGAGGCGGGCCTGGCGTTTTACGACAAGGTGTTCGACGAATGCGCCAAGTACGGCATCGAGCCGCTCGTGACGATGAGCCATTACGAGCCTCCCCTGGAGTTCTGCCGCAAGTACAACGGATGGTACAGTCGCGAGTCGATCGATTTCTTCTGCCGCTACGTGGATGTCATCACCAAGCGCTATTCCGGCAAGGTGAAGTATTGGCTGACGTTCAACGAGGTGGACTCGATCCTGCGCCACCCTTTCATGACCGGTGGCCTGATCGAGAGCCGGTTCGCCGCAGACGAGTTCGAGGAGGTCCTTTTCCAGGCGATGCACCACCAATTCGTGGCAAGTGCGCTCGCGACCAAGATCTGCCATGAGAACATCCCCGGGTCCAAGGTGGGCTGCATGCTCACTAAACTCACGTTCTACCCCTATACCTGCCATCCCGAGGACGTCCTCGCCGCGCAGCAGCGCGAGCGCGCGACCTACTGCTATGGCGACGTCCAGGTCTTCGGTGAGTATCCGGCATACCTCACGGCGATGTATGAGAACAAGGGCTTCGACATCGAGATGACCAATGAGGACCTGCGCATCATGAAGACCCATCCGGTCGATTTCGTGTCGTTCTCCTATTACAGCTCGGGTTGCGCGGCGGGCGCCTATCGCGACGGGGCGGAGGTCACCGCGGGCAACACCGTGCAGGGCATCAAGAACCCCTACCTGCCGAGTTCCGATTGGGGTTGGCAGATGGACCCGGTCGGCTTGCGAATCTCCCTTGTCGACCTGTACGACCGCTACCGCAAGCCGCTGTTCATCGTGGAGAACGGCCTGGGCGCCCATGACGAGGTGCTGCCCGACGGCACGATCGACGACCAGTATCGCATCGATTACCTCGCCGCCCACCTGCGCGAGGCGCACAAGGCGATCTACGAGGACGGTGTGGAGCTCATGGGTTACACCACGTGGGCGCCGATCGACCTCATCTCGAACTCGACCATCCAGATGTCCAAGCGCTACGGTTTCGTGTACGTGGATGCCGACGACTACGGCCGTGGCACCTACGACCGCATGCGCAAGAAGAGTTTCTATTGGTATAAAAAGGTCATCGAGACCAACGGAGCGAGTTTGTTCGAGGAATCGCCCGAGCGGCTCTCGTCATAGGGGGGCCTCCCCTCCGTTTTGCCGATGACTTTCCCGCGGGCAGTTGCGCGGACGCGCACGGGCGCCTGATTGAACATCGTCGCTTGCCGTCCGCGTGGTAGAATGCTTACGTTTACCGTTCAGAGTATGGACAATGGGAGGTCCAATATGCTCGTCAATGCAGCTCAGATGCTGAAGGATGCCGAGGCCGGTCACTACGCCCTCGGCGCGTTTAACACCAACAACCTGGAGTGGACGCTCGCCATCCTCCAGGCCGCCGAGGAGGCCAAGTCCCCGCTGATCATCCAGTGCTCCGCCGGCGCCGCCAAGTGGATGGGCGGCTTCAAGGTCTGTGCCGATATGGTGAAGGCCGCCGTCGAGGCCATCGGTGTGACCGTCCCGGTCGCCCTGCACCTCGATCACGGCACCTACGAGAACTGCCTTGAGTGCATCGAGGCCGGCTTCACCTCCGTCATGTACGACGGCTCCCACGAGGAGACCTTCCAGATCAACCTCGACCGCACCGCTGAGATCGTGAAGATCGCTCACGAGAAGGGCATCTCCGTCGAGGCCGAGGTCGGCGGCATCGGTGGCGTCGAGGACGGCATCGTTGGTCAGGGCGAGATCGCCGACCCCGACCAGTGCAAGCAGATCGCCGCTCTCGGTGTCGACTTCCTCGCCTGCGGCATCGGCAACATCCACGGCGTGTACCCCGAGGATTGGGCCGGTCTGTCCTTCGATGCTCTGGCCGCCATCAAGGAGGCTGTGGGCGACCTGCCGCTGGTTCTCCACGGCGGCACCGGCATCCCGGTGGACCAGATTCAGAAGGCCATCTCCCTCGGCGTTTCCAAGATCAACGTGAACACCGATCTGCAGCTCGTCTTCGCTGCTGCTACCCGTGAGTACATCGAGGCCGGCAAGGACCTCGAGGGCAAGGGCTTCGACCCCCGCAAGGTGCTCAAGCCCGGTCGCGAGGCCATCGTGGCTCGCACCAAGGAGCTCATGGAGGAGTTCGGCTCCGTCAACAAGGCGTAACTGACCGCCATAACGGATTCGCGAGGCCCCGATGCCCGTGCGCCCGATGGGATGGAAAACCATCCGCAGAAGGCGCGCTCCGGCATCGGGGCCTTTTTGTAAGCGGGGTGTGCGATGATCGAAGGACTGCATGTTCCGGGGCTTTCCACCGATGAGAAAAGCTTATTGCAGCGTCTGATCCAATTGAATGATTGGGAGTCGGGGCCGCGCCTGTCCCGAGCGCTCGGCTGGAGTCAGAAGAAACTTCGCGGGGTCGTTTCCTCTCTTGCAGGGAAAGTGGGAGGTTCGACCGTACTCGAGGTGCGGCGTGGCAGGGGCTATCGCCTGGGGTGCGTTCCCCGAGCAATTGTGGCTGAGCTCCGATGCGGGGAGCTGTTTGATGCCGCGTACTACAGTCTGAACGAGCGGCGTGCGGGGATCGTTGCGGATCTGCTGTTTCAGACGGACTGGATTTCCATGGAGAAGCTGGCGCGCCGGCATCATGTTTCCAAGGCGACCATTTTTGAGGAGCTGCGCCATGTAAAACGCTGGCTTGAGCGAAACGAGGGTGCCAATTTGGCCGTTTCGCCCTCCCACGGGGTGCGCCTTGAGGCCGACGAGCTTGCGTGTCGCCATATGTGCTGCCAAATGCTGCACCCGTCATCGTTTCCCTTTTTCGAGCGGAGTTCCTGTGCCATGATGCCCGTGGAATGCTCCTTGTCCCGCATCATGGAGGTGCTCAAGAGGGCTTCTCGAAAACCTGCCTGCCGTGCTGCGGGGGAGGACCTCACCGCTATGGCGCGTTTGCTGTGGGTCTCTGCCGCAAGGGATGCCGCCGGGTTCTTTCTGGATGGCGCCGTCCCCCTGCGTGAAGCCGGGGGACTGGCCGCGAATGAGATTTTAGACGAGGTCGAGCGCACCACGGGCTGTTCCTATTCGGAATCCGAGCGGCATTTTCTCTCGGACAGTCTCGTTTGTCTGGGAATCGTCGATGGCGTGCGCTTGCATGAAGAGGATTGCCTTGCGGCAGAGACGTTCATCGGGAGGGTTGCCGACCTTGTCGGTGCGCGCACCGCCTCGTTTGATGGGGCGGACGGCGATCTCGCCCGTTCATATATCGCCGCACGCCATCGGGCGATACTCGGCGTCCATCGCGCGAATTATTACGACAAGGCGATTGTGAGGCGGTTCTCGGCCAGCTGCCATGTGGTCGAGTGTGCGCTTGGGGGAGTGACGGGGCCTCGTCCGGCACGTTCGGATGTCATGGATCTCGCCGTTTGCTTGGAGCGGGTTCTGGGTGATGGGCAAAGGGGGGCTCCGCACGTTGCGATAGTGGGAAGGCAGAGTCCTGCGCTCATGGCCAATCTTGCCCATGTCGTGCGAAGCCTTGTTCCCGTACGAGAGGGCACTGTCACGATTCTCCGGTCGAAGGAGAATCTAGACGCTATTATCGAGACACGAGATTTCGACGTCGTCCTTACGACTGACCCGGTATTGGCGCTTGAGCGGCGTGACATATGGTTGGTTCCCGTTATTCCGACGCCAATCGAAGAGGCAGAACTCGCGGATCGTTTCGCTTTGCGGCTGCGGGAGAGCATGAGGTGGGGCGAGCTTGCCATCGAGCATGCCGAGGCAAAGGGGGTCGAGGCGCTGGGGGCTCTTGCGATGAGCCTGAGCGCCGATGATGTCTCCGTGCATGGTTTGGGGGATCGGATCCTGCTTGTTGCCGGGGAGGCGAGGGGCCCATCCCGCCTCGTCGACATCGATGTTCCGGATATGATGGCCGTTGGGCACCGACGCATCAGACGCGTGCTATGGCTTTGTTTCGATCGGGAAGATCTCACCAGGGTCGCTTTTCTCAATCGAGCCGCCTCCCAGGCTATCGCGCGTTGCCTGATACATTCCGAGCCGTTCGATTAAGGTGCGTTTCAAAGGGGCGGATGATCGAACGGTCGGATCATTCGCGTATCGGATACTTGGGATATCCATTGGATGCGATACGAGAGGGCTGACTATGGATTTCAACGTGCGACATGAGTTCCCCGATGGATTTTTGTGGGGCGGAGCGACTGCGGCGAACCAGCTCGAGGGCGGTTGGAATGAAGGGGGGAAGGGGCTGTCCGTTTCGGATGTCTACACCTTCGATTCGTCACGACCGCGAGAGGAGTGGACCGCGCAGTGGAGGCAAATGACCCACGATCAGGTTGCGAAAGCGATGGATCCCACGCACGAGGCCTATTATCCCAAGCGAGTCGGAAATGATTTCTACCACCATTACGCTGATGACATCAAATTGTTCGGTGAGATGGGATTCAAGGTCTATCGCATGTCCATAGCTTGGACGCGCATCTTCCCAAACGGTGACGATCCTGAGCCGAACGAGGAGGGGCTGGCGTTTTACGATCGCGTCTTTGACGAATGTGCAAAATACGGAATTGAACCAATGGTGTCGCTATCCCATTACGAGATGCCCCTGCACCTCGGTGTCGTCTATGGGGGTTGGGAGAACCGCAAACTCGTCGACTTCTTCGTCAGGTTCGCCAAGACGTGCTTCGAACGCTACCGCGACAAGGTGAAATACTGGCTTACATTCAATGAGATCAACAGCATCAAGCACCATCTGTTCGTGAGTTCAGGAATTATCGAGGAAGGCTGCGAGAACATTGAGCAAAAACGCTGGCAGTCTGCGCATCACCAGTTTGTGGCAAGCGCTCTTGCAACCAAGTACTGCCATGCGATCATTCCCGGTTCGCAAATAGGCTGTATGCTCAGCTATCAACTGCTTGTTCCCTACAGCTGCAATCCTGACGACATCCAGGCGACGGTCGACGAGCAACGAGTGACGCTGCTGTTCTCCGATGTCCAGGCTCGGGGTTACTATCCCGCCTACGCGGCGCGATTTTTTGCGGATCGTGGCGTGAGCCTGCAAGTTCTCGAAGGGGATGAGGAGGTGCTGCGCGAGCATACCGTTGACTTCATCTCGTTCAGTTATTACATGTCGGCAGCGGTGAGCGCCGATACGGCGGGAAAGACGCATGCAGTGGGCAATCTCCTGGGAGGGAGGACGGTCGAAAATCCGTATCTTCCCAAAAGCGAATGGGGCTGGCAGATTGACCCCAAAGGCCTCCGCACCGCGCTCAATGAGTTTTACGACAGATATCAAAAGCCCCTGTTCATTGCGGAAAACGGTCTCGGTGCCGTTGATACGATGGACCAAGATGGAAGGATTGTTGACGACTACAGAATCGATTACCTGCGAAAGCATATAGAGCAGATGCGTGAGGCGATTGCTGACGGCGTTGAATTGTTCGGTTACACCATGTGGGGCTGCATCGATATTGTGAGTGCGTCGACCTCTCAAATGTCCAAGCGCTACGGTTTCATATATGTCGACCAAGATGATGATGGCAACGGCACTCGAAAGCGCAGCAAAAAGAAATCGTTCGATTGGTATAAGAAGGTAATTGCAACCAACGGCAAAGATCTCGAGTAAATCTGCCTCTATGTGCTACTATGTTCAAGCGCACGTGCCCGAGTGGCGGAATGGCAGACGCAGGGGACTCAAAATCCTCCGCCCGCGAGGGCGTGTGAGTTCGACTCTCACCTCGGGCACCATATGCGCGTTCGCATCCCTTTGATGCAAGATCGAGGGAGGCGGTATTCTCGTGATGAAACCATGGAGCAAATGACTTCCGTGCTATCATTCACAAGTCGCTGGTTTTCCAGCAGGAAAGAGGGACCTGCGGGTCCCCACCTTTCGGCGCCATATCGGTAGCTGTCTGGTCGTACAAATCAAGATGTATGTCCACACCTCGGTGCGTACATCTCCCAAGATCTGTAGACCCGGATACCGTTGAGGTGGCCGGGTTTTTTGTTCGAGTTGCAAGAAGGAGGTATTGAGATAGCTAAGTCTGATGACACCCGCATCAACGATGAGATCCGCGCCCCGCGTGTCCGTCTCATCGGCGTCGATGGATCGCAGCTGGGTCTGTTCGACACTCGTGATGCGCAGCGCATCGCCGACGACCAGAACCTTGACTTGGTGGAGATCGCGCCCAACGCCGAGCCTCCCGTGTGCAAGGTCATGGACTACGGCAAGTTCAAGTACCAGCAGGCCATGAAGGCCAAGCAGGCTCGTAAGAACCAGTCCAAGGTCGAGGTCAAGGAAATGAAGTTCCGACCGAAGATCGATGTGGGCGATTACGAGACCAAGAAGGGTCACGTCCTGCGCTTCCTCAAGAAGGGCGCGCGCGTCAAGATCACCATCATGTTCCGCGGCCGCGAGATGGCCCACCCGGAGCAGGGTCTGAACGTGCTCGAGCGCCTCGCAGAGGACCTCAAACCGTTCGCTACGGTCGAGTCCCAGCCCAAGCTGGAAGGCCGTAACATGCTCATGCTGCTCGCCCCGATCAAGGGAGCCTTCGACAACGAGGGCGACGCCGAGCCGAGCGATAAGTAGTTAACCACCAGGTATTAGAAGGAGTTTTCCATGCCTAAGATGAAGACCCACAGCGGCAGCAAGAAGCGTTTCCGCCGCAGCGGCACTGGCAAGATCATGCGTGCCAAGGCTTACAAGAGCCACATCCTGACCAAGAAGTCCACCAAGCGCAAGCGTGGCTTCCGCCAGGAGGCCGAGCTGGCCGCCGCTGACGCCAAGGTCATCAACGCCCGCCTCGCCGGCCGTTAATCCGTATTTACCGCTGTAATCTCATTTAGGAGTTGATTAGATATGGCTCGTGTGAAGCGCGCTGTGAACGCCAAGAAGAAGCGTCGTACCGTCCTTAACCGTGCAAAGGGTTATTACGGTCAGGCATCTCGTTCCTATAAGTACGCCAAGGAGCAGGTGCAGCACTCCCTCCAGTACCAGTACCGCGATCGCCGCAACAAGAAGCGTGAGATTCGCTCCCTGTGGATCACTCGTATCAACGCTGCTGCTCGCATGAACGACATTTCCTACTCCCAGTTCATGCACGGCCTGAAGCTCGCCGGCATCGAGCTCGACCGCAAGGTCCTCGCTCAGATGGCTTATGAGGACATCGAGTCCTTCAACGAGCTCGCCGCCATCGCCAAGAAGGCTCTCGAGGCCTAATGTGCCTTCAAACGGGATGCCCCTGCAGGGGGCGTCCCGTTTTCCTATATGCGCTCGCGATCCCCGGGCCGGTTCGGAGCTCTCCGGAAAGGCCAAGTTCGGGCCCCCTCTTCCCTTGGGTTCGTGCGAAGTTGCCGAGCGTCCAGGCGGATCGGCGTGGGGAGGCGGGGGCGCGGCGTTGCCCGGCCGGAACAGGGTGTGTGTTCCATACAGATGACCGCCGCACATATGTACGAGAACCGAATGGTCGTCATCTATATGAGGTGAAAGATCGCCTGAAGCGCCTTCCTTTGCATAAAGGGTCGAATATGCCATTTATGGAGGAAATGTGAAGTGCTGATTCTCACTGCACAGCGTCTTGGACTCTGGCAATATATTTCTTCGCCGCGCGGGTGGCCGAGAGCGAACGAGCTCGGAAGACCCGCGGCGGGTACCTTGAGAACCGGATACCGCGAAGAGACGGAACAAGTGGAG
>ERZ894223.1851-NODE-1851-length-12246-cov-86.791814_pt1 | contig 12246 bp, 9 predicted proteins | sample MGYA00380293_ERZ894223 | MGnify/ENA primary metagenome ERZ894223 (study PRJEB32331, sample SAMN06328445) | human gut metagenome | biome: human gut microbiome; feature: stool | host: Homo sapiens | collected 2014-11-05 ...
GTTTTTGTCAAAGCCCTGCCTAACACAGTTACCTCGCTGATAAATTCCTGTTTATCGCTACTGCTTTTTTACTTCACCAAATCGTAAATTATATGTGCGGCAGACTCTGACGGGCTGTCGCCACCGATCTTGCGGCGCACGTCCTCGTAGCCGTCGAGCATGCGCTGGCGGGCTTCGCCGTCGGGAAGGAGGAGGGCGAGCTGCTTGGCGATGTTGTCCGTGGAGAACGTGTCTGCCACGAGTTCTGTAACCACCTCACGGTCCGCTATTAGATTGACGAGCGAGACGTACTTCACCTTCAGCACGTAACGGCGGCAGAACGCCACCAGTTTAGGCATCGCCATCCTATAGCATACCACCTGCGGCACGCCGAAGAGAGCAGTCTCAAGCGTGGCTGTGCCACTCGTTACGGCAGCGCAACGGGCGTGTGACAGCAGGGCGTACGTGTCGTGATGGACGAGGCTGACTCCGGTTCCCGAGATGAAGCGGTCGTAGAAGTTGGGCTCTATGCCCGGAGCGCCTGCCAATACCATCTGGTAGTCTTCGAAGCGTCGCGCCGCTTCAATCATTGACGGCAGGTTGTTCTGTATTTCCGCACGTCGGCTACCGGCTAACAAGGCAATGACAGGCTTGCTGCTGAGGCCGTGTCGCTTGGCGAAATCGTCGAACGACTCCTTATATCCCGCACGAAATTCTTCCACCTCCTCCGCCGTAGGATTGCCCACGTAATGGATGGGGTAGTGGTGTTTCTGCTCGAAGAAGGGCACCTCGAAGGGCAGGATGGAGAACATCTCGTCCACGTCGCGCTTGATGCGTTTGATGCGCCATTCCTTCCACGCCCAAATCTTCGGCGAGATGTAGTAATAGACGGGGATGCGCGTATGCGAGTGGATATATTTGGCTATGTCGAGATTGAATCCCGGATAGTCAACGAGGATGACTACGTCGGGCTGCCATTCCACGATGTCGCGTTTACACAAAGCCATGTTGCGTAGGATGGTGGGCAGATGCAGCAGCACGGGTATGATGCCCATGAAGGCAAGGTCGCGGTAGTGCTTGACGCACGTGCCGCCCACGGCAGCCATCAGGTCACCGCCGAAGAAGCGGAACTCGGCGTCATCGTCCACCTTGCTGAGGGCTGCCATAAGACGCGAGGCATGCAGGTCGCCCGAAGCCTCGCCAGCTATCAGGTAGTATTTCATAATCAATCGGATAACTCAAAATCGGCTACGTTATTAATTCAAAACTGAACAATTCCTAATCGGCGTAGCCGACAATTCCTAATTCAAAACTCAAAATTCAAAATTCTTCAAGAAGTCATAGTCGGTGACGTCTATGCGTGTCGGCGTAATCGCCACGTAGCCATGTCGTAGCGCCCACGTGTCCGTGTCGTCTGCTTCCGGCTCGTCGGAGCGGTATTGTCCCGTCATCCAGTAATAGTCGTGTCCGTGCGGATGACGTCTCTTGTCGCACTCGTTAAACCACGTGCCCTTTCCCATTCGGCACATCTTCACGCCTTCAAACGTCTGAGCCTTAGGGAAGTTGACGTTAAGGCACACGCCCTGCGGCAGTCCCTTGCTGAGCACCTTGCTTACGATGTCGCGTACGTAGGAAGTGAGCGGGGAGAAGTCGGCGTCTGCTGCGAAGTCGCAGAGCGAGAATCCTATGGAAGGCACATACTTCATGCAGCCCTCGATAACGATGCCCATCGTGCCGCTATAGTGTACGTTCACCGACGAGTTGTCGCCGTGATTGATGCCGCCTATGATCATGTCGGGCATTCGGTCCTTGAAGAACTCGACGAGTGCCACCTTCACGCAGTCCACCGGTGTGCCGTTGCAGGAATATACCTCCAGACCCTCCTCCTTGCGTTGCAGCTTCAGGCGTAGAGGCACCGAAGAGGTGAAGGCTGTGGCAAATCCCGACCTTGCGGAATCGGGGGCACATACCAGAATGTCGCACACGTCGCGGAGCATATCCACAAGCGAATTGATGCCTTTGGCCTGATAGCCGTCATCGTTCGAAATAAGTATTAACGGTCTTTTATTATTCATAAATTTGACTATAATTCGCTTGCAAAAGTACGAAAAAAGGTTTAAACGGGCAGTATGTCGCATAAAATATGTAACTTTGCCAAATAATTTTGGACAGAAATGGGAAAGATAATAGCACTCGCCAACCAAAAGGGTGGCGTCGGTAAGACAACGACAACAATAAACCTTGCGGCATCGCTTGCCACACTGGAAAAGACCGTACTTGTGGTCGACGCAGACCCTCAGGCTAACGCCTCAAGCGGACTCGGAATAGACCTTAACGAAATCGACTGCTCACTCTACGAATGCATCATCGACCAGGCTGACGTCCACGACGCCGTATACACAACGGACATCAACGGACTGGACATCATTCCGAGCCATATCGACCTCGTTGGAGCTGAGATAGAGATGCTCAACATCAAGAACCGCGAGCGTGTGGTGAAGAATATGCTGGAACAGATAAGGGATGACTACGACTACATACTCATTGACTGCAGCCCGTCGCTCGGACTGATCACCGTGAACGCGCTTACTGCTGCCGACTCGGTGATAATACCCGTGCAGTGCGAGTATTTCGCGCTTGAGGGAATCACAAAGCTGCTCAATACCATCAAGATTATCAAAAGCAAGCTCAATCCGTCACTCGAGATTGAGGGATTCCTGCTGACGATGTTTGACAGCCGCCTCCGACTCGCCAATCAGATTTACGACGAGGTGAAGCGACACTTCCAGGAACTGGTATTCAAGACCGTCATACAGCGTAACGTCAAGCTGAGCGAAAGCCCGGGACACGGCATTCCAGTCATCCTCTATGATGCCGACTCGGTGGGATCGAAGAACCACATGGCTCTCGCCAAGGAGATTATCAATAAGAACGCCACGCGCGACAATGCAGCCGACAATACGGCTAACGACTAAAAAACAATAAAGACAATAATGGCCGTACATAAGAAATACAGCAGAAACGTACTCGGACGCGGACTTGACGACATCGACGGAGGCAAGGGACTGGACGCCCTCTTCGACAACGCCGGTGCACGTACCGAGGGAACGTCAACCATAAACGAGATACCGCTCTCGCAGATTGAGGCTAACCCCAACCAGCCAAGACGAGAGTTTGACGCCATAGCGCTGGAAGAACTGGCGGCAAGCATACGCGAGATTGGCATCATACAGCCCATAACGCTGCGTCAGATAGCCGACGAACGTTATCAGATCATCGCCGGTGAGCGACGCTGGAGGGCTTCGCAGATAGCCGGACTCAGCGCCATACCGGCTTACATCCGAACCATCAAGGACGAGAACGTCATGGAAATGGCGCTCATCGAGAACATACAGCGTGAGGACCTCAACGCCATAGAGATTGCTCTGGCTTACGAGCATCTCCTCGACGCGGAGGGAATGACGCAGGAGAAGGTGTCTGAGCGCGTCGGAAAGAGCCGCACCGCCATCACCAATTATCTCCGACTGCTACGTTTGCCAGCCCAGGTGCAGATAGCTCTGCAGAAGAGAGAGATAGATATGGGTCATGCCAGAGCGCTGCTTGCCGTAGAGTCGCCGTCGTTGCAGATAAAGCTGTTCAACGAGGTGATAAAGAACGGCTACTCCGTACGCAAGGTGGAGGAGATGGCACAGATGCTCAAGAACGGAGAGGACGTGGACAGCGGAAAGAAGAAGATTGTGGCTAAGGCAAAGCTGCCGGAAGAGTATAACGCTCTCAGAAGCCACCTCTCGGACTTCCTGCAGACCAAGGTGCAGATGACATGCTCGCCGAAGGGAAAAGGAAAAATCACCATTCCCTTTGCCAACGAGGAGGAACTGGAGCGCATTATGAGTGCCTTCGACAAAATGAAACAACAGTGAAAAAAAACATAACGTCACATATATTGCAGTCGCTGCTCGTGTGCATGGCCCTGTGCCTTGCATCGCCGGCAGCCGCACAGAAGGAAGAGGTGTCAGCCGACAGCGTCAGCCTTACACATGCCGTCTCGGACAGCGTCGTCATTAACCGCGCCGTCTATGAGGACAGCGTGGTGGACGGTCGTATCTTTATGGCAGACACCCTTAAGAACGTGCGGCCAAAACGCAATTGGGCCACATGGCGACCGAACGCCAAGAGGGCGATGTGGCTTGCCATCGTGCTGCCGGGAGCAGGACAGATATACAACCGCAAGTACTGGAAGCTGCCGTTCGTCTACGGCGGATTCGTAGGTTGCGCTTACGCCATGCGATGGAACAACCAGATGTTCCGCGACTATTCGCAGGCTTACATGGACATCATGGACGACGACCCGAACACGCAGAGCTACAACCAGTTTCTGCATCTCGGAGCAAAGATCGACTCTTCCAACCTCGAACGTTACCAACGGCTCTTCAAGAACCGTAAGGACAAGTTCCGCAGATGGAGAGACCTGAGCTTCTTCTGCCTTGTCGGCGTTTACGCCATATCCGTCATTGACGCATACGTTGACGCGTCATTGTCAGAGTTCGACATCTCGAAGGACCTCAGTCTGAGAGTGGAGCCGACAATCATCAACCGCAGCAACAACGGCCTGCAGGCCAATCCGCTCCGCGACAACAGCTTAGGAGTGAGCTGCAGCCTCAATTTCTGAGAACATCAGGCGTTCTCGATTACAAGCAACATAAACATACAGAAACGACATACACATTTATATATATAGATGAAAAAGACATTAATATTGATAGCAACAGCGCTTCTCACATTCTCAAACCCCATCTTCGCGCAGAGCGACGACAAAGAGATAACGGTGACGGACGCTGAAGGAAAGAAGGAAATTATAGACCTGCCAGAGGGACTGACGCAAGACTATGACAGTCTGCTCAGCGCTTACAACCACAAGACTTACCTCAAAGCTAACACGGACTGCAACATGATGGACATCAATCCTGTATACGACAAGGAAGTATACAAGGAGCGTCTTAGCCGCATCCCGTCGGTTATGGAAATGCCGTATAACGACATCGTTCAGGTGTTTATCGACCGTTATAGCGGTCGTCTGCGCCGTTCGGTCAGCGCCATGCTCGGTGCACAGAACTTCTACATGCCCATATTCGAGCAGGCTCTCGAGATGTACGGACTGCCGTTGGAGCTGAAGTATCTGCCGGTTATCGAGTCGGCGCTCAATCCTAATGCCGTTTCGCGCGTGGGTGCCACCGGTCTGTGGCAGTTTATGATCACCACCGGCAAGCAGTACGGACTGGAGGTGAATTCGCTTGTGGACGAACGCCGCGACCCCGTGCGCGCGTCGTATGCTGCAGCGCAGTACCTCCGCGATCTATATCGTATCTTCGGCGACTGGAATCTGGTGATTGCTGCATACAACTGCGGTCCGGAGACCATCAATAAGGCCATCCACCGCTCGAAGGGCGAGACCGACTACTGGAAGATTTATCCCTATCTCCCGAAGGAGACACGCGGATATGTGCCGGCGTTCATCGCCGCCAACTACATCATGAACTACTATTGCGAGCACAATATCTGCCCGATGGAGACCGAACTGCCTTCGAAGACAGACACCGTCATGGTTAACCGTGACGTACACTTCGAGCAGGTGGCTAACGTGCTCGGCATCGATGTGGACCAGATAAAGCAGCTCAATCCGCAGTACAGACGCAACATCGTCAACGGATCGTCAAAGCCTTCCGCATTGCGTCTGCCGCAGATGCTCGTCAACGACTTCATCGACAAGGAGGACTCCATCTATGCCTACAACGCCGACGCTCTCCTGTCGAAGCGTAAGGAGGTGGAGGTCAACAGCGACGCTCCCTCTTACTCGTCACGCCCCACACGCCAGTATAGCAGCTCTTCACGCTCCACATACTCTTCACGCTCCACACGCTCTTCACGTAAAAAGAAGAACAAAAAAGAACGCTCAAAGAACGTGACCATCCGACAGGGTGATACGCTCTCGGAGATAGCAAAGCGTAACGGAACAACCGTAAAAAAGCTCAAGAAACTCAATAAAATCAGCGGCAGCAACATACGCGCAGGCAAGAAGCTTCGCGTAAAGTAACGGCTCGGACGTTAGTAGCCGCTAAACTACCATACCTTACAGAAATCATCACGCCAATTTATAGGAGACTCTGATCATGGACGACATTAAAGAGAAAGAACGACAGCGCGAAGCCGCTGACGACAAGCTGATAGAGGCAGCCTTCAAAGGAATGCTTGACATTTATCTGGCATCGCCACACCGCAAGAAGGTGGACATCATCACAAAGGCGTTCAACTTCGCCAAGCAGGCGCACAAAGGTGTGCGCAGACTCTCTGGCGAACCTTACATCATGCACCCCATCGCCGTCGCACGCATCGCCGTGGAGGAGATGGGACTGGGAAGCACCAGTATCTGCGCCGCCCTGTTGCATGACGTCGTGGAGGACACGGACTATACCGTCGAGGACATAGAGAACATTTTCGGAGAGAAGGTGGCTATGATTGTTGACGGACTGACGAAGATTTCTGGAGGCATATTCGATGATCATAAGTCGGCACAGGCTGAGAACTTCAAGAAGCTGCTCCTCACGATGAGCGACGACATCCGCGTCATCCTCATCAAGATTTGCGACCGTCTTCACAATATGCGCACACTGGAGTCGCAGCCAGCCAATAAGCAGTATAAGATAGCAGGCGAGACATTATATATATATGCCCCGCTTGCCAACCGCCTCGGTCTTAACAAGATAAAGACAGAGCTGGAAGACCTCTCTTTCCGCTACGAACATCCGGAGGAGTATGCCTACATCAAGTCGAAGCTGGCTGACACACAGGCACAGCGCGATGTGCTCTTCGAGTCATTCACAAAGCCTATCAGAGCCATCCTTGACGACATGGGGCTGAAATACGAAATAAAGGCACGCGTGAAGAGTCCATACTCGATATGGAACAAGATGCAGAACAAGCACGTCACCTTTGAGGAGATATATGACATCCTCGCCGTGCGAATCATCTATACGCCGAAGGTTCGCTCAGAGGAGATAAACGAATGCTTCAAGATATATGTGGCTATAAACCAGATATATAAGTCGCATCCCGACCGTCTGCGCGACTGGGTGAACCACCCGAAAGCCAACGGCTATCAGGCTTTGCACGTCACATTGATGTCGAAGCAGGGCAAGTGGATAGAGGTGCAGATACGTTCTGACCACATGGATGAGGTGGCTGAGCAGGGCTTTGCCGCTCACTGGAAATACAAGGAGGGTGAGACGGAGGTTGTCGATGACGACTCTGAGCTGAACAACTGGCTGTCCACCATTAAGGAGATTCTTGACGATCCGCAGCCGGACGCCATGGACTTCCTCGACACCATCAAGCTGAATCTCTTCGCCAACGAGATTTTCGTATTCACACCGAAGGGCGAAATCAAGACTATGCCGGCAGGATGTACGGTGCTCGACTTCGCTTTCCAGATACATACATTCCTCGGCTCGCACTGTATAGGTGCGAAGGTAAATCACAAGCTGGTGCCTCTCAGCCATCGCCTTAACAGCGGCGACCAGGTGGAGGTGCTGTCATCCAACTCGCAGCACGTGCAGGCGTCATGGATAAACTTCGTGTCCACGGCTAAGGCAAAGGGCAAGATTACTGACATACTGCGCCGCAATAACCGCGAACTGCAGAAGCGCGGTGAGCAGATTTTGGACGATTGGCTTGTAAAGAACGAGCTGGAGATGAACACTCCCGTCCTTAACAAGCTCTGCGACCTGCATGAGATGAAGAATAATGAGGCTCTCTTCCTCGCCATCGGCAAGCGCACCATATTGCTCGGTGATAACGACCTCGACGAATTGCGCAGCAAGAAGGCTGAGAACACGGGTGGTGGCTGGCGAAAGTTCGTGCCTTTCTTCTCGCACAACGACAAGAAGGACGACACGAAGCGCAGCTTCTTCATAGTAGGAGAGGGCTTCAACAAGAAGAAGCCGGTGATTATAAATGAGGAGAATATCTCCACGTTTGTGTTCCCGCAGTGCTGTCATCCGATTCCGGGTGACGACATCCTCGGATACATCGACAATAAGAACCGCATAGAAATACATCGTCGCGACTGTGCCGTGGCTTCCAAGCTTAAGACCAGTTTCGGCAATCGCATCCTCGATGCCAAGTGGGACATGCACAAGGTGATGTTCTTTGACGCCACCGTTCAGATTTCGGGTATCGACCGCAAGCGTATGCTTCACGACGTGGCGGAGGTAATCTCTGACAAGCTGGACGTCAACATCCATCGCGTTACCATTTCCAGCGATGAGGGCATCTTCAACGGCACCATCGAACTGCGTGTACATGACCGCAGCGAAGTACGCGTCATCATGGATGAGTTGCGTAAGATTGAGGACATAAAGGAAGTGCTGCAGATTCTCTAAGCGGCATTTAAGAATAACGAAATAGGAGTTACGAGTTAAGGTTATCCACAACCATAATTCGTAACTCCTATTTTTTTGCTTATCTCAGCGATAAATTGCAGTTTATTTAGTTGAGAGTTGAGAATGGAGAGTTGAGAGTTATGATATGTATGATAGTTAATCATATTGATTATAATATACTTAATAAGGTAATCATCGCTCGGCTTTGCCGCTTGCCTTAGCAAGAACTCTCAAATTTCAAATCTCAACTCTCAACTTCGTTAGATAAATTCCTGTTTACCGCTCTTAGTATTCCAAGCTTGCGGTCACTCCGCGTCTCATCATATCCTTCATAGTAGGCTTCAGTCGCTTTACGAAGCCTTCCCATGAGCGAACGTTTGCTGTGCTCCATCCTACCTCCGCCAGTGCTATTGCACGCGGGTAAGCCTGATAGCTGATTCGCTCGGGAGTGTTGATGCATTCGCTCCAGAGAGTGCCAGCCACGCCGAAGAGATTGTTCTTCTCAAACTCTGCTCCCATTCCCCAAGCCGGATCAAGGGCGTAAGCGTCCTTCAGAGAAGTTACGGGCATTCCCCAGTTCACCTCAGGCATGTCGCCCTTCGCCATCGGATAGTCGAAGTAGCAGTGTTCGCCGGGACAGAGCATGATGCGTGCGTTGTTTCGTACGGCAGCGTCAAGCGCCTCCTTTGTCTGTCCGCTACGCCATGCGAATGTCACGCAGCCCGGCTGTATCTCCTTGAAGTCAGACTCATACCAGAACATCGGAGTCTTGTGATAGGTGTCGCGAAGCAGCTCAATGACGCGGTCGAAGAGGTAGCCCTGCAGCTTCCAGTTCTCCGAACGGTCGGTTGATGGGATGCCGAGCTTTCGCTTCAGTGCCTTACACTTCGGGCAGTCTGTCCAGCAGTCGAGAGCGGGATTGCCAGCTTCGTCGCCACCCAGATGGATATATTTAGACGGGAAGATGTCTGTTATCTCCTTGAATACGTTGCCGAGGAACTCGTATGTGAAGTCGTTACCGGGGCAGAGCAGCTCGTTGGATACGCCGCAAGTGGTGCGGACGGGCACCTGACGCTGATGGCAGGTAAGCTCAGGGAAGACGCTGATGGCAGCCACCTCATGTCCCGGCATCTCTATTTCCGGCACAATCTCGACGTGATATGTAGCGGCATACTTCACCAGTTCGCGCATCTGTTCCTGAGTGTAGAAGCCCTTGTAAGGAGCGAGCATGTCGTCCTGACCCCATCGTGATGAGGCCTGTTCTGTAAGTTGCGGATACTTCTTTATCTCGATGCGCCATGCCTGGTCGTCCACGAGGTGGAGATGGAGGGCGTTGAGCTTATAGCGTGCCATCTCTGGGATGAACGCTTTCAGGTCGTCGAAGGGTATGAAGGTACGAGCAGGGTCGACCATCAGCTCACGGACATGGGTGCGGGGAGCGTCCTTTATGGTGAGTTGCGGGATGATGTCCACGCATTCCTTGTTGCCGCTACCGCGCAGAATCTGGTCTAAAGTCATCAGTCCCCAGAACACGCCCTGCGCTGTCTTGCCCTTAATGGTTACGCCCTTGGCGTCCACAGCCAGCGTGTAAGCCTCGTTGTCTGTGAGGGATTGGTCGAGTGAAAGGTTGAGCACGATGCCGCGCTGTCTGCTGTTGACGATGTTGCCGATGCGCTCTGTGAGCATACGTCGAGCCTGATCCTGCTCGTTCTGCAGTCCTTCTGCTGCCACGATGTTCCATGCTGTCTGCACGTCCACGCCTTTCGCGCCCTTCAATACGCTCAACTCCGTAGGATAGGGAGCAAGGCAAGTGGTCGGGTCGCTCACCTCTTTGACTGTTTTCGGCTCGGCGAAGAAGCGGTTCCAACCCGGTGCTTTCTTATATGCAGCCTCTGCGCCCTTTGGTACAAGCAGCTTCACCTGCGAACGATTGATGCCATAGAATGTCGATACGTCTGCACGAGGCGGCACCTTTGAGTTCACCTTGACAGTCTTCAGACCCTCAAGACGTGCGAAAGCGTACTCGCCAAGCACCGGAGTGCCCTCTATTACGACGCTCTCCAAGCCCTTACAGCCTGAGAAAGCAGCCTCTCCGATGTTTGTCACGGAAACGGGGATGGTTATTTCCTGCAACTTATCGCAAGCAAAGAACGCCTGCGACTCTATGGTCTTGAGGATTTTCGGGAGCTTGATGCGCTCCAGTTGGTGACGTGAATGAAACGCGTTCTTCGGCAGAACAGTGCTGTTGGCATCGCTGAGATCGAGGTCGCGGAGCTGGAAGCAGAGGTCGCGGAGCTGACGATAGTCGCTGTTTCCCTCCGTAGTCAGTTCGCCGGTAAGCTTGAGGCTCACCGCCATAGCCTTCGTTTCGGGCTTCATGTCGCTCATCTTGGCAACGGTTTGCGCCGAAAGAGCAGCCGACACGATGGCAGCCGCAGAAAGTAGAAAGATTCTTTTCATTAGTTTTTTCGGTATAATAATATTAATAATGATATTCCATATACTTAACAAAGTTAAGACCTTTTCGGGGGTTGAGCAAATTTTTTTTACTAAATGACAAACATATTCGGATATTTTTAGTACATTTGCATCAGACTTATAATGAGAATAGGGGAATAATAAGCCCCAAAACTAATCTGATACAGAAATAATCAACTACTGCTTTTATAGTATATTTTCTAAACTTATAATGTATTCTAAATTCTTAGCTTATGAAGACGATTAAATTATTCATGCTATTATTATGTAGCATTTTCTCTTCCGTACTTCTCGGTTCGTGTAGTGCAGAGGATGAAATCAGTAACAAACAGGATGAGGTGAAAGCTGTCCTTGAAGTGGGACGCAATTCTTACTCATTCGGCAATGCCTATTGGGCATGCAAGAAAGACGGCAGTCGCAATGACGGAGACAGTTTGTACGACTGCGAACTGGAATTCTTCTCTTTCGACTATTATCGCACTATTGCTACGGGCAAGAGCCACATGCCATCCAAGTTCTCCTTTATGGTAATTTCCTTCAAGTCTGATGTCAAGCTGGAGGATCTTTCGTCTATGATCGTTAAAGGCGGCGAATGGAGTATGCAGGGCGCCATCAATATGCCCAAGGGCGATGGCGAAAGCGAATATTATCTGGCTGAGGCGGGCGACAAACCCAACAGCGACCTCATGATAGAGCGTCACGGCGACACCTTCACCATCACCATTAACCGCCTCTTTGTCGACTTTGAACGCGGCAACGACCACTCCTGGTTCATCATCGAAAACCCCTTTGTGTTCTCGGGAAGCGTGACGAAAGTGCCCGAAAGATATCAGTAAAACATACATAGTATACCTCCATTCTTTTTTGACTTGTGTCAACAAAAGGCTGTAAAGGTATACTTTTTTGTTAATATGTTTGCGTACACAATCTACAAATAGTATCTTTGCAGCGTAAAAAGAAACATAAATACACAGGATAACATAACGGAGCCTCTTAAGCTTGTGAAGGTTTTGGCTCAGATAACGGATTTACAAATTAATTAAAAGAAAGGTAAAAAGATTATGGTAACAATGTTGATTTTGGCCATCGTAGCAATAACAATTGCACAGGCCGTAAGTATGGGTAAGAAGATTGACATGAAGTAAGGATAACTTCGGTTAGTCAGACACAAACAACCCTTCTTCTTTCGAGGAAAGAAAATTTGGTAAGTTGTTAAAATATAGGCAGCGGTTCGCTCATGGGCGGACCGCTGCTTTTTTTATTTAAGGCTAATAAGGCAAAATAACAGAAAGCGTGTATAGGGCTCACCCGATAAACCCAGGGGGAAGAATCTTTGATTCTACAGAAAATTTAT
>ERZ894223.1853-NODE-1853-length-12219-cov-6.195906_pt1 | contig 12219 bp, 8 predicted proteins | sample MGYA00380293_ERZ894223 | MGnify/ENA primary metagenome ERZ894223 (study PRJEB32331, sample SAMN06328445) | human gut metagenome | biome: human gut microbiome; feature: stool | host: Homo sapiens | collected 2014-11-05 ...
TAAAATTCTATGTGCGCGACACCGGAATGGGAATACCGGAAGAAAAGCAAAAGAGCGTATTTGAACGTTTTGTGAAGCTGAATACTTTTGTTCAGGGTACAGGACTGGGACTTTCTATCTGTAAGAGCATTGTTTCCCAAATGGGAGGAGAAATTGGCGTGGATTCGACCGAAGGAGTAGGCTCCTGCTTCTGGTTTACACATCCGTACCACGCTGCTGACTAGACTGACTATAAAAAGAGTTGTCCGCATGTTTGGTTTCTCAATATTAATATGATCAATATATTCGGGCAGTTTGTGGATTCTAAATGAATAGAACTATTGACTTTGCCCTTTTTATTTTGTATATTTGCAATAACCAATTAGCTAACATCAAAATGATATATACAAAAATAGATACATAAAGTAGTTTTTCAGATACATAAATATATGTCTGAAAGAGTAAAAACGGGGTGAAATTAGCAAAAATTTCACCCCGTTTTGTTTAATATATTCAGTGCCGTTTGACGAATTTCTATGAATGTCGTTTATAATAAATACAAGAGACGTTTATAATAAACTATTTCACTTTTTATTATAAACGTTCTATGAGTTTATTAGTATCTTGTATGAGAAAAAGAAAACAGTGTAAAGGCCGAAACAACACCAATGCGATATATACAAATATATCTATACACTTATAGTAATGAACGACCTTTACAACTTGTTTTTTATAACTATTCAAATGTTTATTCCTTTTCTCATTTCAGTAGCGCTTCCACCATTACAGGAAAATGATCTGAAGAGTACTTATTATACTTTATATCATCATCAATGGTGTGATAAGAAAGTATTTTTATTTTTGGAGTCACAAAAATAAAATCTATGCGCTTAGCTGTTTTTCCAGTTTTGTCATAGGCATAAAAACTACCGGACGGTCCTTTAGGAGGCGTCAAAGTACATTTATATGAATCCAGTAATAAACTATCTTTCAGGAGAAGTTGTACCGGTTCTTCGTCCGGAGTGGCATTAAAATCACCGGTGCAAAAGGTTGGTCTGCCTTTAGCGATTTTCCTTACCTGTTCCAACAACATGAACGAAGATTGCCGTCTTGCTTCTGTTGCTTCATGATCCGTATGCGAATTAAATACATAGAATTTCTTCCCGGACCGGAGGTCTTTAAAATATCCCCAAGTGCAAATCCGGCGACAACGTGCTCCCCAACCATAAGAAGGTATATCCGGAGTTTCCGAATACCAGAAATCACCATGTTTCAACACCTTAAAGCGATCTTTTTTATAGTAAATGGCACAATGTTCTCCTTTATTATCCCCGTCACGATCACGACCGATATAAGAATATTCGTTCAGAATCATCATATCTTTTAATTGAGAGGTACGTCCTTCCTGTATGGCAAACATATCGAACTTATTCCGCCGCACAACATCTACCAATGCGTTCAGACGGACTTCCCAAGCCTTATCCCCTTGTCTCCTTTGGTACGGATGTTATAAGATGCAAGGCGAATAATATCTTCCGGTTTCGTTTTGTCTAAGTTGGAAGATTTTGCCGGAAGACCTCCGGCAAAAAGTAAAATCAAAAGTAGAAAATAATATTTCTTATTTATAGAACACTTCATATTACAAATCATTAAATATCAATTTATTTACTCCATTTAAATACCGGGTAGCCGTTGCCTCCTTCTTTCCAAAGAGAAGAATCCCAGTTTATGACAGTGTTTTTCAGCTCGTTAGCAGATTTAGCTACTCCTTGGAAACTACTACCGGACGGTGATGTCTCATCTGAAACGGTAAATGTAGCCTCTCCTGCTTTCAAAATCATACCGTCATAAGCATAGCAGTTTTCATAAGTAGCATTGGCAGTACCTCCGACTATACGTCCCACCTTTGCTTTATCGGTACTAACCAACATACTATTCCAAGCAATACATTTTTTTATGACTAGTTTACCGCCATCCACTTTGCCGACTATACCTCCGGCATTTCCTCCACCTATGGCATTGATATCACCACTAGTATAACAGTTTTCAATACTGCTTCCACTGGCATTGCCATTCACCCTTCCGATGATTCCACCAGCTTTACCTGTATTGTTAGCAATTTGATCAATAACAGTAGCACTGGAATAGCAATTTTTGATATATCCCGAACCACCAAGTACACCGCCAATTCCACCTGCTGCTCCCGACCCCTTCAGTACTCCGGTAGTATAGCAGTTTGTTATCTTTCCAGTATAATTCTCTGCACCGGCAGCCAATCCTACATAACCGGCTATGATGCCAATACCAGTATTCGGAGATGAGATATTTGCATCCACAAATCCCACATTTCTACATTCTCCACACAATACCCCGAAGAAGCTTCTATATGTGCCTGACTCACAAGTAAGGTTTTTAATTACATGATTGCGTCCATCGAAATCAATCCATTTATGGTAACCATTAGCATCATTTAGAGGTGCCCACTTGATCCCCTGCATATCAATATCCGCACTCAAGACAAAATAAGTCGTTTGTTTTTCAATGAGGGCTTTGCTCATATTCTGAATATGGATAGCATTAGCAATCACATAAGGATTATTTTGAGTTCCGTCTCCATTGGCAAAATCTCCTTCCGGTTCGTTGTCATGTCCTCCATAACTAGCATAATCTTCTCTATCCAATTGCCACTCTAAAATAGGGAATCCCATATCTATATTCCCAACATTATGCCATGGGGTCCCCCAATTAGCAATGCTATTCTGCAAAGTCAGAGCACTTTCACTCACTCCATCATATTTTCCTGTCGAAACGGAACCTGCATTATCCTCCGGAGTAAATCCTGTACAAATCATATCCTCCCATGCATAACATTCAGATGCGACGGGATCCGCCTGATGTCCATTTTCACCTTGAGACAAAACTCCACTGATACGTCCAGATCTGGCAGCAGGACCTGTTATTTTCCAGTTCCAAGCAACACAGGACGTAATTTTAGCTCCTTCGGAAGGAAGTGCAGCAATACCTCCCACTGAATTGGCTCCAATTAATACACCTGTAGAATAGCAATACGACACTTCACTGTTTTCATACATAGAACCTACAATACCTCCACATTCATCTCCTGTAGATATAACCTCTGCTGTGGAATAACAGTTTTTGATATAACAAATCTGTCCTCCATACGGTCTACCCATACGGGAAGCTATTCCACCAGCATACTTTCCTTTCACTTTTCCGGAGACGTAACAGTTTTCCACCTGCCCTGTCTTCTCTACAGCGTTCGGAGCTTTCACTCCGATATAACCGCCGATAACCCCTGCCCCACTATTAGTAGCTGCTTCTACATGGGCATTATAGAAACCGACATTTTTACAAGTCCCGGCCAAAATACCGAAAAAACTGGCATACGCTTTGTCTGTACAGGTGAAATTCTTTATAATATGATTATTTCCATCAAAATAGATATAATAGTCACCGGTTGGGTTCAATGGATCCCAATTAGATATAGACTTCATATCAATATCAGCTCCCAATTGGAAATAAATCATCTTTCCTTTCACCAAAGCCTCACTCATATTCTGAATCTGTATCACATCCATAACGAGATAGGGCTTGTTCACTGTTCCATAACCTTTTTCAAAAAGCCCGCCTGCTCCGTCACCCTCGTCTCCGTCATCTATGTCTGTGTTTCTATCCGGCGGAATACGGCTATAGGAATCCATCGGATTAAAATCAGAGCATGAGAAAGATAAAATAGCCATCCATAAAATGGTCCAATATCTCATTACCGAGTATGTACTTATATGATAAAATTTGTTTTTCATAATCTTCATTTTTATTTTAGATTTCTACTACGATCACCATAGGATAATGATCGGATAAAGAACTGACAATAGTGCGGGTAGAAAGCACCGTAGCATGTTTCACAAAAATAAAATCAATTCTGGTCTTTTTAGAAGGAAATGTAAAGAGAGCTCCATGCTGAACGGCCGCTTCCCGATATGCATCTTTTAATATACCACTTTGGCAAATCGTAGTGGCTATTTCGGGAGCATCAGGAGTAGCATTAAAGTCGCCGGTACAAAATGCGGGAGTATTGTCTTTTGCTTTATCGGAAACTGCATCCACCAGCATTTGGCATGCGTGTTTTCTAGCATTATCAGCCAAAGGCATGTGAGTTTCAAAAAGATAAAATTCTTTTTGAGTCTTACTATCCTTGAATTTTCCCCATACACAGAAACGTTTGAAATTTGTTTCATCCCATCCGTTGGAAGGAATGTCCGGAGTTTCGGAAAACCAGAAACGTCCGGCATCCAGTAATGTGTAGCGGCTCTTCTTATATAAAATGCCACTCATCTCTCCTGCCTTGTTATCGTCATTTCCAGTGTCACGACCATAAGCGAGAATCTGATAATCACTCGCAAGTTGAGTTCCTAAGTAGGAACGTTGTTCCCAACTGGCTTCTTCGAATCCACAAATCTCAAAATCGTAGTCTTTGATTAATTGTGCCACACGTTCCCGTCGGTTAGTCCATCCTGTACCAGTCTCCACCTGTAAGTTATAAGTTGCTACACGCATGGACGTTTCAGTTACGGGGTCTTCGTCTTCCTCTCCATCTCCTGTATCCCACGTGAAATCAGGATAGTACAATGAATTGTCTTTATTATCTTCACAACTGCTGGCAAAAACAGAGAATATGAAGGAAATCAATGTATATATTACTATCTTTTTCATAAATCTATTATTTATATCTTTTATACTTGTTATTCATTCCATCCCGGATTTTGGGTTACAACACCGTCAGATAGTGTTATTTCCTGTCTTGGTACCGGATATAGATAATCACGGTTCTCATTCCAAGTACGGTCGATCCAGCTATAACACAACAAATTACCATAATTACCTTCCGACAAAGAGGTGCCACTTCCATCAGAAGCCAGTTTTACATACGTCACACTCCCCACATTGGGTTGCGAAGATGTGGTGTAGAAACAGACATCATTTGTTCCGTCTCCATCAATATCATACGCTTTATTGATAGCTGTAGCAGGAAGATAAAATCCTTTAAAGGATTGGGCCATACATTGCCCCTCTTTCCAGCGCATCAAATCATAATAACGGAAGCCTTCCATGACCAGCTCTATCGCACGTTCCCGGCGGATTTCCAGAATCACCCCTTTATTATCTCCTGTGACATTCACATAACCGGTTTCCGGAGCACACATATAAGGGTCCGGAGAAAGGTTTGCTGCGTTCATATTCAGTTTTCCCGTGACTCCTGCACGTGTCCGCAATTTGTTTATCGTATTGTCGATATCAGTTTGCGTCAGTGTGCCTAATTCTGCCTTTGCTTCGGCATAGTTCAAATAAACTTCTGCCAATCTGAACAGAGGAAGGTCATTGCTTGAATCACCTGTATAGCTCATATTATCATTTGCATATTTCAGCAAGTGGTATCCGGTCATCGTGACATTCATATTTATATTTGAAGTACGGATTGTTTGTGCTAAACGCGGATCACGATTGACTATTTCATCCTTGAATTCCATTGTTGCATAATTGGGCTGGTCGGTGAAACGGTTGCCGTTCTTCATTAAATAATAATTGACCAGTTTTTTCGAAAGTCCGGGGCGGCCTAATGTCGGAGAATTCTCAAAAGCCTGTACTTTATGAACCAGACTCAAATCATTATTATAATCCCTTGCCAATATGATTTCCGCATCAATCGCATTCTCGGATTTAAAGAGATTACGATAGGACTGTGAGCCGGATTGATACAATGAATATCCTCCGGAAGCAGTCATGATTTCATTAGAGGCACTTACACAGTCATTCAAGTATTTCTCATAATCACCCAATCCATGATATTTACGATAAGTACCTTCAAATAATCCTACACGTGACTTTAATGCCTGGGCAGTCCACCAGGTTACACGATAAAGTTCTTTTGTCCGGTTGGTTTCTTTAAAAACCTCTATGGCAAAATTAAGATCTTCCATTATCTTTCCCATCACAAATTCGCGTGAATCCCTGGCTTTGTATAAATCAGCATCATCCGAGCCGAGTACTTTATCGTACCAAGGTACATCTCCAAAACGTTTCACCTTTTCAAAATAAAAATAAGCACGGAAGAAGCGTGCCAGGGCTTCATATTTGTCGCGCACTTTCTGGTCTTTACAGTTTCCCAGATTATCCAATAAAAAATTAATTGATCGCAGTGCACTCCAACTCCATCCTCCACCCGTTTCCGGAATGACACGTTGCCCACTCACTTCGTCGCTTAAAGGAGATACAATCAGCATATCAGCATCGTCCCTATAAATATCACCGTCACCCGGAAAATTGTTTGAATAGAACTGGTTACTGTACAACTGTAATTGCTCTTCATTCGTAAAATAATCCTTAGTCGTCAAGCGATCTTTCGGATTTATATCCAATATGCTTTCACAAGAAGCAAATAACAACGACAGACCAACAGTCGCCCACAATGTATATTTCATTATCTTCATACTATATTCCTTTATATTCGTTATTATCAGAACGTTATATCTACACCAAAAGAGTATGTCTTTGCCCAGGGATAAATATTTGCGTCACTTTTACTTGTTTTCCAGCTGTTACTTGCCGATGCTTGTTCCGGATCAATATAATCGGAATGTAGCTTAGTGAATGTCAGCAAGTTCTCACCACTAAAGTAAACACGTATTTTCTCGAAACCTATTTTGGAAAGCCATTTATCCGGCAATGTGTAACCAATAGAAAGATTCTTCAATCGGCAATAAGCCAAGTTCTGCAAATATTTAGTATTAACCACTGCTAATTCACGATTACTACCGAGAGCCACATATCCTCTGGGACGTGGGAAATAAGCATTTGTATTTTCTTCACTCCATACCTGGCTCATAAAGTCGGAAGGAATAAAACTAGCGTATGGTCGGGAATAAGGTCCCCAAAACATGGACGTTTCAGCACCAGGATACCAATTTTGTTTGCCAATGCCCTGAAAAAGAACTGAAAAATCAATTCCATACCAATCTGCAGAGATTCCGAAATTATAATTATAGCGCGGCAATGAGTTACCGATCACTTTCATGTCTTTCCGGTCATTAGCTGATGTTGTCTGTTCAATCTTGTTGTTACCATCCAAATCGACAAATTTGAGGTCACCGGCATGAAGTCCATTATCCAAAGCGCTTGCATTAATCATTTGGTTAACGAACGATTGGTCCACTTTATAATTCCTTGCTTCTTCATCCGTTTTAAAATAACCGTCTACTACGTATCCCCATATTTCGCCCAACTGCTGTCCTTCGTAAGGATCAGTCAGCGTTCGGTTGGGATTATCATATTTTGTCACTTTGGAGGTGTTATCTCCGATACCAGCCATTATCCGGTAGTTGAAAGGCTTGCTTGCCAAAGTAAAACTATCTCCCCAAGTAACAGATGCTTCCCACCCTTTCGTACGCAAGTCTGCCACATTCATTCTGGGAGAAGAGGCACCATATACGCCAGGCAAAGTCTTTCCTGCCATCAACATATCTTTGGTATCACGAATATATGCATCAAAAGATACATTCAAACGGTTATTAAGAAAACCCAAGTCCAAACCTATATTTTTTGTGATTACAGTTTCCCAAGTCAAATCGGTAGAGTTCGGAGCTGACTCATAGGCATAATCGCCTTTCGTAGTATCTCCGAAAGCATAGTTCATTACCGCTCCGGTATTAATCAGTTGCAGATAGTCATAATAGCCTACTGTTTTCTGATTTCCCAATGATCCGTAAGACAGTCTTAGTTTCAGATTACTTACATAGTTTTTGGCTTGTGTAAAGAAGGCTTCTTCACTGACACGCCATCCGGCAGAGAACGACGGGAAGAAACCGAAACGATGTCCTCGACGGAAACGGGAACTACCGTCATAACGTCCGCTGGCTTCAAATAGATAGCGGTCTTTATATCCATAATTCAAACGATAGAAAAAACCAAGAATCGCATATTCCTCTTGTCCTCCGGTTATGGATATATCATCACCTTTTGCCAGATTAAAATCATCGAGAGATTCAGAGAGTAACCCGTTACGTTTCATTCCCAGTTTCTTGAAATACTTATAATCATAGTTACCTCCCACAATGACCTTTACCGAATGTGCATTTGCGAAGGTATTGTCATACGTCCCGTATAAGTTGAAAGTCTGGCGTATCTGGTTGTTTTGTATTTCCGACAAATAATTGCCTCTGGTACGTCCGTTATCCATTGTGATTGTTTCTCCCGGATTTCTGGAGTATAACACATCTACGGAACGATTCAAATTCTGCTGGTTGTAATGCGCCCAGCTGTAATTTGCACGAATCTCAAAATGCTTGATGGGTTTCAATACGGCCTCGAACGTAGTTACAAACTCATATTCACGATCCCGGTTATGGTGGCCGCCATTCAATAATACGGCACTCACACCATCTGCCACTTCTCCTGTGTCTGTCAGACCTGTTCTGTAAACCAGAGTTCCATCCGGATGCATCGGCACAATACTTGCCAAAGCATGCCGCCCGGCTCTGGTGAAAACGTCATTCACTCCTGATAGTCCCGGATAGGTATATTCAGAATGGTAATAGGAAGTATTGTTACTTAATTCAAACCAGGAAGTGATATTGGCAATGATTTTCGAACGGAACGTATATTTCTTAAAACGGTCCGGATCTATTCTGATAATTCCTTTCTGATTATAGTAGTTGCCTGATAGCATGTACTTCACTTTTTCGGTTCCTCCCGAAACCGTCAAGTTATGCTCCCAAGTGGGACGGGTATTATCAAACAAACAATTATACCAGTCAAAGTTGCCGTAATATTTATACTCTCCGTTTTTTTCTACCACCCATGGACGGGAAGGATCTTCCACTTTATCATTACGGCGAATCCATAATTCATGGTAATCTTCTTGGGTATAATGTGTATAAGGGACGCCCTGGTATGTTTTGTAGAACATATCATTGATACCGGCCGAATAATAACCACGCGTCTCAAAATCCGTAGAAGTTGTCGTTTCACCAAAACTGAAACGACCGTTATAGCTGACATTGGTCTTGCCTACCTTTCCATTCTTGGTTGTAACCAAAATAACTCCATAAGCAGCACGGGCACCATATACGGCAGCAGCCGAAGCATCCTTCAAAACACTGATGGATTCTACGTCATTGGGGTTTACCTTATTTATATCTCCCTCGATTCCGTCAATGATAGTCAGAGGTGCTGCATCCGCACTAATAGAGTTGACTCCACGGATATTGAAGCTTCCCCCTTGTCCGGGACGTCCCGAACTAAAGTTTACGTTCATATTCGGTACAGAACCTTGCAGAAGCTGTGATAAGTTGGCAGCAGAACGGGTCGTCAGTTCATCACCCGAAACGATAGCAACGGCACCAGTCAGGTTTACTTTCTTTTGCGTACCATATCCCACCACTACCACTTCTTCCAGTGTCTTACTATCTTCGCGAAGAACTACTTGAGACAGATTTCTGCTAGTAGCAGCGTAATTAACCGTAATATATCCGATGTATGAGACTGTAATCGTACTGTTTTCGGGAACATTAGCCAAAGTATAACGTCCGTCTACATTCGTTATTGTACCCAAAGAGCTGCCTTGCACCATCACACTGGCGCCAATAATCGGCTCTCCTTTCTCATCGACTACCCGACCGGATATATTTCTTTTGTTCGCATTACTGGTCTGTTGTTCAGAATCCGTAACTTTCTCCTTCAAATAAATTTTTGTTTTTCCGATCTCATAGTTCACGTTAGTACCGAGAAACAAATCATTCAGAACTTTGGATAGTTCCTGATTCTTTGCTTCTACCGTCACTATTCGATCCGGATTGACGATCGTACGGCTATAAGCCACCGTAAGACCAGTTTGCTGTGTAATAGCAGAGAATACTTTCTCCAGCTTTACTTGTTTAAGATTCATTGTCACCTTTTGGGCAGAAGCGGACACGCTTATGATTATCCCCAGCAACAATACGAGCAGAACTTTGTGTTTCATACTACTTGCTTTGATTAAAGTTAAACTTAGATTTAAAATCTCATTTATGCTTAGTAGACACACAAGTCAAAAAAGCGGGTGAGAGAAAAAAGAGTTTTTTTGCATAAGCCTAATTTATTTCATAACATTCTTATTCTAAAACAGTAAAGGCTGCGTATATACACAGCCTGTCCTCATTCTATTATCCTATCCAGTATATTTTACTTCTTTCCGTCCTGTTTCATTCGGACTGTCACTTCTTTCCGGACTTCATCATATTCAAATTTTACCGGCGCAATTTTTTCCAAATCCTGAAGCACTTTCTCCAGTATCGTATTATCCGAGGTCAACGTATATACATATTTCGATGCCTGCTCATCCTCTATCTTAAAGTTTACATTATACCAGCGGTTCAAAACCTTGACTACTTCTGTCAGCGGAGTATCTTTAAAAGAAATCACATTGTCTTTCCACATTGAGACTTGTTTTGAATGATCGTTTTTGATTATCCGACACAGCTCACTTTCTTTATTATATATCAGTTTTTCACCCGGCAGTAACGGGTATTCTTTTGCAGAGGAGAGAGTCAGATTTACATGTCCTTCATCCAGACAAATCACAATATCTTTATTTTCCGGGTAGGCTTGTACATCGAAAGAAGTACCCAGTACATGAACAGAAGGTCCGTTCAGATTAACAATAAACGGACGTTTTTTATTCTTGGCTACCACGAAATAGGCTTCTCCCACCAGAAAAACTTCCCGTTTACCCAATCCGAACTTTTTAGGATACTTCAACCAGGAATCCGAATTGATATAAACTCGTGTCCCGTCTTGAAACATCATCTGTATCCGCTCTCCTTTGGCAACACGAATTTCCTCATATTCCGTAGTGCCGAATAAATCCACCCGGGAATTGATCTGTAAATAAAGACCTACCAGGAAAATAACGGGAATCAAGATTGCAGCCACACGGAAGCAGATACGTTTGATCTGTTTACGTGATATGTTCTTTTGGATTTGGTGGTACATCTTTTCTGAAGGTATAATATGGTCCACATATATTTCTGCCGTTTCGGCATTTAAACATTCCGCCTCCCGAATCATCACAGCATCCAGATAAGTATTCCCTTCTTCTGTGGCAAACCATTCCGCCACAAACTTTGCATCCTCCGGTGTAGCAACTCCGGCAAGCACTTCTTCTATTTGTTTATCAGTAGGTCGATTCATTCTCTTTTTATCTTAAATAGTGGACACTCAAATACGTCATTAGTGTGACAAAAGTAACAATTATTAGCATTTTACTTAAATGAATACGTAGCATTTTCAATGCTTCCGAATAATGCGTTTTGACTGTATTAACAGACAGATTCATCCGTTCGGCTATTTCCTGATTCGTTAGTTCCTCTTTCACTTTCATCAAACAAATACTGCGTTTCTGTGGCGGAAGCATATCTACCGCTTTATAAAAAGAAGCCATCAATTCTTTCTTCTCCAGATTTTCTATCAGATTATCTTCGTAGACAGGTGCCGATTGTGCTATCTCATAGTTCTTACTGATTGCACTATTCTCATTACGAATCAGATTTAAGACATGATTTTTCGTCATAGTGAACAGATAGTTCTTAAGGCTGATTCCTACATGTAGTTCCGACCTAAATTCCCATAAACGGGCAAAGACATGTTGTACTACATCTTCTGCCATGTCTGCATTCATTAAATAACGGTAAGCTAATACATATAACAGCTTATGATATCTGTCATAAGCCTGTGTAAAGGCTCCTTTATCTCCTTTTTCTATGAAGGAAAAGAGCTTCTCGTCATCCGTATTAGTGTATTGAGCTGATTTATCTAACATTCCTTGGACTTTGTTTAATCGTTTTTCCAAAAGAACAAAAGACATATTACAATTATGTGTCTTTCACAAAACAAAAGTAGTAAAATTTAGAAAAGGCAATGCATATTCCTATAAAAAAAGTCCCTGATTAACAATCTCCACTATAAAAGAGGATCGTTAATCAAGGACTACTCCACTAACTAATTAACAAATGAATTATAAATGATAGGTAACAATTCTTTCTTCGGGTGAATCGATCCAGAGCCGCCATACTCCTTCCGACACTTTCTCCGGTGTTCCGATATTTGCTTTGGGGGAACGACGGCTTTTGATTGTCAGATAGCCTTTCCCTTCTGTTGCTTTCACTTTCATCGTTTTGCTGTTCATAT
>ERZ894223.1869-NODE-1869-length-12108-cov-8.516137_pt1 | contig 12108 bp, 10 predicted proteins | sample MGYA00380293_ERZ894223 | MGnify/ENA primary metagenome ERZ894223 (study PRJEB32331, sample SAMN06328445) | human gut metagenome | biome: human gut microbiome; feature: stool | host: Homo sapiens | collected 2014-11-05 ...
GCGGATCAGCTTGGAATCTGCTATGATAATCTCATAGAATTCCTCTGTCAAATGGAGGAGTATTATGAGGAGAAAACATCGTTTAAAGGAACTTACAATCAAAGATAATTTCATGTTTGGTGCAGTGATGATGGATGAAGAAAACTGCAAAGGTCTTTTGGAAAGAGTGCTGGAGATACCAATTGAACGGGTGGAAGTCAGCAGGGAAAAGAGTATTGTATATCATCCGGAATACAAGGGTGTCCGATTAGATGTATACGCGAAGGATGAGTATCAAAGCCACTATAATGTGGAAATGCAGGTGGAACGGAAAGCGGCTCTTGGGAAAAGGAGCCGGTACTATCAGAGTCAGATGGATATGGAACTATTATTGTCAGGGGAAGATTATTCAGAACTTCCAAACACTTATGTCATTTTTATCTGTGATTTTGATCCGTTTGGAGAAGAAAAATACCGCTATGTATTTGAGATGCAATGCAAAGAATCTAAGCAGACTAATCTGGAAGATGGAAGGACCATTTTATTTTTGAACACGCATGGAAAGAATGAAAGTGAAGTTCCGAAAGAACTGGTAACATTTCTAAGATATGTAAAGGCAGACCTTGCGGAAAGTGAGGAAGCATTTGATGATCCGTATGTGGAACAGCTACAGAAATTCATTCGGAAGGTCAAGAGAAGTAGGGAAATGGAGGAGCGCTTTATGATTTTTGAAGAGATGTTAAAAGAAGAGCATGCGCAAGGTCTTGAGGAGGGGCGTAGAGAAGGCCTTGTAGAGGGATGTGTAAGTACACTGAAAGAGACATTGCTTCTGTTCTTAAAAAATTTCGGAGAAGTTCCAAATGAAATTTCTGAGCAGATTCAGTTACAGCAAGAGACAGAAGTATTGAAACATTGGATGAAGATAGCCTTTCAGTCGGAAACATTGGATGAATTCATACAAAAGATGTAAGAAAATCTATTTCTGATCGATGATCAGATCTGAAACTCTGGAAGTTTTACTGTTCTTGTAAAATTTCCGGGGATATGAAACAAGTCGATGCCGTTTCAGGCAATAATTCAAAAATAAACAGGGGAATTCTATATTTGAAAATATCAGATTCATCAATTAAGAATTGAAGAAGATTAAGAAAATAGAAAATGCCAGTCAGAAAGTCTTTATGAGAGAAGCTCATTTGGAATTACTGTCTGGCATTTTTTGAAGTATGTGTTAGAAAAATGGGAAAACGGACTATAATTGTTTAATATCCTAAATCTTCTCCAATCAAAATGACCTTGATACGACCGGTATGTCTGGAGTGCCTTGTGACAACGACCTGACAGCACATACAGTCCGCAGAATGGCAGTCTGCACATGTGCCTGTTACTTTACAAGGTGTGTTTGTCTGAAGTCTTGCAGCATTTGCAGGAGTAGCAATATTTTGAACGCGTGCGATTCCAGATGGAACATCTGTGACAATTTTATTCATTCCTGCAAGGATGATAACATGCTCTGGTCCGTGAATCAGACAGGCAAGTCGATTTCCGTTTCCGTCGATATTGATCAGCTCACCGTCAATGGTAATGGCATTGGAACTCATAAAGAAGAAATCAGAAGCTGCACTTTTTAAGTAAACTTCTTTTCGCTCTTGCGGAGTGCGGGCGAGCCCGCGGTCAATGAGTGTGATATCTGCTTCGCGGAGCGCCTGGAGCATACCGCTCTCTTCCAGTGTGACAGACCCGCCAAAGCTTACTGAAGATTTTGCTGGGATAAAAGAAAGAGCTTGTTGAACGGCTTCAGAAGCAGTCGGACAGTAGTACCCCTCCATATTTCGTTTTGCCAGTTTTTGAATGATCGTATTGGCCAACGCTGCGCGTGCCTGTTGTTTTGGTGTTGTATCAGTTGCCTGTGTCATAAAGAATACCCCCTTATAAAAGTGTGTGGTCAGAGTACTGCAAGATGAAAGCTGTTATTTCTTTTGCAGCAGCCTTATTTTTTGTATTATCATACCGCAGTTTTTTTGCATGGGCAAGAGAAAATCGAAAAGCAAACTAGTTTAGTGAGCGTGCACGCTTAAAAAAATTTGTGCATGCAATACGAAAAAGCTCTCGCATAGGTGATGATAGAATAAGAAAATTGTGAATAATAACGAAAAAATACAGAATATTAATTAAAAGTAGATAAAAAAACTGAAATATAGTATGATAAAAAAAAGAATACCTAAATCTCAAGTGCAAGCGAGTATTCACTTCTATGTAATTGCAACATCTGGAAGTGATGCGGTACATGGATTCGGAAGGAGGGGATTTTATGAAGACAATCAAAAAATGGATGGCATATTTTGTGGTAGTTCTGATGTTATGCAGTATGTCTCAGGTGAGAGTATTAGCGGAAGATGCCTTGCCGACAGCGGACACTCCTAAGATTACAGAATTTAAGATTCAGGGAGTAAAAGGAACGGTGGATGATCAACAGCAGAAAATTAATGTGGAAGGGCTTCCGTGTAATACAGATCTTACAAGTCTTACCGCAGAGGTTACCTGTGATCCGGCAGATGCTATAGTACGGTTTGATCCGTTGAAGCCGTCAGCAGATGATGGGCAGAAGAAGCTGGAGCAGGGAAATGCATTGCAAACAGAAGACTTTTCAGTACCGAGAATATGTAACGTAGAGTATCAGGGACAAATAAATTCTTATACAGTGACAGTGAGTACCCTTTCGCATGCGGGAGATCCAGCGACTTGTACAAACGATTCCGTATGTAAAACATGTGGAATGTTACTGGAAGAAAAATGGGGGCATGATCTTTTAGCGGCAACTTGTACCGAAAAAGCAAAATGTCAGAGGAGTGGTTGTAGTTATACAGAACCTGCCCTTGGACATGATCTCTCTAAGGCGACTTGTACGGAACCTGCAAGATGTCAGAGAGAAGGCTGTGACTATACAGAAGGCGAAGCGCTTGGACATGATCTTTCAAAGGCAACCTGTGCGGAACCAGCAAGATGCCAGAGAGAAGGTTGTGATTATACAGAAGGCGAAGCGCTTGGACATGATCTCTCTAAGGCAACCTGTACGGAACCTGCAAGATGCCGGAGAGAAGGCTGCGACTACACAGAAGGAAAAGCCCTTGGACATGATCTTTCCAAGGCAACTTGTACAGAGGCAGCAAAATGTCAGAGGGAAGGTTGTGATTATACAGAAGGAAAGCCGCTTGGACATGAGATGAATGCCTGGACTGTTACAAAGAAAAGTACAACGACAGAGAAGGGAGAGCAAGCTCGAAATTGTAAGCGCTGCGACTATCGAGAGACTGAACTTATAGAACGACTGAGCCGGAAGGCAGATGCCGGGAAAAACCAGATTGCAGATTTAAGGACAGATATCAATTATCCTTTGGATGAGACGATCACATTTCATCTTTACGGAGCTGGACAGGATAATACAGAACCAGTAGACGGCGATACCAGATACGTTCCGGAGAGCTGGAAAATTGAAAATCAGTTTGATTGGAGAGAGACCGATGGAGAATCTGGATTTCAAATACACAAAGCAGGATTTTATAAGGTGATGGCATCTTTCCGGCAACAGAAGTTTGAAAGTGGAACGTGGCAGAATACAGATCAGACAGATATAAAAGAAGTGACGATTAAAGCGGGAACAGAGGCGCAGCGGGAAGAACAGGCGAGAAAGGATGCAGCAAAGAAAGCAGCGAAGACGGGAGATACGAGCCAGATGTTTGTTTATATTCTTCTTCTGCTTGTGGCAGCAGGACTTGCAGTATTTGTGATTGTTCGAAATAAGAAGAAACAACAATAAGCCATTGGATATAGAATTGTTGAAAACAGATAATATTTGAAATTTTAAAAGGGAGGCTGTTTGTAACAGTCTCTCGTTTTGAATGCGGGAATTTGAGTAGATGGGATACAAAAGAAATTTGCATGTACCTATATTATATAGATAATAAAAAGCTTCACAGTAATCTGTAAAGCTTCTGAAGAGCACGAGACGGGATTCGAACCCGCGACCCTCGCCTTGGCAAGGCGATACTCCACCACTGAGCCACTCGTGCATAAAACTTAAATGAATTATTCAACTGTATTTATTATATCATATATTTTCTAATTGTCAAGAACTTTTTGAAATGTTTTAACAACTTTGAAAAAATAAAAGCGGGTGATGGGAATCGAACCCACGTATCTAGCTTGGAAGGCTAGTGTTCTACCATTGAACTACACCCGCATGTGATGTACTGTCTCACAACGAAATTTATTTTAGCACAGTTTTTTTGAAAATGCAAGGGGTTTTTTGAAATTGTTCAGAAGATTATAGCTTTATAGAAAACGAAAGTTCATTAATTCACTTTTCTAAGTTTTTAACAGACTTGCCAGATTGGGAGTTTGTAGTTAGGAGGTTTAAGAATGGACGCAGTGATACGAAGCAATTTGTATATTACAAAGGATAAGGATGCGTCAGCTTAGCCATTTAAACAACATTCCCCTATTAAAAACGCTCATCTCATGTTATACTGAAAAGGTTCGAATTAAAAGCAGCCTGCGGAGTACATTTCCGTAGGTTTTTTATTCAAACAGAGCTGGGAAGTTCTGTTTGAATCCCGTATTGAATAAAAGAACCTGCCTGGCAGGATTTATTTTTGTTGGAAGGAGTATGTAATGCGCTTTTTATTATGCGGAATTAATGCGAAATATATCCACTCAAATCTGGCGATTTTCAGCCTGAAAGCTTATGCTGACAGGAAGAAGATCCCAGGAGCGGAGATTATTTTAAAAGAATATACAATTAATAATTATGTAGAGGATATTTTACAGGATTTATATGAGGAAAAGGCTGATGTTGTTATTTTTTCCTGCTATATATGGAATATTCCTTTTGTGCGAGAACTGGCGGCGGAGCTTAAAAAAGTGAGTCCTGATGTGAAAATATGGGCTGGTGGTCCGGAAGTTTCTTATGCAGCGAATAAATTTTTGATGGAGAATCCAGCATTTGACCTGATTATGCAGGGAGAGGGAGAGGAAGTTTTCTCTGAACTGATTCGCTTAACAGTGGAGGAAAAATGTCGGATTAAAGATGTATACAAACAATCAGAAAGTAAAAAAGTCTTATCAGGAATTGTGGAAAAGAGATATTCCATAGAAAGGAAACAAGCTGTAAAAGAGGAAAAAGATATAGAAGATAAACATTTCGCAGGAGAAGATAATGTCTATTCAACGAATTATATAGATATGTCAAAACTCCAAAAGTTACAGGGAATTGCAGTCCGGGATTTTTCAGGAGAAGTAGCTTTAGGAAATGCTGAGAGCAATATAGGAAATAAAACGAAAATTATCAATACAGGTTTTGCCACATTGATGGATATGGATACGATTCCATTTGTGTACGAGGATTTTCATCTTTTTGAACATAAGATTTTATATTATGAGACGAGCAGAGGATGTCCGTTCTGTTGTAGTTACTGCCTTTCTTCTGTGGATAAGACGGTAAGATTTCGTTCTTTGCCGATTGTGAAAAAAGAGCTGGATGCTTTTCTTGAAGCAAAAGTTCCACAGGTTAAGTTTGTTGACAGGACATTTAACTGCAACAGGCAGAGGGCGATTGATATCTGGAGTTATCTGGTGGAACATGATAACGGCATTACGAATTTTCATTTTGAGATTTCATCTGATTTGCTTGGTGAGGAAGAGTTAGAGCTTTTTGCAAAGATGCGTCCGGGTCTGATTCAGCTTGAAATTGGAGTGCAGTCCACAAATGGGGAGACGGTTGATGCGATTCATCGGCATATGGATTTAGATAAGCTTTTTCATTATGTGGACAGAGTACATGAACTGGGAAATATTCATCAGCATTTGGATTTAATTGCCGGGCTGCCATATGAGAATTATGAGAGATTTGGATGCTCATTTGATGATTTATATGCACATGAGCCAGACCAGCTTCAGCTTGGATTCCTTAAAGTGTTAAAGGGAACGATGATGGAGGAAGAAGTCAAAAAGTATAGCATTCTATATCGTAATCAGCCGCCATACGAAGTACTTGGAACAAAATGGCTCTCTTATGACGAGATTATTTTATTAAAAGGTGTGGAGGAGCTTGTAGAACTCTATTACAACAGTGGTCAGTATACATTAACTTTAAAATATGCTGTTCCATTTTTTGAGAGTCCATTCCGCTTCTATGAAATGTTTTCAGCATGGTATCGGGGAAAAGGCTATCATAAGCTGAATCACAACCGACTCGAAAAGTATAATATTCTTCGGGAGTTTTTAAGAGAACATATAGATGAACATGAATGGGATACTTTAGATGAGATTATGCTATATGATATGTATCTTCGAGAAAATGTAAAAGGAAGACCTGCATGGGCAAAAGATACCGCACAATACAAGAAAGAGTGGAAAGCATTATACAGAGAACAGGGAGAAAAACTTTTTCCAGAAGATGTGCAGGCAGGAATTTATGATTCAAAGAGGGCAGCCAACCAAAGTCATATCGAAGTATTTGAAATTAATATAAAGAAGTTTGAGCAGAGTGGGCAGGTGGAGAAAAAACAGGTGTTTTGCTTATTTGATTATAGCAGAAGGAATCCGCTAAATCGAGCGGCTAGAACTGTAGAGTGGGAAATATTATAATAAGTGAATAGCAGGTTACGATGTTGTTGATAATGATATAGGATAGTAAATCCTGATAAAATAGAGACTTGAATGTACGACAGAAATGACTTAAAATAAAAAAGAATGTTCAGGAGAACAAAAAAAGTCTGTATGTTTATAACAATAAAAGTATTTTTCAAGCAAGCGCCATAGCAAGGTCAGAGTGAGAGATATAGTGATTTCTGTTCTGAAGTGCTGTATCTTTGAAAGATGCGAAATCACTATATGAAGTTAGAAAACGAAGACGGACGCATTTTATATAGTTTATTTTAGAAAGGAAGTTTTAGTATGAAGTCAGATGGCACAAAGAAAAGACAGAGAATTGCTACAGTTGTAGTTGTATTAGTAGTTATTGCGATGGTTATCACAACAGTCGTTCCAGCAATGATGATGTAGGATTCAAAAACACATCAGAGTTTTTGAATATGAATGAGAGAAATGAATTAAATAAATCATGATCTATAGGGTAGAATGATGTTTTATTTAATAGAATTTTAAGAAAGTAAAAGGGTGCAATATGAAAAAAAGAGTGGGGATTATCATACTTGTATTGATTCTTCTTATTTTAGCAGGCGGCGGGGCGGCGTTTTATTATTATTATTCCAAGTATATTAATATTGATGCAATCTATCCGGGAATGACAATTCAGGGGATGTCTGTCGGCGGAATGACACAGGAAGAGGCAAAGGCAAAAGTACAGGAATATATAGATAAGGTATCGCAGGAAACGGTTACATTGCAGGTGAAAAAGAAAGAGAGTACATTTGCTCTTTCCGATATTGGTCTGAAATGTACAAATATGGATGTGGTAGAGAAAGCATATGATTTCGGAAAGACAGGGAATGTCTTTAAGCGTGTCATTGAAGTAAGAAAGCTTGAAAAGGAAGGGATGGATTTTCCACTTACCTTTTCTGTAGATAAGGCAGAGACGAGGAAGGTTGTTAAGAAGAAGGCGAAGAAGTTCCTTGCAAAGAAAAAGGATGCCACTATTACAAGAAAAGACGGAAAGTTTGTTATCACAAAGCAGGTAGATGGTGTAGATATCGACTTTGAGGCAAATGCAGACAAGCTTGCAGAAGTCTTTAGCAAAAAAGACTGGAATCACAAGTCTGTTGTATTTCCGATGGATTATACGTTAGATAAAGCAAAGCATACGAAGAAGGAGCTTTCAGCAATTAAAGATGTGCTTGGAACATTTACAACATCTTATGCAGGCTCTGCTTCTGGAAGATGCGCTAATGTAGAGAATGGAGCAAGCCTGATTAACGGAACTTTACTGTATCCGGGAGATTCTTTCTCTGTTTATTCAAAAGTAGCACCATTTACAGCGGATAATGGATACCATCTTGCAGGTTCTTATTCGAATGGACAGACAGTGCAGACTTATGGTGGAGGAATCTGCCAGGTATCTACAACACTTTACAATGCGGTTTTAAGAGCAGAGTTAAATGTAACAGAGCGATCGAATCATTCAATGACGGTACATTATGTTCCATTATCTGCGGATGCGGCGATTTCCGGAACAGATAAGGATCTGAAGTTTACCAATAATCTTGATCATCCAGTATATATTCAGGGAGTAGCTGGAGGAAGCAGCATTACATTTACTATTTACGGTAAGGAATATCGTGCTTCAAACCGAAAGGTAGAGTATGTATCCGAGACTGTTTCTACAAGAGGTCCTTCCGAAAAAGTAATCAAGGATAACACGATGGAAGAGGGCAAGCGAGTTGTAGAATCCAATGGACGTACTGGTTACACAGCAAGACTGTGGAAGGTTGTATACATAGATGGAAAAGAGACGAAGAGAACGCAGGTGAATTCCAGTTCTTATATGTCCACTCCATCCGTTGTCCGTGTCGGAACAAAGAAAAAGGAAGTGCCAAAGCCAACGACGCAGAAGAAAGATGAGACAGCAAAAGCTGGTGAGAAGGCAGAAGGCAGCAAAGGTACGACAGGAAATAATAATCAGGGAGCAAATAAGGCGGAGTAGGCGGTGAGCCTGCTTCCGCTGTGGGAGTGTATATTATGCGGATAGGAAAGGTAAAAGAGAGTATTTTAAAACGCTCGGTACTAAGACAGTTGCATAACTACAGTGAAAAAGGCTCTCCGGCACCCGGTGAGGATGCCGGAGTTCTTTTTATGCCGGAATTTATGCCAGAGTTTACACAGGGATTTTCGGGAAAAAACGGTGTGGCAATGGCAGTAAATCCGGTGGAAGGCTGGACATTTGCAGCAAAAAGAGCAGTCTACGGTGCAGTAAATAGTATGCTGGCAGCGGGGGCAGCTCCAAAAGCGATTTCGCTCAGTATTCTTATGTCGGAAGAAGCAGAGGAAAAACAGTTAAAGGCATTGATAAAAGAAATCGACAGCCTTTGTATGCAGGAAAATATTTTAGTGCTTTCCGGGCATACAGCGGTGTCACCGTATGTCAGCACACTTATTTTATCGGTTACTGCAATGGGAAGTATTACGAGAAATAAGGAAAACATTGTAGTAAGCAAGGAGAGCATAGCGGATAGTAAGGGAAACACAAAGCAGGTAGCTGTAGTGAATGCGGATTTAGATTTAGTTGTTGCAGGAACGGTCGGCAGAGAAGGTGCGGCTATGCTTGCGGCCGAGTATGCGAAACGATTAGAAGAAAGATACGCACCGTCCTATGTTGAGGCGGCAAAGCATTTATTTGATGATGGCTCTATGACGGCAGTAGCGGACATTTTACAGGAAAAAGAAGTTGTTTCTGTACATGATGTGCGGGAAGGCGGTATTTTTGCCGCACTCTGGGAAATGGCAGCGGCAGCCAATGTCGGACTGTCTATTGATCTTAAAAATATACCGATCAAGCAGCATACGATAGAAGTATGCGAATATTTTAATTTAAATCCATATATGCTTCGGTCCGGCGGAACATTGCTTCTTGCCTGTGCAAATGGAGCCAGAATTGTAGAGCAGCTCCAGAAGGCAGGAGTAGCAGCGGCAGTAATCGGACAGACGACTTCTGGGAATGACCGACTGATTCGTTATGATGATGAAGCACGTTTTCTGGAACCACCGAAAATGGACGAATATTATAAAGTTCAGGTAGATATTTCTGAAATTTGTAAATAATACAAGCATCAGATGGATTTATGTTTCTGGAAGTTATAAATAATCTAGATATCAGTTTTTTATTTTTAAATATAAGACCGACAATATAAAACAGCGGTAGTATAAATGAAAAGAAAATATATAAAGGAGAGAACAATGCGTCACGAAATTTTAAGAATGCTGGAAAATAACAGCAGAATCGACCTGCACGATCTGGCTATCATGCTCGGAACAGACGAAAGTGTTGTATTAGAAGAAATCGAAAAAATGGAGAATGAGGGAATTATCTGCGGATATCCTACTCTTATTAACTGGGATAAAACAGACACAGAGAAAGTAACTGCATTTATCGAAGTGCGTGTTACCCCACAGAGAGGACAGGGATTTGAAAAGCTGGCAGAGAGAATCACAAACTACCCGGAAGTAAAGTCCATTTATCTGATGTCTGGAGCTTTTGATTTTGCTATCTTTTTAGAAGGTAAAACTTTAAAAGAAGTCTCCATGTTTGTCTCCACAAAGCTTTCTACATTAGAAGCAGTTGCCGGTACAGCAACACATTTCGTCCTGAAAAAATATAAAGATCACGGTATGATTCTTATAGATAAAGAGCCGGCAAACAGAATGAAGGTGACACCATGAGAAACCCTTTATCCGATAAAGTAGTACAGATGAAACCTTCAGGAATCCGTAAATTTTTTGATTTAGTACAGGAAATGCCAGATGCTATTTCCCTTGGTGTAGGTGAGCCGGACTTTGATACTCCGTGGCATATCCGTGAGGAAGGTATCTATTCCTTAGAAAAAGGACGTACTTTCTATACATCCAATGCCGGATTATTAGAACTTCGAAAAGCAATCGCACACTACATGTATCGTAAATATGAACTTACTTACAATCCTGCCCACGAAATCGTTGTGACTGTCGGTGGAAGTGAGGGAATTGATCTTGCTCTTCGTGCGATGCTGAATCCGGGAGACGAAGTTATTTTGCCAGAGCCAGCTTTCGTCTCTTATCTCCCATGTGTGAAGTTAGCGGACGGTGTGCCTGTAACAATTGACTTAAAAGAAGAGAATCACTTTAAGTTAAAGCCAGAAGAATTACTTGCAGCAATTACCGATAAGACAAAGATTCTGATTTTATCCTATCCAAACAATCCGACAGGTGCGATTATGACCCGTGAAGACTTAGAGCCGATCGCCGAAATCGTAAAAGAAAAAGACTTGTACGTTATTTCCGATGAAATTTATGCAGAACTTACTTATGGACAGGACCATTGCTCTATCGCATCCCTGCCAGGAATGAGAGACAGAACGATTATCATCAATGGATTCAGTAAATCCTTTGCCATGACCGGATGGAGAATGGGATTTGCGACAGGTCCTGAACTCATCATGCAGCAAATATTAAAAATCCACCAGTTTGCGATTATGGCAGCACCGACAACAAGCCAGTACGCAGCAATCGAAGCAATGACAAACGGGGAGGAAGACGTTCAGATTATGCGAAATGCATATAATCAGCGCCGTCGATTTGTTTTAGAACTCTTCTCCGAAATGGGATTGAAATGTTTCGAGCCAGAAGGCGCATTTTACATATTCCCATGCATCAAAGAATTTGGCATGACCTCCGATGAATTTGCAAACCGCTTCTTACGCGAAGAAAAAGTAGCCATCATTCCGGGAACAGCATTTGGAGACTGCGGAGAAGGATTCCTTCGGGTATCCTATGCTTATTCTATCGAAGAATTAAAAGAGGCATTAGGTCGTCTGGCTAACTTTGTGGAAAGATTACGTAAAGAGAAAAATCTGTAATAGTAGTAAATAAGAAATATCGAGGAATAAATTATGGTAAACATCGTATTACATGAGCCGGAAATGCCGGCCAACACTGGAAATATCGGAAGAACCTGCGTAGCAACAGGGAGTGTTCTTCATTTAATCGAGCCACTTGGCTTCAAAATCAACGACAAAATGCTCAAACGTGCCGGACTTGACTACTGGGATAAATTAGATGTCCGCACCTATGTAAACTTTGAAGACTTTCTTGCGAAAAATCCCGGAGCAAAAATTTACATGGCAACCACAAAGTCAAAACAGACATACACAGACGTAGAATACGAAGACGGCTGCTACATCATGTTCGGAAAAGAAAGTGCCGGAATCCCGGAAGAAATCTTACTTGAACATAAAGAAACCGCTGTTCGTATCCCAATGCTCGATCATATCCGTTCACTGAATCTTGGAAACTCTGTAGCAATTGTTTTGTATGAAGCACTGAGACAGCAGGGGTTCAAAGAATTAGAGCTTGAAGGACAACTCCACAAATACGAATGGTAAATCTGAGTTGCCGCAGGCAAGGGAGACGCTCCCCCCCCCCCCA